>Ga0209500_10000600_pt1 | contig 30457 bp, 7 predicted proteins | sample S_140212_EF_Meta_FD_187323 | JGI IMG/M metagenome (GOLD analysis project Ga0209500, IMG submission 187323) | Freshwater microbial communities from Lake Simoncouche, Canada to study carbon cycling - S_140212_EF_MetaG (SPAdes) (version 2) | ecosystem: Environmental > Aquatic > Freshwater > Lake ...
GGCAAAAGGTAGGGATGCGATGTCATCGCATCCGTGGGCGGACGGGCATCGGAACGCATGATCACTCTGCCCAGCTACCCCCACGCGCGTCGGCGAACGGCGGTCATCGCAATGACCGCCCTACCCATTACAGGTGTCAGCGGTTGGCGGTTAGCGGTTGGGCGCGGCAGAGAGTCGGGCGGACGCCACGCAGTGGTGCCTCTACCCGATACCTAGGACAGCACGTAGTGCTGTCCCACCCCATTGATCACTTCGCCTCGACGGTTTCGGTGGTCTCGCCGCCGGCGGCCTTGGCGTCGTCGCCGCGGAGGGCGCCGACATAGTAGGCTTTGCCGAGGTTGACCTTCGGGTAGACGTAGCGGAACGAAGTCGCTCCAGTCGGCTGCTCTTCCGATGTATAATAGCCCGTGACCGGGCGGGCACCGATCTCGCCGGTGGTCAGCGTCACGGGCTCACCCTCCTTCACCGCGCCGGCGGAACCGAGGAGGAAGGTCTTGGGCAACGGATACTTGAAGTCAGACGAGTCCATCGACTTGAAGCCGCCGATGCCGGCGATCTTGGAGGCACCGAGGAGGAAGTTGTTCGTGCCGTCATCCTTACGGGTGATCGAGGCCGTGGTAGTCTGGCCAGGCGTGATACGGTAGTTGGCCGCATCCGCGCCGGTCAGCACGCCCGTGGTGATGGTCACGGTCTTACCCGTGCCAATTTCGGCATCGGCGAACGTACCGGCGAGCGAGCTCACCTGGGCGGTATCGCCGGCAAGCACGCCCACGAGGGTGCCGGTCGCCTTGGCGGCGGAGCTACCATCATAGGTCTTATCGGAAGCGGACAGGCCGGCGAGCGTGACATACAGCGGCGTGATGTCCGCGGTGACGCCCGTCGGCTGGACGAGCGCGTAGTTCGTCGCATCCGCACCGCTGATGACATAGCCCGTGGCGGCGACCGACTTACCCGTGGCCGCGTTCTTATCCGCGAAAGCACCCGATGCGCCCGAGATGTCGAGGTTCACGACGTCAACGCCGAGGACGCTGATCGCGCCACCCGAGATCGTCGCCGCGGTGAGACGGTCGTAGACCTTGTTCGCGGCGGTGACGCCGGTGACAGCCAGCAAGCGCGTCGAGATATTCGCCAAGGCCGTCGTCGAGGCAGCCACGGTGTAATTACCGGCGTCGGCGCCGGTGAGGGCGATGCCGGTCAGGTTGACGGTCTTGCCCGTGCCGACGATCTTGTCGACGAAGAGCGCGGTCGGCGTGGTGACTCCGACGGCGTCGCCCGTGATCACGCCCGAGAGCGCGACGGAGCCCGTGGTGAGCGTAGCCGCATCGTAGACCTTGGAGGCGGCGGCCTGACTGATGAGGGTCAGGGCCAGCGGAGTGATATCAGCCGTGGCGGTAGCCGTGGAGATGATGACATAGTTGCCGGCATCGGCGCCCGAGAGCGTGATGCCCGTCAGGTTGACGGTCTTGCCCGTGCCCACGTTCTTGTCGAGGAAGGCGGCGGCGCCCACGTCGGCCAGGACGGACTCGCTGCCGACGATGCCGACGAGCGAGAGCGAACCGGTCGTGGCCGTGGTGCGGTCGTAGACCTTGGAGACAGCGGCGACGTTGCTGAAGCTCAGCTGACGACGCGTGATGTCGGCCGAGAAGCCTGTCGGATGGACCAGAACGTAGTTCGTGGCATCGGCGCCGCTGAGCGCGAAGCCCGAGGCTATGACCGACTTGCTGTTGGCGACCGTGGCGTCGGCGAAGGCGCCGACGACCCCGGAAGTGACGAGCGAAACCGCCTCGCCGGCAGCGAGGGTGATCGCACCGCCGCTGATCGTGGCGACGGAGGTGCCGTCGTAAGCCTTGTTAAGGGCCGTCGCGCCGTTCACCGTGAGGTTGATGGGCGTGATGTCGGCCGTCACGGCCGCCGGCTGGACGAGCTGGTAGTTGGACGCATCGGCGCCGCTGAGCGCGTAGCCGGAAGCGGTGACGCTCTTGCCGTTGGCAGCCATCTTGTCCGCGAAGCTGGCGACGACGCCGACCGTGGAAACGGCGACCGCATCGCCCGTGAGGGAGGCGATGGCCCCGCCGGAGATGGTGGCGGTGTTGTTACGATCGTAGGCCTTGTTGGCCGCCGTGATGCCGGTCACCTGGACGGAGAGCGGCGTCACGTTCAGCGTACCGGCGACGACCGGCGTGCCGGTGAAGTTCGTGCCGGTGATGACGAGCGAAGCCGTATCGACCCCGAGCCCGTAAGTACCGACGCGGAGGTTGCCGCCGGTGCTCAGGAGCGGATTGGCCTCGACGACCGAGAAGGTCACGGTGCCGTTGCCGCCGACGACGCCGTCGTCGAAGGTATTCGTCGCCCCCACGCGGGTGAGCGAGACGAGTCCGGTGCTGCCGTTGAAATACTGGACGCTCTGGACGCTCGGAGTCGCGGCGATGCCGTAGACCACGGTCTCATTGGCGACGCGGACGAGGATGCGGTCGGCGGGGACGATGGTGAAGTCGCCCGCGACGAAGTTCATCGCGTAGTTCTGGGCCGAGAGACCCGTGGCCGTCAGGACGCCGACGTAGGTACCCGCTCCGTTGACGCCTGAGTTCGAGCGCGTGATAGTCGCACTACCGGTGAGGTCGGCCAAGGAGTCGGCGCCAAGGAAGCCGCTGAGGCTGACGCCGTTGAAGTTAGCCGGATCCAGGGTGGTCACAAACTTCGCGTCGCTGTTCACGGCGACCCGGAGGGTCGCGGGGGTGATATTAGCCGTGAGCCCAGCCGGAGCCAGCAGGCTGTAGTTGCTGGCACCGACGCCGCTGAGGGAGTAACCACCGACCGTGACGGCCTTGGTGTTGCCGACGTTCTTATCGGCGAAGGCCGCGTTAGCCGTGCCGATGACGACGGGGCTATCACCCGCGCCCGAGAGCGGGATGACGATCGCCGTGCCCGTGAGAGCGGCGACGTCGGTCGCGTCGTAGACCTTATTAACCGCGCTGACGCCGGTGACCGCGACCGCCAGCGGCGTGATGTGCGCCGTAGCGGTCTGACCGGAGGCCAGGACATAGTTGCTGGCGAGACCCGTGCCATTGGCCAGCGTGACCGACGAGGCGGTCACGGTATCGGCCGTGTTCACGTTCTTGCTGTTGAAGGCGTAGCTGGCGGAGACGCCAAGGGTCTCGGAGCCGACGAGGCCGACCAGCGTCAGGCTACCCGTCGCCGACGTGTTGCCGTCGTAGACCTTGTCGCCCGAAGCCAGCGTGGCGCTGAGGACCGCCGGATTGACGGTCAAGGAGCCAGGAGCGTAGCTAATCGTGTAATTGGGGCTCGAGAGACCGGCCGGGGTGAGCCCGTAGCTGCCCACGTTGGTCGCTCCCTGGCTGGCGCCGGAGTAGGTCGCCGTGCCTGCGAGGCTGGCGGCCGAGTCGCCATTAAGGAAGCCGCTGAACGTCAGACCTGCGCCGCCGGCATAGGCGACACCATCGTAGGACTTCGCTTCCGAGATAGCCGTAGCGAGCAGCGGAGCCGGGGTCACCGTCAGCGCCGTCGCATTGGCGGCATCCTGGACGAAGACGTAGTTCCCATGCTTGGCGAGCAGGTCGATGCCCGTGAGCGCATAGCTGCCGACGTTGCTGGTGACCGTAGCGGCGCTCGTGAAGAGCAACGTGCCGGTGGTGGCCGAAGCCAGGGACTCGCCGTTGACGAAGCCGCTTACCGTGCCCGCGAAGGCCGGATCAGCGGCGCCGTAGAGGCGCGTCGCCGCATTGGCGGTGACCGTCAACGTGGCCGGAGCGACCGTCAGCGAACCGTTGACGAAGCCATCGAACGCGTAGTTGGCGGCGGCGAGGGTGCCGGCGGCCGGCACAGTCGCATAATTACCGACGTTGCTGGCCGCGTTGGCGCCAGTCGTGACCGTGGCGATTCCGGTGACGCCCGCGCTGAAGAAGGTCTCGCCGTTGACGAAGCCGCTCACGGTGCTTGTCACGGTCGGATTGGCCGCGCCGTAGAGGCGGGTGCCATTGCCGGCGGTGACCGTCAAGGAAGCCTTGGCGACCGTCAGGACTCCGTCCACGAAAGAGAGTGCGTAGTTCGAATTGGACAGGCCCGCCGGGGTGATCGCGTAGGCGCCTGCGTTGATTGCGCCCTGGCTAGTACCGACGTAAGACAGCGTGCCGGTGAGGCCGCTGGCGATGTCGCCGTTACGGAAGCCGGCGTAGGTGACGCCGTTGCCACCCGCATAGGCGAGGCCGTCATAGGTCTTGGTGGCGGCGACCGCCGTGACCGTCAGGGGAGCCGGGGTGACCGTGAAGGCGGTGCCGTTCGCCGGAGCCTCGACGAAGAGGTAGTTTCCATGACTGGCCGTGAGGCCGGAGGCGGAGAGCGCATAGCTGCCCACATTGCTGGCCTGGGTGGCGGTCGTCGTGAAGGCGAGCGTACCCGTGGTCGCATTAGCGAGGGTGTCCGCGTTGACGAAGCCAGTGACCACGCCGTTGAAGGCGGGATTGACCAAGCCATACTGGCGGGTGGCGGCGTTCGCGGCGATCATCAGCGTGGCCGGCGTGATCGTGAGGACGCCGTCGATGGTATTGGGGAAGACGTAATTCGCGGCGGCCAGGGAACCCGCCGTAGGAGTGAGCGCGTAGTTGCCCACGTTGCTCGTCGCCGAGGCGATACTCGTGACGCTGGCGGCGCCGGTGATGCCGGCGGTGGTCGCGTTCTCGCCGTTGACGAAGCCAAGCAGGTTGGCGACGAACGTCGGATTGGCCGAACCATAGACGCGGTTAGCATCCGCAGCCTGGAGCGTCAGCGATGCCTTACCGATGGTCAGAGCACCATCAACGAAGCTGAGCGCATAGTTGGCCGAGGAGAGACCACCCGGGGTGAGCACATAGGAGCCGGCGTTGGTCGCGCCCTGGCTCGTTCCTGTGAAGGCGAGCGTGCCCGTAAGGTCGGCGGCCGAGTCGGCATTGCGGAAGCCGGCGTAGCTGACGCCATTGCCCCCCGCATAGGCGAGACCGTCGTAGGTCTTGGTGGCGGCGACGGCCGTGACCGTCAGGGAAGCCGGGGTCACCGCGAGGGCCGTGGCGTTGCCGGCGGCCTGGGCGAAGACGTAGTTACCGTTATTAGCCGTGAGGCCGTAGCCGGTGACGTCGTAGCTGCCGACGTTGCTGGCGGCATTAGCTGGCGTGGAGAAAGCCAAGGTGCCGGTCGTGGCACCCGCGAGGTTCTGGCCGTTGACGAAGCCCGTGACCGTGCCCGCGAAGGCCGGATTGGCCAAGCCATACTGGCGGGTTGCGGCATTGGCCGTGACCGTCAGCGTGGCCGGGGTGACCGTGAGGCGGCCGTTGGCGATGCCAGTGAAGTCGTAGTTATCCGAAGCATAACCCGTGGCGCTCGGGACAATCGCGTAGTTGCCGACGTTGCTCATCGCGGTCGCGACCGAGGTCGCACTGCCGGAACCGGTGACACCGGAGGTCGCCAAGGTCTCGCCGTTCACGAAGCCGGTGAGGGTCGTCGTGAAGGTCGGGTTGGCGGCGCCATAGGTGCGCGTCGCATCCGAGGCGACCACCGTCAGAGCGGCCTTGTTCACCGTGAGGGTGGCCGGAGCATAGGAGATCGCGTAGTTCGCGCTGGTGAAGCCCGAGCCGGAGATCGCATAGCTGCCCGCGTTGACGGCGTTCTGGGAACTGCCACCGAAGGCGAGCAAACCGCCGAGGACGGAGGCGTCCTCGCCGTTGACGAAACCAGCGAAGGTGGCGCCCTTCCCGCCCAAGTAGGCCAGACCGTCGTAGGTCTTGCTGTCCGACAACAGGGTGACCGTCAGCGCCTTGGTCGCGACTACGCCGTTCGTGGCGTTCGCAGAGGCGTCGACGAAGTAGTTGCCAGCCTGGGTGCCGGCGAGGCTCAGGCCGGTGAGGTCGTAACTCTTGCCCGAGGCTACGCCCGCGGTGGCAAGCTCAGCCGAACCGGTGGCGCTCACGGTATCGCCCGCGAGGACGCCGTTCAGGCCGACCTGCGCCGAGGTATAGACCGTGGTGCCGTCGTAGACCTTGCTGGCCGTCGTGGTCAGCGCCTTCGGGGTGACGGTCTGGACGCCGACAATCGTCGGGGTGCCGGTGAAGTTGCTACCCGTCTGGCCGATGCCCGATCCCGCGATGGCATAGTTACCCACCGGCAGGAAGCCGGCCGGGGTGAGCGTGCCATTCGCGCCGAGCGTGAAGGTGAGGCTACCGTTGATTCCGTCGACGAAGGTGTAGGTCGAGCCGCTCACCGTGCCGAGCGTCAGCGACGAGAGGACGTTACCGCTGACGGTCACATACTGGACGCTACTGACGGCGTAATTCGAAGCCGCACCATAGACGTTGGTCGTGTTGGCGACCTTCACGAGGACCTGGCCCGCCGGGATGATCTCGTAATTGCCCGCGACGTTGTTGATCGCATAGTTGCCTGCCGAAAGACCGGAAGGAACGAGCACACCGGCATAGGTACCGGCCGAACCGGTCGAAGCATTGCTACGGGTGATGGCCAACGTACCGGTGAGGCCGGCAGTGGACGCATCCTGGCCGGCCACGAAGCCGACGTAGCTGACACCATTGAAGCCGACCGCGTCAGTCTGGCCGACGAAGCGGGCATCCGCATTGGCGGTGACAGTGAGCATCGCCGGCGTGATGGTCGCCGCAGCCGGAGCCTGCTGCGTGAGGATATAGTTGGAGGAAGCTGCGCCGGAAAGCACGGTGCCCGCGAAGGCCACCTGGCTGGCGGTGGCGACATCTGGGCTGTCGAAAGCCCCGACGACCGTGCCGTCAAGCGAGACCGCATCGGCGCCGATGACGCCCGAGAGGACGCCCGTGCCCGAGACCGTGGCGGCGGTGGTGCCGTCGTAGGTCTTCGTACCCGGAGTGGTCAGACCGCTCATCGTGAGCGTCTTCGGGGTGATCGTCGCCGCGACCGGCGACTGGATCGTGAAGGTATAGTTCGCAGCGTCCGCACCGCCCAAGGTCAGCCCGGAGAAGGCGACCTCGGAGGCGGAGACGACGTTCTTGCTATCGTAGATGCCGACCGCGGTGCCGCTGAGGGCGACCGCATCGGAACCGAAGATGCCGGCGAGCACGCCAGTGCCGCCAACGACGGCCGACGTATTGCCATCATAGACCTTGCTGGCGGCGACGGTGAGCCCCGTCATCGTGAGCGCAGCCGGGGTGATGGTCGCCGGGAGGCTGTACGAGGAGGAGATGACGTAGTTGCCGGCGTCGGTTCCGGACACGGTAAAGCCGGTGAAGCTCACGGTGTTCGCCGTGGCGACGTTCTTGGTGTTATAAACGCCCTGCGCGGAACCCGCGAGGCTCACGCTGTCGGCACCGAGCAGACCCACGAAGGTCGGCGTACCGGCGACGACCGCGGCGGTCGTGCCGTCATAGACCTTGCTGGCCGGCACGGAAAGGCCGCCGATCGTAAGCTGGGCCGGCGTGATCGTGCCGGTGAGACCGGTCACGGCCTGGAGGGAGTAATTTACGGCGTCAGCGCCCGCGAGGACGACGGCGGTGTTCGAGACGACGAGGAACTTGCCCGTGCCGACGTTCTTATCGTCGTACGTAGCGGTGAGCGCGGAAGTGTTCGCGGTGACGGAGTCGCCGGAGATCACGCCCGAGAGCGAGAGGGAACCGGCGCTCAAAGGAGCGGCGACGGTCGCATCGTAGACCTTGGTGACGGTGCCGAAGCCGGTGAGGGTCAACGGTGCCGGGGTGATCTCACCCATGAAGCCCGTGCCGACGGTCAGATTATAGTTACCCGCATCCGCTCCGCTCAGGGCGGAGTTGCCGGCGGCCACGACGAGCGCCTTGCCGGCGCCGACGTTCTTGTCTGGGAAGGTCGCGGAAACCTGGGCGGAGTCGAGGCTGACGTCATCGCCCGAGACCACTCCAGTAAACGTATAGGCCCCAACCCCGAGGGTCGCCGCCGTGGTGCGGTCGTAGACCCTGGTGACGGAACCGTTCCCGGTGAGCGTGGCGGCCGCGCGGGTGATAGTCCCCGTGAAGGCGCCGAGGTTCGCGATGACGTAATTACCCGCATCCAGGCCGGTGAGCGCAGTCACGCCAGCGGTGAGGGCGATCGCCTTGCCCGTGCCAACGTTCTTATCGCCGTAGGCCGCAATCAATCCGGCGGAGCTGAAGCTGACCGTATCGCCAGCGAGAAGGCCGGTGACCGAGGTAGAACCCAGGCCGAGCGACGCATCGAGGGTACCGTCGTAGACCTTGGTCGCGGAACCGACGCCGGTGAGCGTCAGCGAGGCCGGGGTGATCGAACCGGTGAAGCTCGCGAGGTTGGTGAAAGCATAGTTACCAGCATCCGTTCCCGCCAGGGCCGTGGCGCCCGCGGTGACGGTGAGCGCCTTGCCCGTGCCGACGTTCTTGTCGGCGAAGACGGCGGAGAGAGCGGCAGGATCGAAGACGACCACGTCGCCCGAGATGAGCCCGGAAACGGCCGAGCCCGCGGCGCTGAGGGTAGCGGCGGTCGTGCGGTCATAGACCTTGGTGGTGTTCCCCAAGCCGATAAGGCTCAACGGAGCCGGCGTTATCGTGCCCGAGACGGCATTAAGTCCGGTCAAAGCGTAATCGCCGGCGGAAGCGCCCGTGAGGGCGGCGGCGCCGCCAGAAATCACGAGGGCGCGCGTACCGACATTCTTGCTCGGGTAGACGGCCGTGAGGGCCGTGGCGTCGAAACCGACGGTGTCGCCGGCGAACAAGCCGCTCAAGGTGGCACCGTTGAAGGCGAGCGTCGCGTTGGTCGTCGCATCGTAGACCTTGGTCACCGTCCCGGCGCCGGTCAGAGTAAGCGGCGCGGGCGTGATGGAGAGGTTAGCGTCCGTCAGGGTGACGTTGTAGTTCTGAAGATCGGCGTTGGCGTTGCCGCTCGTGACCGTGATCGCGGAGGCATAGCTCCCGGCGCGTGTACCGGTCGCCTGAGTGCCGGCAATCGTCAGGACGTCGCCCGCGAGGAAGCCGGCGGTCGCGGCCGCGGCCTGGGTACGGGCAGTAGAGTCATAGACCAGCGAGGTCGCCGTGGCGGTGATGCTGGCGTTAGCGGGGGTGACATTGAGATTACCCGCAACCAGCAAGGTATTCGTGAGGTTGGGGATCGTGGTCGTGAGGGTTCCTGAGCCGACGAGCGCATAGGCTCCGACGATCAGCTTGCCTGCGGAAGATAGCGCCGTGCTGGAGGGGACCAGGGAGAAGGTGACGTTGCCATTGGCGCCGTCCGCATAGACGTAGGAAGCCGCCGAAGCGGTGCCGCTGCCGTTAGAGTAGGTCAGGGTATGGAGGACGCTGCTGTTGTCCTTATAGACCACGGAAGACAGGGCCGAAACGCCGCCCGCCGTACCATAGGTCGCAAAAGTGTCCGCGATGACCGCCAGGGTGTTCGGTGGCAGGATCTTGATCTCGAAGTCGCCGGGGGCGTAGGTAATCGCATAGTTGCCACGCGTGGCCGGTCCGGCCGCGATGAGCACGCCCGGGTAGGCGCCGATTGCGTTGTCCGAGCTGTTATTGCGAGTGACGGCGATGCCCGTGGTGCCACCGGAAAGGAGGACCGACGAAGATTCGCCGTTAGCGAAACCGGCATAGCTGACCCCGAGGAAACCAGTCGTGTCAGGCATGCCCTCGAATTTCACGGCGTTCTTCGCGGTGACGATGAGCGGGGCGCGATTGACCATGACACTGACGGAGTTCGCCGAGACGGCGTAGTTGGAGGCGGATCCGGTCGAGAAGCTGAGGCTGCCGGGCGTGATGGCGTAGGTGCCGATGTTCGCCGTGGGCGCGAAGCCGGCCGAGGTCATCGCAAAGCTATCGAGGACGTCGCTGATCGTGACGCCGTCGACCGTGACACCGTTGATGACGCCGGAGGCCTGGGCGCCGGTGCCGACCGGAGCCAAGGTCTGGCCGTAGGTCTTCGTCTGCGCGGACTGGATGAGGCTCAGCGGCGCGGCCGTGATCTCGAGGCCGAGGTAGGGCGCCTTGGCGCTGTTGCCGACCAAAGTGACATCGACACCGGCGGCCATGAGCACGCCATGACGGCTGGTCAGGGCATAGGCATAGGGCGTGCTGCCAGGGGTCACCTGCTCTCCCGCCAGCGTGCCATACTGGGCGCGCGTGCCAGTGATGGAGTTCATGAAGTCGGCCATCGGCAGGCGGAACTGCACGCCATTGGCGACCACGTTGAAGTATTCGATGCCGCCGACGACGGTGAAGCCCGGGTTCTTGATCGAGTTGCGGATCAGGCCGGCATTCAGGAGATTCTCCAAGGAGCCAGCGATGGACACGGAGTCGTAGGCCATGCTCGGGTCATTGGTACCGTAGACCTTCGTGAAGTTATCCGAGAGCAGCAGGTTGGCCTGAGCGACGAAACGGAACTGGATGGCCGGACCGACGGCGGAACCGGTGGCGGTGTTATTGCTGCCGAGGGCGTTGAAGATCTCGGAAGTATTGAGGCCGGCGGCGGTCGTGATCGGCGACCCCGCTGCGACGTTACCGGCGGCATAGGCCTTGCCGAAGAGCGTATTGCCGAAGTCCAAGGCGCCGAGCACCGGGTCGAGATAGGCGAGCGTGTTCTGCGAGGTAGCCGTCGTCGAATTCGAGGCGACGGTCGGCATGCCCGAATAGAGATAGACGTTGCCGTTCGGCGAGGTGATTGAGTTGCCGCTAAGGCCGACGATCTGACCGCCGGTGGCCACGCCGACCGGCAGGTAGGCGCCGGCGGCGATGGCCACGGGGCCGGTGCCGTTGTTGACGATCTTCGGCGGGGTGACGTTGCCGTTATTGGACGAGAGAATATAGACACCCGCGTTGGAGTTCTGGGTCACCGTGGTGGCCGTCGTGGTGACGACCGCAGCCGTGTCGCCGATCGCGCTGATGGCGACGGCGCCCGCCGTGGAGGCGTTGGTGATAATGACGGGGTCGTAGTAACGGCCGCCGAGCGCGGTTAGGCTCGTGTTGCCGTTCGTCGAGTTGTTGATGATCGCGACCGTGCCCGTGAGGCTGATGGCGGACTGGTTGGCCGTGACGCCAGCGGAGATACCGGTGAGGTTGATGGCATCCTGTCCAGCCGTGAACGTGCCGCTGGCTGTGAAGGTGCCGGCGGTGACGCTGATACCCTTATAGGTAGTAGAAGCCGAGCCGGTTACGCCCTTGAGCGTGATGCCGCCCGTCGCGGTCAGGTTCGTGGAGACCAGCAGGCCGTTAAGGGAGGTGCCGTAACTTGAGGCGTTCGCCGCGGTGATGCCGCCAGAAGCGCCGTTGAGCCAAGTATTGTCGAGGAAGATCGAGCCCGGTACGTTCAACGAGCTGTTGACGATGATCTCGGCGCCGCTCGCGAGGTTCTTGTAATGGATGTCGCTCGTGGAACCAGCCGTGAAGGCGATCACGCCGGGGTTGATGACCGAGAGCTTGTTGCCCGAGGTGGTGTCATACGAGACCTCGGCCGCATGGCCCGACGTGTTGGCCGCGACGGAGACCGCTCCGTTCTGGGTGATGACGTTGTTCGAGGAGAAGAACAGGCTGCCTCCGCTCGAGAGACTCGTCACATTGCCGTTCTGGATGATACCGGCGGCGCCGCCCGCCGTGGTCTTGTTACCTGTGACGCTCAGGTTGCCGCCGCCCGCGAGCACGTTGAGCTTGCCGATGGAGACCGGCGCGATGGTCGTGGTCCCGAGGTTGTTGCCGATGACCGTGACCGACTGGCCGCTCAGACCATAAGTCGAGCTCGGGTAATAGACGGCGTAACCGGAGCCGGCCACGCCATCGAGCACGACGGTGCCCGAAGCGCTGGTGATGTTATCGTTGATGAGGATGGCCTTGGAGGCGGTGGTCCCGTTCGTAGCGCCGCGCAGGGTGACGCCATACAGGCCGACCAAGGGCTGGCCGGCGTTGATGACGATGGCGTTGCTCGTGGTCGCGAGGGCGATGTTGCCCGTGGTGAGGAAGCCGCTGGCCGGGGTCGCGCCGGCCGTGGCCGCACCATAAGTGTTATCGACCGTGATGATGCCGGGGATCGTCGGCAGGGAACCGGCGTTGAGCACCGCTCCGCTCGCGAACATGTTGTAGTCGATCCGCGAAGTCGAACCCGCCGCGATGGTGAGCGGCGTGTTGATGACGACCGTAGAAGCCTTGTCGCCGCGGGAGACGTCGTAGGTCACCGCGCTGGTATGGCCGCTCGTATTCGCGACCACGCTGATGAGCCCGTTCTGGGTGATATTGTTGTTCGAACGGAAGGTGGCGCTGCTGCCGTTGCCGCTGATGGTGACTACGCCTTCCTGGGTGATGCCGTAACCCGACTGCGTGACGGTATTGCCCGTGACCGTGAGGTCGCCGCCGCCCGCGAGGAGGTTCAGTCGGCCGAGGCGGACCGCGTTGCCGGTCGGCCCGGTGGCGTTACCCACCACGTCGATGGTCTTGGCCGTGATGCTGCCGACGCCGTCGAGGGCGATGGCCACGGCGATGCCATTGCCCGAACCGGCGATGGTGCCGTTCAGGCTGACCCGGCCGGTCGGGGCGCTCAGCGCCGAGGTATACCACTGGACGTTGGGCCAGAGATTGCCGATGCCGTAACCGTTCGCGGCGGTGCCGGTGAGGGAGATATCGCCCTGCGAGCTCGTGATGCTGTCGAGCAACATGACGGCGACGCCGTAGACGCCCGAGTTGACGACGGAACGGATGGTCACCCCACGGTCGCCGGAGAGGGCATTGCCTTGGTTGATGACGACCGGGTTCGACGTGGTGGCGAGCGTGGCCAGGTTGGCGGCGGTGATGAAGCCGCTGGCCGGCGTGACGCCGGCCGTGGCCGCGCCGTAGGTGTTGTCGAGCGTGATGACGCCCGGTACGCGGATGAGACCCGGATTGAGCGCCGCGCCGCTGGCGAACATGTTGTAGTCGATGCCCGAGGTCGAACCCGCCGCGATGGCGGAGTTCGTCGTAATGATCGACGAGGTCTTGTTACCCGTCGAGACGTCGTAGGTGATCGCGCTGCCGTGGCCGCTGGTGTTGGCGACCATCGAGATGGTGCCGGTCTGGTTGATGTTGTTGTTCGAACGGAACGTCACGCTGCCGCCGTTGGCGTTGGACGTGATGTTGCCGTAGGCGTAGACGCCGTTGCCGACCTGGTCGAAGCTGTTACCGGTGATGACGACGTTGCCGAGGACGCCCGCGGCGGCCTCGGTCGGGGTGAGGGCGAGGACCGTCATCGCACCCTGGCGGACGGAATTATTGCCGCTGGAAAGGGTCCGCGTGCCGGTAAGGGTGATACCCTTGGCCGTCAGCAGGCCGGTGAGGTTGACCGCGTTACCCGTCGTGGAGATGCCGAGCACGTCGATGGCGGCCAAGGTCGACATCACCGGTGAGGCGCCGGAAACGGCACCACCCCCGAAGGAAACGCCGCGCAGGACGACGCCGGCGGCGCCGCTGAGGGTATTATTGACCGTGATCCCGCCGGAGCTCGTGACCAAAGCGGTCGTGAGGGTGGAGGCATTCAGGTAACCGCTGACCGGAGTGGCGCCGGCCGTCGCCGCGCCGTAGGTGTTATCGAGGGTGATGACCCCGGGGACGGTGATCACGCCGGGGTTGATCGTCGCGCCGGCGGCATACTGGTTGAAGTCGATGTTCGAGGTCGAACCCGCCGTGATGGTCAGGTTGCCATTGACGATGGACGAAGTCTTGCCACCCGTGGACACGTCATAGGTCACCGCGCTGGCCTGGCCGCTCGTATTGGCGACCATCGAGATGTTGCCGGTGTGGTTGATGTTATTATTAGACTTGAACAGCACGTTGCCGCCGTTGGCGTTGATGGTGATGCTACCGTTGGCCGAGACCCCCTGCCCCGTCTGATTCGGGTTGTTACCCGTGACGGTAAGCCCCGTGCCGCCGGCGACGACGGTCACCGTGCCGCCCAGGACGACGCCCGCGGAGGTGGAGTTGGTCTCGCCCAAGATGGCGATCGTCTTGGCGCTCATCGCGCCGGTGTTATAAAGGCCGTTCAACGCGTTGGTTGCAGCCGTGATGTCGATCCTCCCCGCGTTGGCCGTCAGCACGGCGGCGGAGTTGCCGATGAAACCCGAACTGGCGTAGCCCAGACCCCAGATCGTGATGTTGCCCGTCGTCGCGGTCACGGCGGAGCTGGCGTTGATGCCGTAGTTGCCGGTGCTGGTGACGCCACGCAAGACGACGCCCTTGCCACCGGTCAGGGTATTGTTCAGGGTGATGCCATCGGAAGAAGTGGCCAGGGTGCTCCGATTGGCCGAGGTGATGTAACCGCTGGTCGGCGCGCCGGCGACGCCGGCCGTGCCACCCCAGGTGTTGTCGAGCGTGATGACGCCGGGGACGGTGACCGTGCCCGGATTGAGGTTAGCTCCAGAAGTATAGACATTGTAGTCGATACCGGACGTGGAGCCGGCCGTGACCGTCAGGTTGCCCGCCACGAGGCTCGAGGTCTTGTTGCCCGTCGAGAGGTCATAGGTGACGAAGCTGTCGCCGCCGCTCGTGTTCTTGGCCAACGCGATCGAGCCGTTCTGGCTGATGTTGTTGTTCGATTTGAACAGGATGCTGCCGCCGTTCGCGTTATCCGTGATCGCGCCAGTCTGATAGACGCCGCCGGAGAGCTGGTTGCTGTTATTCCCCGTGACGAGCAGGTTGCCGCCCCCGGTCACGATGGTCAGCGCGCCAAGATAGACGGCGCCGCCCGCGGTCGAGGTATCCGTCGTATTATTGGTACTGGTGACGGTGATGTTCTTCGCCGAGATCAGGCCTGAGGCCTTCGTCCCCCAGGTGTTTCCCGTGCTGGCCGAGTTGCCCGTGATGACGACATTGCCGGCATTCGCCGTGACCGTACCCGAGAAATTAATGGCCGAACCGCTGCTCGACTGGCCGGTCATGAGCACATTACCCGTCGTCGCGACGAGCGCGCCGGAACCCGCATAACCGACGCCGGTGCCCGTGATGCCGCTGATCGAGACGTCGCCCGTGGTCGCGGTCAGCGTGGATGTGGTGTTGATGGCGTTCGATCCGCTGGAAACACCTTTGATGACGATCCCATTGGCGCCGGTCATCGCGTTATTGATGGAAATACCTTCGGTGGCGACCGCGGCGGCGATGTTCGTCGACGTGATGAAACCGCTGACCGGCGTACCGCCAACCCCAGCCGTACCGCCGTAGGTATTGTCTAGGGTGATCGTACCCGGGATATTCAAGGCACCGCCGTCGAGGTGGGCGCCGCTGGCCAGGAGGTTGTAGTTGATCGGGGAGGTCGAGCTGCCGGTGATCGTCAGATTCCCGCCGACGACCGAGGAGGCGTTGGTGCCCGTCGTGACGTCGTACGTCAGCGCTGCGGCCTGGCCGCTCGTGTTGCCGACCATACCGATGGCCGTGGTCTGGTTGATGTTATTATTCGAACGGAAGGTGACGCTGCCGCCGACCACGTTGCTCGTGATCGTACCGGTGTCCAACTGGATACCGATACCGGATTGATTCGAGTTATTGCCGACCATCAGCAAATCGCCGCCGCCCGCGAGCACGACCACATTACTGACGCGTGCCGCGAGGCCGGTGCCGTTCGCCGTACCAGTAACGGTAATGTTCTTAGCGGAAAGGGTATTAGCCGTGTAGAAATCCACCCCGTAGCCTGAAGTGCCGGCAGCCGTACCAGTGACGGTGATGCGACCCAACGGAGCGCTGAAGGTCGTGGTCAACCAGGTTACGCCTGGATTGACGTTCGTGAGTCCATAGCCGTTCAACGTGTAGCCGACCAGCTCGATGTCCCCCTGGGAGGAGGTAACGTTCGACCAGATGCGTACGCCCATGACGTTCGACCCGCTGTAGCTGGCCCCTCGGACGGTAACGCCCTTGGCGCCACTTAACGCTGAATCGACGATGATGCCGTAGCTCGTGGTCGCCAACGACAGGTTAGCAGCATTGATGAAACCGCTAGTCGGCGTGCCACCCGCGCCCGCCGTGCCGCCATAGGTGTTGTCGAGCGTGATCGTGCCCGGGACGGTAATCGCGCCGGGGTTCAGCTGCGCTCCGGCGGCATAGAGATTATAATTGATCGGACCGGTATTGGTCCCGGTGATCGTCAACGACCCCGCGATGATGCTCGAGGTATTGTTACCCATGGAGACATCGTAGGTCAGCGCCGCGGCGGTCGTGCCGGAGTTGCTCACCATGGTGATCGTCCCGGCCTGGTTGATGTTATTGTTGGAACGGAAGAGGATGTTCCCGCCGACGACGTTATCCGTGATATTACCTGTCTGGCTGATGCCCGTACCCGACTGGTTGGCGTTGTTGCCGATGACCGTCAGGTCGCCGCCGCCTCCCCAGAGGGTGAGCGCGCCGAGGCTCGTCGCGATGCCCGTGCCATTGGCCGTGCCCGTGATCGTCAGCACCTTGCCGCTGATCAGAGCCGTCGCGACGACGCCGCTACCCGTATTGGTGGTGCCGGTGATGGTCACCGTACCCGCCAGCGCCGTACCACCGGCCGAGCTGATGACGGCCGACTGGTTGACGGCGGTATTGCCGTTCGAGACACCGCTGAGAGTGATGGCCTTGGTCGCATAAATCGCCCCGTCTATTGTGAGACCCACGCCGACTACGGCCGCCGACGAGAGATTACTCGCACTGATCGCGCCTGCGTTGGTGTTGTCGATGAAGACGGAACCAGGGAGGGCGATCAGCGAAGTGCCGATAGCGCCCGGATTGATGGCGCCGCCATTAGCCCTGATGGCCAGGTTGATGAGGGACGTCGAGCCGGTGGCGCCGATGGTCAACGCTCCCAACGTGATGGAAGCGGTCTTATCGCCGCCCGTGGCGTCAAACGTAAGCGAGGCAGCGGAAACGCCCGTGTTAGCCACGACTCCGACCGTGTCGGCGGTGAGGTCATTATTCGCGACCAAGGAAAGGTTCCCGCCGATGACATTGCTGATGATCGCGCCGGCGACGATGCCACGCGCGGCCTGATTGCTATTATTGCCGGTGACGAGCAGGTCGGTCCCGCCGGCCAGGATGGTCAAGGCGCCGAGGTTCACGGCGCCACCGGTGGTAAGCGTGCCGGTGGTGTTGTTGGTCGCGGTGACGTTGATGCTCTTGCCGGTGATCGTGCCGGTGGCGTTAACACCCCAGAGATTGCCCGTCGTGACGGTCGTCCCGGCCAAGGTCACGGCACCCAGCGAAGAGGTCATCACCTGGTTGCTCGTGACGGCGGTGTTGTTGTTGGACATGCCCGTCAGGGAGATGCCCTTGGAGCCGAAGACGCCGCCGCCGTTGAAAGTGAGGCCGACGCCCGCGACCGCGGACGCCTGGGTGATCGCGCCGCCGTTGGTGTTATCGAAAGTGATCGTTCCCGGGAGCGGGATGGCCACGGTGGCGAGGGGGCCGGCCGCGTTGATGGAAGAGCCCTTCGACTTGACGAGCAGGTTGATGTCGCTGGTCGAGGTCGCGGCCGCGACCGTCAGGGTGCCGATCGTGACGGCGGAAGCGTTCGAGCCGGTGGTCGCGTCGAAGAGGATCGAACTGGCGGAGCCGTTGGTGTTGACCGCGCTGGCGATCGTACCGGTCTGCGTGATCTTGTTATTGGAGATCAGCGAGAGGCTCGAACCGTTGGCGAGGTTGATGTTACCCACGTCGACGCCCAGGTTGGCCCCCGCGGCGGTGTCATTCCCCGTGAAGCTGATGTTGGCGCCTGCGCCGGTGACGGTCAGGATGTCGACGGTCGCGACGGTGGCGGCGGTGGTGCTGGTGGCGTTGAGCGTGATGCCGGTCTTGGCGGTGATGGTCGCGCCGGTGACGATGTTGATGGCGCTGCCGGTCGTAGAGACGGAGGTCAGGCTGACCGAGCCATTGGTGGCCGTGAGCGTACCCGCGGCGGCCGAACCGTAATAGGCGATGGCCGTGGTGCCGAGGGCGTTGACGACGAGGTTGCCGTTAGTCGTGGCGACGGCGGCGGAAGTCTGGATGGCGTTGTTACCGTTTGAGACGCCTGAGAGGACGATATTCTTGTTGGCATACATCGCTCCGTTGAGCGTAAGGCCGATACCCGCCACCGCATTGGCCGCGGTGACCGTGCCGGCGTTGGTGTTGTCGATGGTCAGGACGCCGGGGAGGTTCAGCAGGCTCGTGCCGACCGTGCCGGGATTCAGGGCGGAACCCTTCGATTTGATGGTCAGATTGACGTCGCTGGTGCTACCGGTGACGAAAGTGATGTTGCCCGTCGTGATAGCCGAAGCACTCGAACCCGCCGTCACGTCGAAGACCAGGTTGCTGGCCATGCCGCTGACGTTGGCGGCGACGGTGATCGCACCAGTCTGATTGATGAGGTTATTGGAGACCAACGAAAGACCGGAACCGCTTGCCAGGCTGATTGCGCCGGCGGTGACGATGCCAGAAGAACCGCCCGCGGCGGCGTTATTCGCGGCGACGGAGAGGCTGGAGCCCGCACCGGTCAGCGTCATGCCCGCAAGGCTGGCGATGGTCGCTCCGCTCGCGCCCGTGGCGTTGATCGTGATGCCGGTCTTGGCCGACAAGGCACCCGTGTAATTGACAGGTATCGCCGTCGAGTTCGTCGTCGAAGTAATCGAGATCGCTCCATTGCTCGAAGTAATCGCGCCGCTGCCGTTAAAGCCATTTTGAACGGAAGCCGTGGCCGTGTGCGCGGAACTGTTGGTGATCGTGACGCCATTAGCGCCATTCACCGCAGCCGAAATCGTGAGGGCAGCGACAGCATTGGTGGCCAGCGCACCCGTAGAAGTATTCGCCAGAGTGACGGAGCCCGTCGTGGATGTCAGCGCCGAGCTCACATGCAGATTGGCGGCCGCCAACGTGGCGGCGGTCGAAGTCGCCGTGACGCTAAGGTCGCCGTAGGCCGTGATCGGGGAGGTCGTCAGGTAACCCGAAGTCACGAAACCCCAGCCAGCGGCGGCGCTGGTGGCGACGTTCACGGAGAATTTGCCGCCGATGTTATAGGTGACGACGTTGGCCCCGAACGCCGAGCTGGTCGCGATGCTGGTGGACGCCGCGGCGGTGAAATCGCCGCCGGCGGTGCTCGTGGTCAGGCCGGCCGTGGTCGTGTTGATGGTGAAACTGCTGCCAGCATAGACCGTACCGTTGACGATGGACCCTCGGGCGATGTTTGTGCCCGTGATCGTGCCACCGGTTCCGTCGAGGATGACATAGCCCCCACGGGTCGTGACGGCGGCGCCGACCAGGACATTGGCAGCGACATTGATGGTAGAAGTGTTCGAGGCGTTGAACGACTGCAGGATCAGGTTGATCGGGCCGTTCGAGGAAGTGATACCGGCGGTGGTGGCGATGACGCCGGCGGCGTAAGCGCGGACATTGACCGTGCCGGCTCCGGTGCTCGTGATGCCGGCAAGGGTGATCTTGGAGGCGCTCGTACCGGACCGGGTATCAAGCGTCAGGCCGCCGGTGACACCGGTCGTAGGAGCGAAAGCCAGCGCGACCGACTGGGTGATCGTACCCGTCGCGACGATGTTGACGGTCGAACCGGCATTGACCGCGGCGACGATGTCCGCCGCCTTGACGCTGGTGACTCCCGCGTTGGCGAGGTCGCCCGGCAAGCTGCCGGTCGTGCTGGTCGTGGTGATGGTGACGTTCGTGGGGTCGATCAGCCACGAACCGCCGAAGCCGGCTTGAACGAGGCCAGGTAGTTCCAGGAGATGACCAGAGGTCTCGATCTGACCGCTGAGCGCGCGCACGGTGCCGACGACGGTGGTGACGCTGTCCGCGTTCGTGATGTCGGACCAGAGCACGACCTTGCCGCCCTGCCCTGCGTCGATCGTCGCACCCGCCGCAAGATGGGTGGTGATCGCCTGGCGGACGCCGTTAGTGCCCTGCCAATCTCCGCCGACGAGGATGGAACCGCCGTCCGAGGAAAGAGCTGCGCCCGTGAGCACGGCGACGTGGTCACCCGTGAGCTGGAGGGAGCGGGCGAAAAGATTACCCGCGACTTTCACGCTGTCGGCATCGAGTACGATCGAACCGGCGGGAGCCGCGAGCACGGCGGTGCTTTCGACGGCGACGGAGTTTGCGCCACGCAGGGAGATGGATCCATCGGCGTTACGACCGGCGGATCCAGCGCGCACGAGGCCGGAGACGTTGACGGACTGGTTGACGACTTCGCGGGCGGCGGCGGCGGAAAGGACGATGCGCCCGGCGGTGACCTCACCGGCCTGTTCGACCTGGGCCTTGAGCGGCTGGCCGTCGGCGCCGACGAGCGTCGACGCGATGCCTTCGCCCAGCGCGAACGTGATCAGGCCGTCGCCGGCGAAGTCCACGGTGAACGCCTTGCCCGAAGCGAGCACGGCGGTACCGAGGTTGGCCACGAGGGCGCCGGAGTTACGGACATGCGGGGCCACGAGGGCGCCCAAGCCGGCGTCGGAGATCGTGAGCGTGCCTTCGTTGACGACGGAGGCGGTGCGATCCGAGGCGGACGAGAACTTGAGCTTACCGCCGGTAAGGAAGGAATCCTTATCGAGGTCGAGCGTGGTGGCAATCAGGCCGGCAGCGTCGATGGTCGAGCCTTTGCCGAAGAAGACGCCGTTGGGATTGATCAGGATGATGCGACCGTTGGCCGAGACCGCGCCCAATATTTCCGACGGCGCGATGCCGACGACTTTGTTCGCGGTGACGGACGACGCGGACGGCTGGTTGAAGCGGACGCTCTCGCCCTTCGCGACGGAGAAGCTGTTCCACTCGATGAACGCTCGGTCCGAAGACTGGTCGATCGTGACGCGAGACGTGCCCTGGCCGGACACCGTGGCGGCGCCGCCGGTGACGTTGGCGCCGGTGGGGTTGGCGAAGGAGCCGACGGGATTCAGCACCGCGGCCACGAGGAGCGTGGCCAGCGGGAGGAGGCGGCGTTTGACGGAAGAGGTGGGAGCCATGACAGTTTTTTAAAGTTTAGAAGCGGACGCCGAAGGAAGCGTTGAGGCGATGGGAAGGTTCGACGGTGGAACCGACGGGAAGGGAGACGGGGCGAGCGACCTCGACGAGGGCGTTCATGCCGTGCGGCAGTCCGAGGCGGACGCCCACGCCGGCGGAGGCGGCGTGGCGCTCACGGGCTTCCTGCGGCTGCAGGTCGCCCTGCTGGCGCATCATCCCGGCGTCGGTGAAGACGTAGAACTGCGCGCGGACGGGCTCGGCGAAACCGAGGGACAGCGGCAGCGTGTAGCGGAGTTCGAACGAACCGAAGAGCGACTGCTCGCCGCTCATGGAGCCGGAGTCGAAGAAGCGGCCGAACTGACGGCCACCGAAAGAGGATTCGACGGCGCTGAGCAACGGATCACCGAGAGAATACTGGCCTTGGGCCGCGAACGAATACGAGAGGGCGCCCGAGCCAAGCGTGGCGATCGGCGCGGTACGCGTGAAGTCGAGCGAGGCGACGGTGAAGGTGGTCGAACCGTTGGCGCGCGAGTTGCCCTGGGCGCCGAGCCAATCGAGACCCTGCTCGAGGTTGAGGCGCACGAGATTGGAGGACTGGTCGGGGCGGGCGAAATCGTAAGTGAGCGAAGCGCCGACGGTGCGGATCGCATCACGCGTGGGCGTGCCGGACGTCATCGAGCTCTGCGAATCCTGGGCGCCGAGATAGGCTTCAGCCAAGAGCGTGGACGAACGCGAACGAATGAGCGGCTTTGAAAACGTCAGGCGCGTATTGCGCGAGAGGCCCTTGTATTCGAGGGGCACGAGCAGCGGATCGGTCGGGCGACTATCGGACTGCGAGAACGTGACGCCGAGGCGTTCACCATCGGTACCGACGAGCGTCGACGCGGCGGCGCTGAAGCTCTGATACGCGTTACCGTTCGGGCTGTGGTAGTAGCCCAGCGAAAGTTCGTCCGCGCCATCGAGAAGACCGAAGCCGGACCAGGAGGCGCCGACGACCTGACGGTCGAGCGCGCTCGGGAGGAAGTTATTCCAGCTAACATCGAAGGTGTCCGGGTCGCGCGTGAACTCCAGCGACAGATCGGAGCCGCCGATAATTTTGGGCGAAGCGGAAAGGACCGAGCCGACGGACCAACCTGGCAGGTCGTCCATGAGCAGGATGTTTCGCTCGAGCACGTCGGCGCGCAAAGGCTTGGAGCCCTTGATCCGGCTCAACTGGGCGTCGACGGCATTGAGCGCGCGGGCGCGCGGCTGGGCCACGCCGAACGAGTGGTCGCTGACGAAGCCTTCGACCACGACGACCTTCACCTTGCCGTCCTTGATGTCCTGCTCGGGCACGACGCCGAAGCAGAGCGCATAACCGGCGTCGGCATAGAGCTTCGTGATCGCGTTCGCCAAGGCGAAGACCTCTTCGATCGTCACGGTATCTCCGGCTTTGTGGGCCCAGAGCGCGGCGAGCTGCTCGGACGTCAGCGCGGCGTTACCTTCGAAATTCAGTTCCTTGAACGTGAAGGCGAGCGCGGCGGCATCCTTCGGGGCGAGCTGCTTATTGTTCAGCGAGAGCTCCTTGCGCGGCACCGACTTCGGCTGCGGCGCGGGCTTCAGATTCTGGTCGATGCGCGCCGGATCGAGCGTCGGTGCGACCTGCGCGAAAAGCGATAGCCCGGTGACGAGAACGAGGGTGGAGGCCGCGACCAGGAAAGGACGACGGACCGTGGAAAAAACCGGGCGCAACATAGCGCCGACAATCCTCCTTAATGCTAAGCAAAATAGAAGAAGGCTTGTGGCCTGTGATATTGGTCAGAAGTGAGGGTGATGGTAGGGATGCGATGACATCGCATCCGCAGGCGGACGGACACAAGGATGGTCGGTGATCCTGCCCGGCTCGTGGCACGTGCGGCTGCAAACGGATGCGATGTCATCGCATCCCTACCCCAAGGCAGGCCCAACGTGCTACCTCTTCGGCGCCGGGCCGATGGAGGCGCCGGACTGCCAGGTCTTTTCGTAGACCGTCCGATAGACTTCGTCCTCTACCTTTGCGGAGCGGATCCAGACTTCGGCCTGCTGCGCGATGCTGTCCGGCGAGCTGAGACAGCAGGCGACCGGCGGGACATAGACCCGGGTGGTGGCGTTGCCGACGAGCGCGACGACAGAAAGGTCGCGCGGAAACTCCAGCCCTTTGGAGGCGAAGAAAGCGATGGCCGGCATGAAGTCCGTCCACTGCGGGAAGATCACCGCGGTCGCCCCGCGCTCTAGTCCTGGGCCGAGGAACCGGGCCATACCTTCGGTCGTAAGCGGCTGCGCGGTGAGTTTCACCTCGATGCGTACGTCATGCTCCTTGGCGACCCGGGCGATGGCCGCCATCGACTCACGGAGCTTCGCTTTCCGCGCGAAGAACGGCATCAGGAAGTGACGATGGCCCAATGGAATCAGGCTTTTCAGGGCGATGTCGACGAGGTAGCCATACTTGACGCCGAGCGGATTGATCCGCTTGGAGCGGAGGGAGCCGAACATCGAAGCGATCTTCACCGGGTGACGGGAGACCCCGGCGAAGAGCGACGCGTCCGGCTTCATGAGAATGACATGGGTGGGTCGCGATTTGACCATCTCGGCATGCGCAGCCTTGCGACGCTCCGCACCCTGCACGTGGCTCAATTCAACGAACCGGAGGCCGTCTCCCTTGGCCTTCAAGGTCTCGCCGAGCTGCAGGACGCCTAAGGCGATGGAGCCGTCGTAAGCGTTAAGCGGCTCGGTGGAGAGCACCAGAACTTCGAAGTGCCCCGAAGGACGCCGAGAGCCAGAAACGCCAGTAGCCACCTCCAATCGGCGCTTGCCGCCACGGCCGACCAAGACCTGCCGTTCAATCAGGAGGGCGATGGCCTTCTGGACGGTCGGGAGGCTGACCTTATGCTGGTTGGCCAAGTCCCTGCCCGAGGGGAGCAGCCCCTTCCAACCTTCATGACGGATCTGGGCCTCAATACTATCGGCAAGGAGCTCAAAGACCGCCTTTTTCTCGAATTTTGCGTTCGGCATGTCGCTTTATAAGCAGGAATATTCACATTAAATCTGATAAAGCCATCGGGTTTGTGAACTGTCAGATTGGTCAGATACGATGCTAATCGAACTAGGTGATGGCGGTTAGCGGTTGGACGATTAAGGTAGGGATGCGATGACATCGCATCCGCCGGCGTCTAGGTAGGGCTGACCACCCTTGGTCGGCCGCGCGGTTGAGCGAGGGCGCTCAACCCTACCCTATCCAGAGGACAGCACATAGTGCTGTCCCTACCCGATACAGGCGGATGCGATGTCATCGCATCCCTACCCAATGCAGCCCTCAGGCCGGCCTACCCCTAATTGGAGCCCCTTTTCCCGCCTTTCCCCTTGCGGCAGGTAGGGGGTCACCTAACTTGCGGTTAACTTTCCAGACCCATGGTCACGGACAACAAACCTTCTTTGGTCACCATCAACGTCGATGGCGTCGAACATCAAGTCCCGGCCGGGGCTAATCTGGTCGATGCCTTGGGCAAGATCGGGAAGGAAGTGCCCCATTATTGCTACCACCCGAAGCTCCCGGTCGCCGGCAATTGCCGCATGTGCCTGGTCGAGCTCGGCTCGCCCATGCGCGACCGCGCGACGAACGAACTGGTGATGGAAAACGGCCTGCCGAAGATCGGCTGGCAGCCCAAGCCGGCGATCGCCTGCGCTACCAACGTCTCTCCCGGCCTGCACGTCCGCCTCGAATCGCCCGGCGTCAAGGCCTGCCGCGAAGGCGTGACGGAGATGCTCCTCCTCAACCACCCGCTCGACTGCCCGATCTGCGACCAGGCCGGCGAATGCAAGCTGCAGGAATTCTCCGCCGAATACGGCCGCGGCTACTCGCGCTACGTCGACGAGAAGAACGCCAAGCCGAAGAAGACCCGCCTCGGGCCACGCGTCACGCTCGATGACGAACGCTGCATCCTCTGCTCGCGCTGCGTCCGCTTCTCCAGCGAGATCGCTAAAGACCCCGTCCTGGGCTTCGTCAACCGCGGTTCCTACAACACGCTGACCTGCTTCCCGGGCCGCGAACTGGACAACAACTACTCGCTCAACACGGTCGATATCTGCCCGGTTGGCGCGCTCACGAGCACCGACTTCCGTTTCAAGATGCGCGTCTGGTTCCTGAAGCAGACGCCGAGCATCGACACCGAATCCTCCGCCGGCGCGAACACGACCGTCTGGTCGCGCGAAGGCAAGATCTACCGCATCACGCCCCGCCAGAACGATGCCGTGAACGACACGTGGATGGCCGACTCCGGCCGCGAACTTTTCAAAACGGTCGACGCGCCGAACCGCGTGACGAACGCGATGGTGAAGAACGAAAAGGTCACGGTCGAAGCCGCCTTCGCCGCTGCTTCCGACGCACTGTCCGCCGGCCCGCTCGCGATCGTGGGCTCGTCCCACATGTCCGTCGAAGAGCAGCGCCTGCTCGCGCGGCTCGCTCAGGCGAAGAACGCCACGGTCTACGTCCCGGCCCACGTGGGCAAGGGCGACGGCCTCCTGGTCTCCGAAGACCGCACCCCGAATTTCCGCGGCGCTCTCGTCACGGGTCTCACCGACCGCGCGCCCGTCGCTGACCTCAAGGCCCTCGCGGCCGACATCGACGCCGGCAAGGTGAAGTCCGTCCTCATCGTGCGCGAAGACGCCGCGATGCTTGGCCTGCCCGCCTCGGCGCTCGCCAAGGTGCGCAGCGTCGCCCTCGCCACGCATCACAACGTCACCACCGCGGCCGCCGAAGTCGTGCTGCCCGCGCTGACGGTCTTCGAACGCAGCGGTTCGTTCATCAACTGCCAGTTCCGCCTGCAGTCTTTCGCCCAAGCCGTCCCCGGCCCCGCGGGCGTACTGCCCGACGCGCTCGTACTCGCCCGCCTCGCCAGTGCCGACGCCGCCGCGGTCTGGGCCGAACTGTCCGCCAACGTCCCGACGTTTGCTGGCATCGACGGCCGCCTGCTCCCCTCCGAGGGCGCCGCGCTCGACGGTGCCGCCTTCGCCGCCCATAAGTTCCCCGAAGGCAAACTGCTGAAGTTCGCCCCGGTCGCGACCGCCTAAGCCCCGCCGACCATGGAAGCCCTCCTGCACGACCTTCTGCTCAACCCGGCGTGGTACTTCACGGCCGCGCGCGGGCTCACCGCGATCATCATCCTGATGTCGATCGCCGCTTACGCGGTGCTCCTCGAACGCAAAGCCTCCGCTTGGATCCAGGGCCGCCTCGGCCCCAACCGCACCAACCACCCGCTCATCGCCTGGATCCCCTTTCTCGGCACCTTCCTGATGAAGGGCGGCTTCATCCAGCCCGCGGCCGACGGCCTCAAGTTCCTCTTCAAGGAAGACGCCCTCCCGGGGCACGTCCGCAAGTCCTACTACATCCTCGCCCCGATCATCGCCCTCGCGCCCGCGCTCGTCGTGCTGATCATGTTACCGTTTGGCAAGCTGCCCACCGGCGAGGCCATCTCACTCACGCAGCACGCCGACGTCGGCGTCCTCTTCATGTTCGCCGTGAGTTCGCTGGGCGTGTACGGCATCGCGCTTGCGGGCTGGTCCGCCAACTCCAAGTTTCCCTTCCTCGGCGCCGTCCGCGGCTCCGCCCAGCTCATCTCGTACGAACTCGCGATGGGCCTGTCCGTGCTCACCGTCTTCCTCGCGGCCTCCGCGCCGGGGCAGGACCACGGCCTCAGCCTAGTCTCGATCGTCGACGCCCAGACTGGCGCTTGGAATATCCTCTACCACCCCGTCGCGGCGCTGGTCTTCCTTATCTGCATCTTCGCCGAGACCAACCGGCACCCGTTTGACATGCCAGAATCCGAGACCGACCTAGTCGGCGGTTTCCACACCGAGTACGGGGCCTTCAAGTTCGGCCTCTTCTTCGTCGCCGAGTACGGGCATATGATCATCGGCTCTTCGCTGTTCATCCTGATGTTCCTCGGCGGCTGGCACATCCTCCCCTGGGTGCCCACCCTCGGCTCCGGGGTCGTCGCCTCGCTCCTAGGTGTCGCGGCTTTCTTCGCGAAGCTCTGCTTTTTCCTCTTCTTCTTCGTCTGGGTGCGCTGGACCATCCCGCGCTTCCGCTACGACCAGGTCATGCGCATCGGTTGGCGCGTGCTTCTGCCCATCGCTGTCCTCAACCTTCTCGCGTACTTCGCATGGTACGCCATCCGCGGATAACCCACACCATGGCCATCAAAGTCGTCGAACGTCGTCCGCTCACCCTCGCCGAGCGTACCTATCTCCCGCAGATCCTCGCGGGCCTCAAGGTCACCTGGGACAACATGGTGCGTCCATCCGTGACGCTCCAGTATCCGGAAGAACGCCCCACCATCCCGAAGAACTATCGCGGCGTGCCCACGCTGATCATGGATCCGAATGGCCGCGAAAAGTGCGTCTCCTGCCAGCTCTGCGAATTCGTCTGCCCGCCCAAGGCCATCCGCATCACCCCTGGTGAAATCGCTGAGAATGCCACGAACGCCCACGTCGAAAAGGCGCCGAAGGAATTCGAGATCAACATGCTGCGCTGCATCTACTGCGGCCTGTGCCAAGAAGTCTGCCCCGAAGAAGCGATCTTCCTGCAGAGCCAATATTCACTGACCGGCCTGACGCGCGAATCCATGGTCAATAACAAGGTGAAGCTTTACGAACTCGGCGGCACCCTTCCGGACGGCCACCACAAGTGGGACAAGAAGAAGGAAGAAGCGGAACGCCAGGCCCACGAGGGGCACTGAGCGGAGCTTACGCTCCGCGGGGATCTGCTGGCACGGGGAACCGCTGCGAAACAGGAGGTAGGGACAGCACGATGTGCTGTCCTTTTTTATTGGGTAGGGTCGGGCTAGGTAGGGACGTGATTGCCATCACGTCCGTGGGCGGACGGACGTCGGAATGATCGGGTCACTTGCCCGGCGCATCGCACATACCTCGGCGAACGGCGGTCATGGCAATGACCGCCCTACCCAAGGCAGAGCCGCAGCATTCTATCCGGTTTCCGGTCTCCCTTTGAGCGAAGTGTTATCCCGATACAACTAGGTCAGCACGCGGTGCTGCCCCTACCAAAATTACCTAGCCCTGTCCCTGGCCCTGTCCCTCCGCGGCGCTTACTTCGCCGCGGGATAATCCGTATATCCCTTCGGGCCGGAGGCGTAGAAGGTAGCTTCGTCGGGAGTATTGAGCGCGAGGCTTTCCTGCAGGCGGTGGGGGAGATCGGGATTCGCGAGGAAAGGTACCCCGTAGGCGACGGCGTCCGCCCAGCCTTCAGCGATGGCCTGCTCGGCCTGCGCGCGATCGAAGCCGCCGGCGGTGATGAGCACGCCCTTGAAGTCCTTGCGCAGTTCCTTGGGGCCGACGCCGCTGGTCGCGCCGTGCGCGATGTCCTGGGCGGTGACGCGCGTGACGTGGGCGTAGGCGAGTTCGAGCTTGGAGAGTTCGCGGAGAAGGTAACCGAAGGTCTCGGTCGGATTGGCGTCGGACATGTCGTTGAAAACACCGCCGGGCGAAAGGCGGATACCCACGCGATCCGAACCCCAGATGGAGATGACGGCATTGGCGACCTCGAGGGTCAGGCGCGCGCGGGCGGCGAGGGAATTGCCGTAGCCGTCGGTGCGCGTGTTGGTGCCGCTGCGGAGGAACTGGTCGAGCAGGTAGCCGTTGGCGTTATGGATTTCGACGCCGTCGAAGCCGGCTTCCTTGGCGAGGCGGGCGCCCTTGACGTATTCCGCCACGATGCCGGGGATCTCTTCGATGTGCAGGGCGCGGGGGACGACGTAGTCAGCCATCTCCTTGCCGGTCCAGACCTGACCCTTCGGCTTGATGGCGGACGGGGCGACGGGGAGTTCACCGTTCGGCTGGTAGTCCGGGTGCGAAATGCGGCCGACGTGCCAGAGCTGCAGGAAGATGCGACCGCCCTTGGCGTGCACGGCAGAGGTGACCTTCTTCCAACCGGCGACCTGCTCGTCCGTGTAGATGCCCGGGGTGTTCGGGTAACCATGGCCGCGGGGCGAGACTGTGGTGGCCTCGGCGATGATCAGGCCGGCGCTGGCGCGCTGGGCGTAGTATTCGGCCATCAGGTCCGTCGGGACGTTGGCACCTTCGGCCCGGCAACGGGTCAGGGGGGCCATCAGGATGCGGTTCGGCAGCGTGAGGGCACCGACTTTGAGGGGAGAGAAGAGGGAGGACATGCGTGAAGAGAAGTGAAAGGGGTAGGGATAGGGGTGGGTGCAGGAAAGGCAAGGAGGCGGAGGAGGTGGGTGCGGATTGCGGTTAGCGGTTGGCGGATGGGAAGAGACAGCGAGGCAACTTCCAGGTGACAGGTGACGGCCATCAGGGCATCAGCCATTCAGGGGTCGGCATTCCAGCCATCAGCAGCCGGGAGCCGAAACCTGGAGGGCTGACTCCCGTGGCTGCCACCCGTCACCCGAAATGAAATCCACTAGGGCAGCACGCGGTGCTGCCCCTACCTCGAGACAGCTATGTCGTGACGCGGTCTCGACCCTACCCACGCAAAGAAATGAGGGCCAAGCCGGTTTCACAAAGGTTCAATTAGGTTCAACGCCCAACCGCTACCACCTTTGCCAGATGCCATCCCCGGCTTCGCCCCATTAATCTTCCCTCCCCTACATCCCGCCCTTACAAACGCCCTACGCCTCCTGCGTCGTCCGACATGTCCGTCCCACCTCCCCTTCCCTTGACCCGTTCCACCCAACCTACCTACATCATCGGGCACAAAAACCCTGACGCCGACGCGATCTGCTCCGCCCTCGCCTACGCTGCCTTCAAGGAGGCTTCTGGTCAGACCGGCTTTAAGCCCGCCCGTTGCGGCAACTCTAACGCACGTATCGACGCGATCCTGCACCGCTTCGGCGCTGCACTCCCCGAATTCGTCGGCGACGTCATCCCGCGCATCGAAGACATCATGCACCGCGACCCGTTTAAGGTCGGCGTCGACGACACGTGCGCCCGCGCGCTCGAACTCCTCGACCTGCATGACGTGCGCGCCCTACCGGTCATCGGCCACGACGGCCGTCTCGTAGGCTACGTCTCCATCTTCAGCCTCGGTGACTACTTCATCCCGAAGCCCAAGCGCGCCACGTCGATGCGCAAGGTCACCAGTTCGATCAACGCGATCATCCGCTCCATTGGCGGCACGGAAGTGGTCTCCTACGACGCTGCGACGGTCGATGAACTGTATGTCCGCGTCGCGGCCATGGAACTCGAATCCTTTGGCAAGTCGGCGACCGTCGAAGGCATTCCGAACAACAAGAGCGTCATCGTCGTCGGCGACCGTTCCGACGTCCACCTGCGCGCCATCGAGATGGGCGTGCGCATCATCATCGTCACCGGCGGCCACCGCATGAAGGCTGACGTTCTTGAGCGCGCCAAGGCCGCCAAGGTCTCTGTTGCCTATGCCGATACGGATAGCGCCACCACCGCCTGGGCCGTCCGCGCTTCGACGCTCGTCGGCGGGCTCGTGCAGCGCGACGCCTTCACCTTCAAGCCGCAGGAAAAGCTCTCCGTGGCCCGTCGCCGCATCG
>Ga0209500_10000601_pt1 | contig 30421 bp, 43 predicted proteins | sample S_140212_EF_Meta_FD_187323 | JGI IMG/M metagenome (GOLD analysis project Ga0209500, IMG submission 187323) | Freshwater microbial communities from Lake Simoncouche, Canada to study carbon cycling - S_140212_EF_MetaG (SPAdes) (version 2) | ecosystem: Environmental > Aquatic > Freshwater > Lake ...
ATACGAACATCAACTGTCACTCTAAACAATCAAGTGGCGGGTAGCGGTGGAACGTATCAAGGCGGTTTGTATATTGTCACAAACACAACCGATTTCACTTACGCAATTTTTGCTTATACGAGTTTTGTGCCAAGTGCAGGATACTCAATACTTGCGTCAACGGGTGCAAATTGGTCTACAACGTACAACGCCGCTAGCAAAGAAGGATTGGCATTAAATGCCGCCGGAGATGGCCCGTTTATATTTAGCAATTTGGGCGCTTCAAAAGGCTATCAAATTTTGGCTTTCGGCGGCGCGTAAAATTAACACTTGATGGAGTAATTATGAGCGTAAATCTTTCTCTTTTCGCCGGTGCTGGATGGCAATTCTTTGATAACAACGGGGTGCCTTTGGCGGGGGGATTGCTCTATACCTATGCTGCTGGCACGACAACGCCGCAGACAACCTACACCACCAGTGCGGGGAACATTGCTAATTCAAACCCGATTGTGTTGGATTCGGCTGGCCGCGTGCCCAATGAAATTTGGTTGACCTCAACACTGTTGTATAAATTTTTGCTTAAAACATCTGTTGGCACTCAAATTGCGTCTTACGACAATATTGCGCCAGCGGCAGACTCCGCATCGCTTGCTGCTTCTGGAGGGTCGGCGTTGGTGGGATACATTGGCGGTGGTTCTGGTGCAGTAGCCACCACAGTGCAAGCTAAATTGCGTCAATCAGTAAGTGTTTTTGACTTTATGACCGCTGCTCAAATTGCAGCAGTACAAGCCCACACAGCAAATGATGTAACTGCGGCGATCCAAGCCTGTTGGAGCTATTGCACAGATAATGGATTTGAAGCGTTTCATCCTGATGGGTGGTATACCATTACTTCCCAACTAGTCTGGAATGGTGCTGGCAGCATCGTGTCTGAATCAGCGGGTTCAGTGATTTACCCCACTGGAACAGGGTACACCGCAGTCCTAATCAATGGAACTCTCACTCGATGTTCCTTGTATCTCAATGGTGCAAATAACACATTGAACGGGATTCAGATTGGGTCGGAAACGGATGTAATGATTCTGTCAAGATTTGAATACCTTTCCGCAGTGGATTTTGATGGGTTTGCGATTAAAGTGATTGATACTTTTGATTGCACATTTGATAGCATCAATATCACTGGATCGGGAAATGCCAGTACGTATGCTTTCTACGTAACAAACAGCACAGGCAACACAACAAACGAGTGTGTGTTTAATCACATTCAAGTGGAGACTGCAATTCAAAAGGCAATCTACATCAACCCAAATACATTTCATTGCGTGTTTAACCACATCCACAATGAACGGATTAATTCCACTACTACAACGCAAGCGTCAGTATTTGGTGGGCAAAGCTGCACCTACAACGCTATTCGTTGTAATTTTCTAACCGCAAGTAATGGTACTGTTTATTTTGAAAATAGCGGTTGCACGATTACAAACTTCCGCTGTGAAACAAACAATGATGTGCTGGTTAATGCTGCAACAAGTAGCCTGCCAGTTACATTCATCACCCCTATTACCACGGGAAAATTTACAGTCAATGTTAATTCAACAGGCTCAGTGTCTATTGTAAATTCGTATTGCAACGAATTAAATCTTGGGAATGCTGGCAAAACAGTAGTTACTGGAGGGTATGCAGGAACATTGACTTTGCAATTTCAACCGTCAGCTAGCAATGCCAACGCATTTAACACCCAATTCTACGGAACCAATATTGGCACTTTGACCAGAGACAGCGCGTTTGCTTGCGGTGTATTCAACGGCTGCACCATTGCAGCACTTGGGTCAATCCTCGGGTACATGATTGCAAACAACACAACAATTGCGGGAAGCGCAACCTGGTCAGACATTGGTATTGAATGGGATGGTGTGACTTATACCGGCAATGTCACCTTAGCCGGAACAACGGCAATATCTCCAAGTATAAAAAACTCAACGATTGTAGGAAACCTTGTTGGGGGCGCAACAAACAATTGCAGAATTGTCAACACCACCGTATCAGGAACGGTAACAGCAATATTTAACGCCGCGCCAAATAGTGGGGCATTTCAAAAGGGTGCTAGGCATGACATTATTACCGCTGCTTCTGGCTCACCTAGTGGCTGGAGATATAGTGGTTCAGCTTGGATCGCAGATGCAAACGCAACCTAACATATGAATAAAACAATTAGGAGTATGTAAACATGATAATCCAACTGCTCAAATCCAAGACTGTCTGGTTCGCCATCCTGATCGCGGTGCTGTCGGTCGTGCAGGGCTATGTCGCGCTGCTGCCGATCACGCCAGTGCAGCAGATGGTCGTCGGCATGGTCATCTCGGTGGCGGTGCTGATCTTGCGGCTTATTACGACGCAGCCTATCTCGCAGAAATGAACTCAGATAATCGAAAACAGGCTATGAAGATGCTGTATGAGTCTGTTAAAACGCGTGTTGATATGAGTTTTGATTCATTTGAAAATGCTTTAAAAGATTGGGATGTTGTGCCTTTAGAGCAGAAAAATGAAATAATTGGTGCGGTCATTTTAAAGAAAAATGAAATTCATGTTGGATATGGAAAGAAACCAACAGCATCAATTATTCGACATATTCGTAAAACTCTGGCAAATATCATTAATCAATTTGGTTCAGCAATAACAATTATTGATTCAAAAAATGAAAAAGGTTTGAATTTCTGCCAACGGCTAGGATTTGTCACAACTGAAATCAATGGCGGTCTGGTTCATATGAAATGTGAAAGGTGCAATTATGTATAAGCCAAGAATGTCTTTTGATGAAGATAAGATTTATTTTAGCCGAGCGCAATCTCGGGCAATGGCGTCTGAATATCCGGTCGGCGATCCTACCGGCGGCGCAGCTTATGGCGAACGGCGCGATCCTGTTACTGCAGCAATCGGCGGGGCAGCAGTTTTAGGGTACATGGGCAGTCAAAACCAAGCAGATGCAGCTACACAGTCGGCACAGCTGCAAGCAAATGCAGCAAATCAAGCATCTGCTCAACAACTGGCGATGTTTAACACGATCAACGCACAGCAGGCGCCCTACCGCGGCGTTGGATATGGGGCGCTGAATACAATCAGCGGCATGTTGCCGGGTCAGCAGATGCAATACGATGCCCAGGGCAATCCAATCGGTTCAATGACTGGCACTGGCTACCTGACCAAGCCATTCACCTCTGCGGATCTGATCGCAAACCTAGATCCGTCGTATCAATTCATGCGCGAGCAGGGTCTAGGCGCCACTGGTCAGGCGATGAATGTCGGTGGCGGCGGCTCTAACGTTAATCTCGCACAAACCAAGTTTGCTGAGGATTACGCCAAAACAGGCGCACAGCAGGCATTCAACAACTTCTCAGCGCAACAGAGCAACATCTACAACCGGCTGGCCGGCATTGCCGGTATCGGTCAGGCTGGGCAGACGCAAGCGAATACGGCAGGCACGAACGCAGCAAATGCAATGGGCCAACTCGGTGTAGGCGCCGCGGGTGCTATAGGCGCCGGTCAGGTCGGGGCGGCTAATGCGTATGCAGGCGGGTTGCAGGGCATTGGCAGCGCAGGCACACTGGCAAGCCTGCTAGGGGGTGGCGGTGGCAATGTAAATCAATTTGGCAGTGTTGGCGGCGGTTCTAGCATTATGGGCAGTCAAAGCCCGTTGTATGGCGGTGGCGCTGGAACTGGCTATTATGGCGGCCAAATGGGTCAAACTTTCTTGCTTGATTAGGAATTCAAAATGGCTGACTTCTCATTTACTCCCGCAGCGGCTGGCATTCGACCAGTGCCGCAAACCTCGCTGGCTGACATGATCGGCGTTGCTCGCGGCGCCCAAGCCTATCAGCAGGCGCAGCAGATTAACCCTCTGGCAGTGCAACAGGCGCAAACTGAATTGCAACGTATTCAAGCATTAACGCCGCTTGAAATTGAACGTGGCGAGATTGCAACGCGTATTGCAAAAGGCACTGAACAAGCCGCAACTCAAAGACCAATCAGCGAAGCAGGAACTGCTGCTGCACAAATGAGCACCGCACAACTTGAAAATTTAAGATTGCAACAAGGAAATGCCAGTAGAGAAGCATTAAAACTTTTAAATAGAGAAAATTTAACTTCTCAAGATGTGACAGATAGTATTACAAAAGTTATAAAAAATGCTGGCGGTTCTGATGCTGCTATCAATCAAGCAATTTCTGAAATTCCACGTAACGCAACAACATTACAATTGAAAGCATTTATTGCTCGTCATGCAACAAATGCTTTAACAGCAGAATCACAATTAGAAAAACTGTTTCCATCTGCAGCAATGCAAAACGTTGGCGGCGGTATTGCGCCGTTCACAATGGGCAGTCCATATCTCGCAGTGCAACCGCCTGGCACGCAAGTCGGCGAAGGAACTGCGCTTTCGTTGCCGCCGGCAACTCCGACTGTAGATAGAGCAACGGGCGAACAAACTTATCTTGGCAAACCATTTTCACCACAAACAAGCGCACCTGTTGTGGCGCCTAAACCAGTGATCTCCGCTGTTGGCGCACCACAGCAGGCAATGCTTACGGCAACCGGCAATGTTGTCGGTCCTGACTGGGTTCAAACCGTTCAAGACGCATCAACCGCACAATCTAGAATTGGTCTTTTTCAAGACATTAAAAAATACTCGTCAGAAGCATTTACAGGCGTTGGTGGCACGCGCAAAGAATTGGCAGCAGGCATAGCTCGTTTGGTTGGAATTGATGCTTATACCGCAGAACAAACGGCAACCGAGCAACTGGCAAAAAATGCCAATCTGTTGGCACTTGCTGGCGGCAATACCGATGCGGCTCGATCACTTGCTGAAGCGGCAAACCCAAACAAAAAACTCAATGAAGAATCAATCAAGAAAATTGCCGATCAGCTAATTGGCATTGAAAAAATGAAACTGGCAAAACAGCAGTATTTGCAGCCATTCACCACTGATGCCCAAGAATATCAAAAACGCAAACTGCAATTTGATAATGTTGCAGATCCTCGGTTGTTCCAAGAAATGACGCCCGACTCGGTGGCCAAACTCAAGGCATCTATGTCGCCGGCGGCTATCAAGGAATTGAGCGATAAAATACAAGCAGCACGCGCTTTAGGGATACTCAGATAATGGCGACTCTTGCTGAATTGTGGGGCGAAGCGCCAGCGGCGCCTGCACCTGTGCGGGCGGCTGGTTTTCCTGTCGTTACACCAGAAGTGCAACGCACGCGTGATGCTGGTCGGCAAAAAATACTTGGGCAAGAACTGGCACAAAATCAAGCGGCACTTGCCAGCGCCACAACGCCGGAAACTCGTCAGCTGGCGCAATCGAATATTGACAGCTTAAACCGCGAAATGGGCGGCAGAACGTCTGCGCCGGTATCGGCGCCCACAACAATGGCAACGCCAGCAGGCAACACGCTTGCGGATCTGTGGGAATCTACGCCGACCACAGCTGCGCCTAAAGCAGCTTCGGCGATTGCTGTGCCGACAGCCAAAAGTGAAGAACAACAACTTGCAGAAGCGCAGACTGGCATGGCCGTCAATCCGATGATCGCAAGGCAGGGCGCGAAAATACGCCAGCGCGTGCAGGATACCGGATACACCACAGAGAAGTTATCGGTCGGCGATATTGCTAAGAAGATTTTGCAGCCTACTGCTGCGCTCGCGGATATTGCAATTGGCGCTGTTCCTGCTGCCGTTGGGCAGGCCGCTTATGCGGTTGCTCGACCATTTACAACGCCAGAAGGCGCACAGGAAATACAGAAAAAGATCACCGAACCGTATCAGAACGTGATCGGTCGCGCTGCCGGCATTACCCAAGAACCCGGCTATACCGGCGAGGCAACAACCCGTTTGATGAATTTTGTTAGCGAGAACATGAGCAAGGGCGCTCAGTGGATCTCTGAAAAGACGGGTGCGCCGTTGTCTGACGTTGAAAACATGATGCAAACGGCATCACTGGCGGTGCCAGGCGGTGCGCGTGCTGGCGCCAAGCTCGCAACGCAGGCCGGCAAAGGCGCAATCGAATTTGTGCAGGATGTGGCCACTACGCGCCAGCAGCTGGCCGATCAGTTTGCACAGAAACGAGCGCCTGTGGTTGTTGAGGGTCAACCTTCAACCGGTATGGTCAGCGCAGGCGCAGCTGCGGCGCCTAATGAAGCGATCATTTCGCAAGCTCTAAGCGTAGCAACGCCAGAACTGCGGGAATCAATTAAAAATATTCCTGTAAACAAAGTTAATGTGCCGACTTTGCAACGCCACATCGAGGCCGATAGTTTGCCTATTCCGGTCAGACTAACAGAAGGTCAAGCCACTGGCGATATTGTGAAATTGTCAAACGAACAAAACCGCCGCGGTCAAGATCCTGCACTTGCTCAACGATTCAATGAGCAAAACAATCAACTGGTTGAAAATCTTGGCGCTATTCGTGAAACCGCGGCACCTGATGTTTATGGCACAAAAACTATTGAAAACAGCCAGAGCATCATAGATTCTTATAAAAAAATTGATGATGCAAGAAACACAGACATAAGAACTGCTTATAAAGCATTGGAAGATGCAAACGGCGGTCAATTTCCTGTTGATGGCAAAACCCTTGCAACTAATGCAGAAACAATGCTGCGTAAAAAATTAAAAACAGAATTTTTGCCATCTTCAATTAAAGCTCAATTAGATCGTTTCAAAGCTGGCGAACAAATGACGTTTGAGCAGTTTGAATCACTTAGAACCAATTTGGCATCAGAAATTCGAAAGGCAGAACGAGCAGAAGATGGCAATGCTGCAATGGCATCTAGTCTAGTCCGTAAGGCGTTAGAAGATTTACCAATGCCAGAAGGCGCTGCAACTAATTTAAAAACAATTGCAGACAATGCTAGAAATCTTGCAAAACAACGTTTTGATATGTTGAGAAAAGATCCTGCTTATAAAGCTGCTGTTGATGATACTGTTTCAGCAGATAAATTTATAAACAAGTTTGTGATTAATGGCGTAAACAAAAATATAAAAACAATGGCCGATCATCTTGGCCGCAATTCAGAAGCTCATCAACATATGGCGGCTGGAACTATAAACTGGTTAAAAGATAAAGCAGGCATTGTTGATGAAACTGGCAATTTTTCACAAGCCGGATATAACAAAGCATTAAAACAACTTGATGCAACAAACAATTTAAACGAAATATTTAATACAGAAGCAAAAACACATTTAAAAAGTTTGGGCAATGTTGCCAGATACACACAAGCGCAACCTCGTGGTGCATTTGTCAATAACTCCAATACGCTTGTCGGCGCATTAGCAGAAAGAGCAAAACAATTAAGTGGTAAAGTTGTTGAGCAAGGATTAAATATTGCTGTGCCATACGTGCAATTAGGCACCAGTCTTATGGAGATGCGAGCACGTCGAGCATCTGCTGCAGAATCAAAGAAAGCATTAGAAGTCGGCGCAGGAACCAAACTTAAGGACATCGGCAAATAATGGCAACTTCTATCGAACTCGACGTTCGTTTGACCTCGCACGAAGCGGTGTGCGATCTGCGCTACGACAGCATCAACGCCAGATTAAAACGCATTGAGATGATCGGCATTACTGCGGCTGGTGCCATCATTATGTTGCTGCTGCACTTGGTAACGAAAGCTGGATGATGGACACCTTCGACCTGCTCGTAAAAGCATGGCCGATTCTTTTTGCGTTAATCACGCTCATTATTGTTTTATCCAAGATCGACCTGCGCGTGGCTGTGCTGGAAGAAAAAATTAGAACGCTGTTTGAGCTTTGGAACAAAAGGGGCGACAAATGAAAACGCTAATTCTGTTGGCTTTGCTATCAACAAACGCGCTCGCGGGCGGCGTCAATTTAATGATCTGTAATGGCGAGTTTGCCTTGTGTGCGGCGTCGGCCAGCGTGCCGACCGGCAAAACAATCCGCGTCGATGGTAAGGAGTTTCAAGAGGGCATGGCGGTCTGTCCAGTGTTGACCGGCAAATCGATCGCCAATTCCGACTTGATGAAGGGCAGTTGCAAAGCACCGCCGGGTAAGGTCTGGTCGCTGTTCTCGACGGTCACCGAATACCCCCAGGCGCCAAGCTGGGCGGTCGTCACCATGACGCCCAGGACGTTCGTCACCACGACCGAGGCCGGTGGCGGCATGAGTAACCAGTGGTCATTCCTCTGCGACAAACAGGCCAAGAAGGTCAACAACGTGCAGCTCGCCAACTGCTACGGCCCGATCAACGAGTCGCCGTGGAATAACGGCCATGTGCCTGTGGGCAGCACTTCGTTCACCGCAGCGCCGGTCGGGGCGGCAAACCCTGTTGGCGGCAATGTGCCGAGCAAATAATGCTTCCCCTCGGCGCAATCCTAGACATCGGCAGCAAGCTCGTCGATAAGTTTTTCCCCGATCCGGCCCAAGCTGAACAGGCCAAACTGAAACTGCTGGAGATGCAACAGAATGGCGAGCTGGCGCAGCTCAACGCCGATGTAGCCGAACAACATGAGCTGACCGAGCGCCTCAAGGCCGACATGGGCAGCGATTCGTGGCTATCCAAGAACATCCGACCGATGACGCTGATTGCCATCCTCATCGGCTATTTCACGTTTGCCGGACTGTCAGCGGCTAAGATCGACGTTAATGAGAGCTACGTGCAACTGCTCGGTCAGTGGGGAATGCTAATTATGTCTTTTTATTTTGGCGGTAGAACGCTTGAAAAGATCATGGATATGAAGGCCAGAAAATGAAAGACAAGCTAACCTTTATTGTTACCACAATGGTCAGTTTTACGTTGTGCGTGGTCATCGGCGGCATGGTGTTTGCGCTGTGCTACGGTCTGTTTGATAAAGACGTAAACAACGACGATATATTTGCGCTGCTCGGGCCAGCGTTTCAAACGATTGTCGGCGGGTTCATCGGTCTGCTGGCAGGTATAAAATTCTCAAACGCAAACGAGGGCGATGATGCTAAGTAACTTCCCCGCGTCACTGGCGTTAGTCCTGAAGTCAGAAGGTGGATTTTCAAATCACCCGGCTGATCCTGGGCAAATGACTATGCTTGGAGTGACAAAAAAGGTCTGGGAAGCGTGGGTAAAACACCCCGTCGATGAGGCCGAAATGCGGGCGTTGACACCGGAATTGGTGGCGCCGTTATACAAGGCGCAATATTGGGATGCCTGCCACTGTTCGGATTTAATTCGCGGTGTTGACTACGCCGTATTCGACGCTGCCGTGAACATGGGCAGCGGCAGGGCCGCAAAGCTCTTACAGGCGGCGCTAGGCGTCACTGCTGATGGTGCTATCGGCAGGGCCACGATCGCTGCTGCGACCGCTGCCGATCCCGTCGAGCTGCTGGAAGCCTTCAGCCTGGGCAAAGAAGCGTTTTACCAATCCCTGCCGACGTTTGGCGTGTTCGGCAAGGGGTGGCTTAATCGGGTTGCTCATGTCCAGGATGCGGCAGAGGGGATGATGACTTAACAGCCAACTGTTAAGAAATTCTTAACCATTCCAACGCAGATTGCGCGGCCTCTCTCAGTTTGTCAGTCATCATTCTCCCTCCCATTTTTCAATCAACTCAAACTCCGGCACCGGCTTCCGTTCCGCAACTGTTAAGGATTCCTTAATAGCTGGTTCCGCAAGCGCGGCTCTAAGAATACCTGCGGCAAATGCACAATCGCGGTCATCATCGTCCAGCAATTTCAATGCCGCTTTTGCGGCGGCTCTCAGTTTGTCAGTCATCGCATCACCAGCACTGTGCAGATGATGACCAGCACAACAATTATTAAGCCGATCCTGCCGCAGTCGGCAAATCCTTCTGAATACCCTTCGTCGTAATCATTCCAGTTACCCATAAATCCTCCGATCTTTCACCGCCAGAAAAGATACGCTCTTGCGCTCAAGGCACGACTTGCACTTCCAAATCCGGCGCGTGCCTCTGGTGATTTTGACCAGCTTGTAACCGGCCTCACGGCGGCAGCTCTGGCACACCGGGGCAATCATTTCCGCACCTGCTTGATGGCAGGCACTCCCTGCACCTGCTGCTTGTAACGCCGGATCGTAGCGGCAACGTCGGTTTTTGCCACATTAGTCGGGATAAAAGGGTATTCGATGATGTAGATCTTGCGCTCGCGCAGGTAGGCTATGGCGGCTTCCAGTTTGTCGTTCATGATTTCCTTTCGTTCCAACGTTGGATGGCAACCTCAAGGGGCTGGTCTAGGTCGGCGTGGGGGCCGATCATCTGGCATTCCTCGCAGCAAATTGCGATCACATTGGGTTTAACCTCGTCGACCAAGACATCCTCATTACCGCAGAATGGGCAGGGCAAAATAACGATCTGGCGTTTCTGGCGCTGCTCTCGGGCTGTTTCCCAGCGGTCCAAGTCTTGGCTAAACTGGCGTTCTATTTCGTCAAAGGCATCGCGGCTCATTTTTTCACCCCTTTTGCTTTTTTGGACTTTTCTTTTTCTTTTTTTTCCCACGGCAGATCGTCGACCAGATCTTTGAAATGGTCAACCGGCTGTGACTGCGTAATGTCGCAATCAAACTCGGTTTTGATGGCAGTCAAGGCAAAGTCTCCCAGCAGGGATTTGTCGGCAAGGTTGGTTATATCCAAACTGGTATAAACCGGCTGGGCAAACTCGGCGCCGGTGATCTTGTTGCGGTAGGTCAGCAAGTTATTGCTGGTCGCATCCATCAATTCCGCAAACCGGCCGAGCAAGGTAGGAATGTGGCGGTGCTCACCGCATCCGGCACGCTGGGCGGCTACGTCCATATCAGGTTTAGCCTGTGCACACGACCAGCGGGCTTCTCCGTCAATCTCAGGGGTGCTGTGGGCGCAGGTTCGGCAGCTCACGTCGGGCGCTTCCGTTTCGTAACATTGCGATTTAAAGCGGCAAAACTTGCAGGTGAAATTCGTGGCATCGTCTGCCAGCGTCACCGCGGGTTCCGGCGCCGTGATGATGCGCTCGGCTCGCTGGATAGCCTGGTCAAATGCATCTCTGTCGAATTCGATGCGCTCGGCGTGGATCTCGTCGGTGTCTTTGTTGACCATCAGATACATGGCGCGAGTGAGGCCAGCCCAGCCCATGTATACTTGCATCTGCACGTAGTGCTGCGGCTTGGACTTCTTTACCCCATTTTTCACCATCGCGGCAAAGCTCTTGGCGTTTGCGGTCTTAAATTCGAGCAAATGCGGCGTTTTGGGCGCTTCCGGCAAACCCAGCCCAACACCGTCAAGACTGCCGGCAAAGTGGCCGCCCACCGCCTTGTAACGCCACTGGTTGCCGTCTGCATCCTTATCCCACACCTCAACGCCGATGTTTCTCAAGTCGGCGATCAGGCGCGGTTCCTGGTGGTTGCCGGTGTCAAATAACCTGAGCATCCGGCCGTCAAAGTCGGCCGGTTTTGCCCAGCGGAAAGACAGCCACAGGTAACGATCACACTCGTGGCCGATCTCAGATGCGCCGAGATGCGGGCGCCCCTGCCGGTCGGCTGTCTGTTCGTAGTGCCGGAATATTGCGGATCTGGTGCTGTTCTGCGGTTCTGGTAATTCTGCCATGATTCCTCCGTAACGCCGGGGCGTTGCCGCCCCAGCTTGTGATTACTTCTTCGACCAGGGGGCAGCTGCCGCAACCTTGCCAGTGGCAAAAGCGGCCGGTACTGCCGGTTTAGCTTTAGGCGCCGGTGCGCCTGTGGCCGTCGAATAACCCTTGATGCGGTTGGTCATCTGGCCTGACTGCGGGTTCAGCTCCTGCACCACATCAACCGTGAGGGGAATGTTGTGCAATTCCTCGCTGTCGCCAGGTTCCATAATGCCGACACAGTGACAAATGGCCGACAGCTCGCGCTCGGCGATCTGGACCGCGGTCGCGTTGGGGTTGACCAGGTTAAGTCTCGTCCACAGTTTCCGGCCGCTGTGCTTGGTGTCGCCGATCACTTCCATTGTGAGCATCAGATACTCGCCGGTGCCTGCTTTTGTTTCCTTCATCTCCGAATCCGTGATGATCACTTCGAAGCGACCGGCGGGCAGGGCGTCAAACGACTGTTGCGGCTCGATGTTTGCAGCATTGAAATTAAGTGAGGCCATGTTATTTTCCTTTGGTTTGGTTGGGTGCTGCGGTTGTCATTGCATCTGCTAGGGCCGACCAATCAAGCGGCAGGCTGTCCGGCAGGCTGTAACGATTCTTTGCGAGATAAGCGGGTTTTTCGGACGTGTAAAGCAGGCGCTCGCCGGTGCTGATGCCGCGGCTCACCTTGTTGTTAAAGCCCACATCTGACGATTTGACGATCGTCTTGTAATTGGCAAATCCAACTACATCGCACCATTCCTGCACCAGGGCGCTGCTGCGGGCTTGCAGTTTGGGTTGATAACGCTCATACGGCTCGACTTCGGGGCTGTCGAAACGCTTGATCTCGCAGTGCGCCAGCAGGATGGACGCCATGCCTTTGCTACGCAGGGCGGTCAGATCGTCTAACACTTTGCGCCACAGGTCGGCCGCGATTACGGCGCCTTTGCCATAGGCAAGGTCTTTGGCTTCGTATTGCGTGTTGATCTGTTCCCAGATCAGGTTATCCAGCCAGTCTAGGCTGTCGATGACGACTGTTTGGAAGTCGTGCTCGCCCTGTAATGCTTTAAGGGCATCCTGAACATCACTGAACCTAGTCGCCAGCGGGAAGTGATCCGCTTCAAGGCGCCCCAATCCATCCTCAGTCAAAATGAATATCGGGTTCGGTGCGCTGGCGCCAAAGGTCGTCTTGCCCAACCCATGCGGGCCGTAGACCATGATGCGCGGTGGCTGGATGCTGGTGTTGCGGGAAATTGCCTGCAGGTTAATTGCCATGATTCCTCCGTTAATTTAATGAGAACAACAGAACAACAAAAATCCATAATGATGCGAACGTCACCAACCCTAAAACACAATCAAGAATAATCTGTTTCATCTTTCACTCCGATCGTCACAAATGTCTTGCGCCATCTCATCAACGCAATCCGAATCTTCCAGATGTTTCTTGAGCATCGCCTGCACTTGGTCGTAGAGGCGCTCGATGCGGGCTTCAAAGGCGGGTTTGTTGGTGCCGAGGGCGGCGACTACCAGCTCGTATGCAAAGCTGCTGTCTAATTCCTCGGTGACAAATTCATACAGATCGACTTCAGTGCGGCCGAGCTGCGGGAATTTGCCGGTGTCGAGCACTTCCTCGACTATGTCATCAAGTGCGTCTGCGCGGTCATCGTCTGACACTTCGCGGCTTGTGGCGTTGCGGTAGCACTTGGGGCAGTCTGTGGCACCGCAGAGGCAGGGTTCTGGTGACATGTAAATCCTTTCGGTTGGTCGGTTGTTAGTTTGCTACGGGTAAATTGTTGAGCACTTCCAGTGCGTCATCAAGGCTGACGTATTCTGATTTTGCAATCAATTTGGCTTTGCCGTTTGTGGCGTAAGACACAACAATAAATTGCATTTTGCCGCCCATGATGCGCGTGCCGTAGCCTTTGGCTTTTGCAGCTTTTGAGATTTGAGTGGCTTCTTGTAAGGTCATGATATTTCCTTTCGGTTGGTCGGTTGTTTTGCTGCGATGTGTGAATAATAGACATGGCTTTACAGCGTGTCAATAGATTATTGCAATTATTTTTATCTGATGTAAGATGGCGACACGTTATCAACCACAAGGGGGTTCAAATGTATCTCACAGTCACAGACGCTGCCAAGAGGCTAAAGGTCAGCAGACAATGGACTACAACGCTGATAAATCAAGGAAAAATAGCCACAACTATCCTCGCCGGTCGGCGCGTTGTCATTGCTGACAAGGCATTCCAAGCGATGGAAAAAGGGCGCCGGAAGGCGGGGAAATGAATTATTTGTCAGTTTGTAGTGGGATTGAGGCGGCTACAGTAGGCTGGCATTCTTTAGGCTGGCAACCTGTTGCTTTTTCTGAGATTGAAAAATTCCCATGTTCTGCATTGGCGCACCATTATCCTGATGTGCCTAACTGGGGCGATATGACTAAATTTAAGGAGTGGCCAGATGCAAATGTCAATGTTCTCGTTGGAGGAACCCCCTGCCAATCTTTCAGTGTCGCAGGACTCCGAAAAGGATTGGCAGACCCGCGTGGCAACCTCATGCTTACGTATCTTGCCATTGCTGCAAAGTATAGCCCCGAGTGGTTGGTTTGGGAAAACGTGCCCGGCGTCTTGTCCAGTAACGGAGGACGAGATTTTGCCAGCCTCCTTCGAGGGATGGGGCAACTCGGGTATGGGTTCGCCTACCGAATTCTTGACGCTCAATACTTTGGAGTTCCCCAGCGGCGCAGACGCGTGTTCGTTGTCGGATGTGCTGGAGGTTGGCAACGTGCCGCAGCGGTTCTTTTTGAGCGCCACAGCTTGCAAAGGCATATTGCGCCGCGCAGAGAAGCGGGGCAAAGAGTTGCCAAAACAGTTACAGCAAGCCTTAAAACAGGTGGCGCAGACTACGATACAAAAGAATTGATCGGCGGGATTGATTACGAGAACAACGGTCATGGCCCTACTGGCCCTACTGGCCCTTTGCTGAAAGGTTCGCCGACCGGTGGCGGCAGACCGTTACCTGCTATCGCTTATGGCGTAGCTGGGGCATTGGATACGCAATGCGGTGGAGAAAAACTTACCCATCAATCGGTTGTCAACGGGCACGTTTTGCCGGTTATGGGAACGCTAACGACGCGCACATTTACGGCACTTGGCGCGCGTGATATCAAGGAAGGCGCACTCGTTCCGATGATTTCCCACTCCTTGCGTGGCGAAGGCTTCGACGCTAGCGAGGACGGGACGGGGCGCGGGACGCCGTTGGTGCCGATCCAGAACGCGCTGCGCGGCAAGTCGCAGAACGGGTTAGGCATTGGCGAAGGTGGGGAGCCGATGTACACGCTGGACAAGGCGAGTCAGCACGCGGTTGCCTTTGCCCATCAAGCAGGCGGCGCGCAGACCACGTTAGGCTACGACCAGGAGCGCGGAACCGCGCCTACGCTGCCGAAATGTCAGACGCTGGCAGTGGCGATTTTTAAAAGCGGCCAAAGCGCGGCCGCGCGTAGCATCGGATACAGCGAACACTTGGCGCCAACACTGTCATCGTCTGACGAAGATAATCGCATACCTAAGCTTTTGCAAGCCATGCAAGTACGCCGCCTGACCCCGCGAGAGTGCGAGAGGCTACAGGGCTTCCCCGACGATTACACGCTCGTCCAGTACCGCAACAAGCCAGCCGCTGATGGGCCGCGCTACAAGGCACTCGGCAACAGCATGGCAGTGCCAGTGATGGCATGGATCGGCAAAAGAATTCAACAAGTGGAGGAAATAACATGCACCACAAAGCAAAAATACCATTCAGCATAGTGCAGGAAGCCCGCCACCAGCGGCAGCGGTTTGGCAGGGCATACTCGGTCATCGCTGCTTTTTACGATGTCAGCATATGGACTGTGCGCGATTGGTGCGAGTATCGAACAAGGGTGGCAAGATGAACGTCAAAAACGTAATACGCCCACCGGACATGACCTGTTCTTTCTGCGGCGGCAAGGGGTTTCAGACAATTGAACGGGCCGCTGGGCAAAGTTTTGTGTGCAAGGACTGCCGCAAGACATATAAGCGCAAGTCAACGAGTGGATCCGGCGTTATTGCGGGGCCGGTTTATCATCGGACGCAGGAATTATAGGGGTGCGACATGGTTGAGAATGATTCTGTAGTCGAGCTGCATCCAAAGGTCTTGCTGGATGCTGCACTGAAATACGCGCTGCGGGGATTCCGTGTGCTGCCACTGAACAGCATCCGGCAAGGCGTCTGCACTTGCGGCGATTCCGATTGTCGCTCGCCTGGCAAACATCCGCTGACCGCACACGGGGCGACCGAGGCCAGCAGCGACGAAATGACGATCCGCGGCTGGTGGTCTAAGTGGCCGACTGCCAATATCGGGCTGGCGATGGGTGACGCGGGATGCGTGGCGCTAGATGTGGACACGCGCAATAACGGCCACCTGAGTTGGGAGGCGCTGATACAGGCTAACGGGGCCCTACCAGAGACTCCTACGCAGCGCAGCGGTAACGGGTGGCACTACCTAGTCAGGATCGACACTGCGGCCGTCAAACGCTGCCGTGGCAAGCTGGCGCAGGGGATTGACGTCAAGGCCAACGGCTATATCGTGGCCGAGCCATCCATCCATCATTCTGGGCGCCGGTATGCTTGGGATGACGGGCTGGATCTGCTGGCCGGATTCACCCCGGCACGCGCCCCTGTCTGGCTCGAACGCATGTTGATGGAACCGGCAGCGGAAGCGGGTGCGGCGCCCAGCTCGCCAAACTTAGGCAATTACACACTGCCGGCACAACTCGCAGAGGCCGCAGACGCGCTGACAGTGCTGGATGCCGAGGATTATCACCAGTGGATCGAGGCAGGCATGGCGCTACACGCGACCGGCTTGGGCGATCTGGCATATCAAGTCTGGGTGGACTGGTCCGGCCGGTCGGGGAAGTTTGACCACAAGGTGCAGCGGGCAAAATGGTTGTCGTTTTCAACCAATCGGGCCGCAGGCGTGACGATCAAAACCTTATTTTCTCGCGCCCAGTCGGCAGGATGGATAAACCCCATGTCAGGCACCAGCTCTGCACCGAAGGCATCCGCACCAGTTTCCAAGCTGATTGCAGAAACCGGAGAAACCTTCGTTGCCGGGTTCAAACCGCCGGAATACACCATTGAGGGCGTGCTGCTGCGCGGCTATCTCTACGGTATCACAGGAAAGAGCAACGCCGGTAAAACCGCCATTGCCGTCAGCCTGGCGGCGTGCGTCGGCGCCGGTAAGTCATTTGGCCGGCACCAGTCGGTTGTCGGCCGCGTGCTCTATCTAGCCGGCGAGAATCCAGAGGATATTCGGTTACGCATTAAAGCCTACTGCGTTTCCATGTTTATGCCGGACGCCTTTAATAATGTCACCTTTATCAGCCGGTCATTCAGCATTACGCAGCATTTTGAGGAATTAATGGAATTGTCGGAATTAGTCGGCGGCTTTGATTTGGTGCTGGTGGACGGCAAAACGTCATTTTTTAGCGGTGACGAGGAAAACGACAACACTCAGGCTTACGCACAGGCGCTTGAGCTGCGCTCATTAACGCGGTTGGTAGGTCTGCCTTCCGTGGCGGTGCTGTGCCACCCAAACCGCGCCGTAGAGGGCGCAGAGGGGCTATTGCCGCGTGGTGGATCGGCATTTTTGAATGAGCTGGACGGCAACTTGACCGCCTGGAACTCCGGTGGCGTGGTCAGCCTGTCTCAGAACAAAATCCGCGGCGCTGACTTTGAGCCGGTCAAAATCAAACTCGATGTATTCGTTTTTCCAGACATAAAGACTAATTTCGGCACGCCGATCACCTCGGTTATTGCCAAACCGCTAAACATGAACGAATCCGAATTGCTCGAAGAACAGGCCGAATCGGAAGAAAACCGCTTGCTGGCGCTGGTTAATTCCAATTCCAAAGCAACGCTGCGGGAATGGGCTACGCTGCTCGGCTGGAACGATCGCAACGGTCAGCCGATGGTGTCAAAGGTCAGCCGCACACTCAACCAATTAAAGGCCGATAAAATGGTCAGAAAGGTGCGGAAGAATTGGAAAATAACGACCGCTGGAAAGGCCGAAATTGGTGGTTAAAAAGTGTGTCAAAAAGTGTATTTCTTGTTCCGCGTTTGTTCCACGTTATAAAGTGATTTAAAAAATGGAACAGAACAGGGTGTTTTGTTCCAAAATGGAAATTCAGTAAAATGTAATAGTTTCAAATGTTTAGTGCTGTTTTGTTCCATAAAAAAGTGCGGAACAAACCATATGGGTTTAGAACAAAAAAGGATGGATTTGTTCCATCCTTTGTTTCCTATAGGTGGAACAAGAAGTGGAACAAGAGCAGTTTTTATTGATTAAAAAATAGGCAAATGACATGACACCAACCCAACGCAGCCTAGCAGCTCTCCGCGAACTCGGTTACCTGGTCGAAGTGGTCGAGAAATGGAACAGTTTTACCCGAACGCGGAAAGATTTGTGGGGCTGGGCCGATCTGCTGGCCATCCGGCGCGGCGAGGTGCTCGCGGTCCAGGTCACCAGTGAGGGCGTGGCCAATCGGGTTAAAAAGGTTATGGACTCGGAAACCATCGGTCGGGTGCGCGAGGCTGGGGTGCGGGTTGAAATTCACGGCTGGCGTAAGAACGTAAAAGGGCGCTACGTGCAGCGAGTGGTCGACCTCTCTTGACAGCACATTGTTTAGGCACTAATCTGCTGTTGCGTTGATCTCCTCCGTGATACGCACTCCCCCGCGAAACGGCGACTTGGATGTTGCGGGCATCCTCCCGGCGGTCGCCGTTGCCTTGAAAGGCACGCATGGCTGATGTTGCTGATGTTGCTGATTTTGTTCTGGTGCTACTGCACAGTGGCACCAATGCACATCTATTGCATCTTAAAACCGATAGTTACAGCAAGCACAAAGCCTTGCAAAAATACTACGAAACAATCATCGAACGCGTTGATGATTTTGTCGAAAACTATCAAGGTCGATATGATTTAATTACCGGCTATTCATCCGATTATCATCTGCCGATTGACGAGCCAGTTAAATACATGACCGGCTTAAAAGATTTTGTCGAAGAATCACGCAAGCATTTACCGCAAGATTCTGAGCTGGTCCAGTTGGTCGATAATATCGCAGAGCTTATAAACTCTACACTCTACAAACTTCGTTTTCTTCATTAAGGAAAATCATCATGGCTTATGGAAATAATGCAAAAATGCCGGCTGGCGTTGTGTCATCCGACAAAACAACCGACAAAAAAGAACCGATGCGCAATGATAATGGTATGGGTATGAAAGACAAGACCGGCGCCGACAAGCAATTCAACACCGGCCGCAGCGAGAGCATGTGCTATACGCACGATCGTAAATCCTGCCAGTAAAAGCGAAAGCCCGACACTTCTGAGATGCCGGGCTTTCTAACCATGCCAATTGGGAGAAATTGAAATGGCTGAATCTGACATTATAGAAAATTGTAGCTTTTGTCGATTTTTTAGAAATCATCAAATAATGGGAAACTGCAGACGTTTCCCGCTGATGCAGAACAAGCACGAAACCGATTGGTGCGGTGAATTTGTCCGTATTGCCGGTTTGGAACCGATCCACACCAGTGTGCCGACAACCATCACACTCATGCCGCCCCCACAGCGCAAACGTGGCCGGCCGGTGAAGGTGGCAGCATGATCCGGCCGATGGGTAACAAGGTCGTTGTCAAGCCACTGGTGCGGCAGCTGTCAAGCGTGTTGATCGTTAAAAACACGGAACCCTTCAACGAGGGAACTGTGGTGGCGACAGGACCAAAAGCAACCGAAATATCAGTCGGTGATTTTATTAAATATGGTAACGGGGATTATCTTAAGTGGCCAACGCATAATATTGACGGTCAGGATTATCAGATCATCTCCGAAATGGACATTTGTGCAGTCGTAACTCAATAAGGAAAAATCATGGCAAATTCAATTGCAATAGGCGTGGCGTATCAAGATCAGGATATTATTAACGCAAACAATTCTTTGGTGAATGCCGTCACGGGTCAATTCGGTTACAACACCGGCAGCTCGACCGCGGTGCCAACTGCGGTAACGCAAGCAACCAGCAAATCAACCGGTGTGACCGTGAACGCGCCTTGCGGAACAATTACAATGAACAACGCCGCACTTGCTGCTGGCGTTGAAGTCGCATTTGTTGTGACGAATTCGATGGTATCAGCATACGATGTGCCGGTTGTTGCCATCAAATCCGGTGCGACTACGGCAGGCACTTATTTGTTGTCGATTGCGACGGTTGCTGCCGGATCGTTCACGATTGCTGTGTCAAATGCCAGTGCAGGGTCATTGTCGGAAGCTCTCGTGATTTCATTTGCTCTTGTTCACGTTGCACAGCAATAAATGATAACGGTTGACTCGCTTAAAGCGAAAATTACTGCGCTCGAGGCTGAATTGCAAAAGGCAAACGTCTTTGTGATTCAAGCCCAGGCGACGATCGGCGCTTATCAATCACTCATCATCGACTTAGAGGCACCTCATGCCATTGAAGAAATCAACCAGCCCGAAAGCGTTTGAGAAAAACATCAAGGCAGAAGTGAAAGCCGGAAAGCCCATAAAACAGGCCGTGGCGATCGCTTATTCCGTGAAACGCGAAGCGGCGAAGAAGAAACGATGAGCGCAGCCTGGACGAAGAAAGCCGGAAAGAATCCGGCCGGTGGCCTGAATGCAAAAGGTCGCGCCAGCTATCACGCTGAAACCGGCGGCACATTGAAGCCGCCGGTCAAGGCTGGCGACAATCCTCGGCGTGCGAGCTTTCTTGCACGCATGGGCAATATGCCGGGTCCGATGGCAAAACCAAATGGGGAACCGACACGGCTGGCGTTGTCTTTGAAAGCATGGGGCGCCAGTTCTAAGGCTGATGCGAAGAGCAAAGCGGCGGCGATCTCAAAGCGGAACAAGCGTTGAAACTTGCCCCAATAAAAGAAAATGCCTAATAAATTACACAGACCGACCGAAGAAACGCGCAAACGCGTGCGCGAAATGTCTGGTCTTGGATTGCCGCACGAGCAGATCGGGGCGCTGATCGGCATCAGCGATGTGACGCTGCGAAAACACTATCCCGACGATCTGCAGATGGGTAAGGCGCAGGCATCGGCTCGCATTGCCGACACGCTATTCAACAAAGCACAGGCCGGCGATACCACAGCGATGATCTGGTGGACGAAAGCGCAGATGCGCTGGTCCGAAACCGTTAAGCAAGAGCTGACCGGTCAGGACGGCGCACCGCTGCTGTCAGGCATTCAAGTATCGTTTGTTAAAAACGATGCTGAAGCCTAAAGAAATAATTGCAAAGGCAGAATTCCCCGAAAAGCTGGAATTCCTGTTTAAGCCAGCGCGGTATAAATGCTGCTGGGGTGGCCGCGGCGGTGCTAAGAGCTGGGGCATTGCCAGGGCGTTACTGATCCTCGGCGCCAGATCACCGATGCGGATCTTGTGTGCGCGGGAATACCAGACCAGCATCAAGGACAGCGTGCACAAGCTGCTCTGTGATCAGATCGAGGCACTTGGCCTGCTGTCGTTCTACGAGATCACGCAGGCCAGCATACGCGGCAAAAACGGCACCGAGTTTGCATTTGCCGGTCTGAAAAACAACATCAGTAATATCAAATCATTTGAAGGCGTGGATATAGCGTGGGTTGAGGAAGCGCAGACCGTCAGCCGCATGAGCTGGAACGTGCTTATCCCGACGATCCGCAAGGACAAGTCAGAAATCTGGGTTTCGTTCAATCCTGAGCTGGAAACCGACGAAACGTATCAACGTTTTGTGCTGCATCCTCCGCCTGACTGCCAGAGCGTAAAGGTCAACTGGTCAGATAATCCGTGGTTTCCCGAAGTGCTACGCCTTGAGAAAGACGCATTGCGCGAGCGCGACATGAGCGCCTATAACACCGTCTGGGAAGGCATCTGCCGGCAGACAGTTGACGGCGCAATCTTTGCGAACGAGATGCAGATGGCTGAACTTGAAGGCAGGATCTGCCGGGTGGCTTACGATCCGAGCAAGCCAGTGCACGCGATCTTTGACTTGGGATGGTCCGATGCGACCGCGATCTGGTATCTGCAGTTTGTCGGCATGGAAACACGGTTGATTCGTTACATGGAGGACAACCAGAAAACCATCAGCCATTACCTGTCGCAGATGCAGACGCATGGCTACGTCTACGATACTTTGTGGCTACCGCACGACGCCGAGAACAAGACACTGGCGGCAAACGGTAAAAGCATTGAGGAAATTGTGCGCGGCGCCGGTTACAAGGTGAAGATCATACCGAAGGTGCCAATACCGGACAGCATCAACGCAGCCAGAACGATATTCCCGAATTGCTGGTTTGACCGCGAGAACGCCGCCGACGGCATTTCGTGCCTGCGCCATTATCGCTATGATGTCGACGAAGATGGCCGATTCAGCAAGATGCCGCTGCACGACGGATATAGTCACGGCGCCGACGCATTTCGTTATATCGGCCTGATGGTCAACGAACCGCGCCGAGCGCAGAAGCGCCGGCCTGAAATGCTGCAAATGGGCAGCTGGATGAATTGAAAAGGGTAAAACATGGCCTATCAAAGTGACGATTACGATAAACGGATTACTGATGCGATTGAATTCCTGCGCCTGGTGTCTACTGCTGAGAGCACGAACCGCAGCGAAGCACTGGAGGATCTGAAGTTTGCCGCCGGTGATCAGTGGCCAGTCGAAACGCAGAACAGCCGCAATCTGGAATCTCGGCCGTGTCTGACCATCAACAAGCTCGACGCTTACGTTCGCCAGGTCACCAATCAACAGCGCCAGCAGCGACCGCGGATTAAGGTGCACCCGACGAACACACAGGCCGATAAGAAGGTCGCAGAGGTGCTGGAAGGCATCACACGTCACATCGAGATCAACAGCAACGCAGACACCGCGTACGACACCGCATTTGATTACGCGGTTCGCATGGGCTGGGGATATTGGAGAATCGTCACCGACTTTGTGCGAGAGGATTCATTTGATCAAGAGATCTATATCCGGCAGATCGACAACCCGTTTACCGTTTATTTCGATCCCAACAGCACACAGCCTGATGGATCTGACGCCGAGCGATGCCTGATCACCACGATGATACCGAAAGCGGTATTCAACAAACAATATCCCGATGCAGATGACGGCGGGCAATTCAAAGCCACTGCGACCGGCGACAGCTGGGCCGAGTGGGTGAGCAAAGAGGATATTCGGATTGCCGAGTATTTTTACACCGAGCGCGTCAAAACCAAGCTGCTGATGCTGTCTGATGGCACGTCTGTATTCAAGGATGAGCTGCCGAGTGCCGAAGCGATGGCGCTGGCCGGTATCACGGTGATCGACGAGCGCGACAGCTTCAGGAAGCAGATCAAATGGTGCAAAGTCACCGCGATGGAAGTGCTAGACGAAAAAATCTGGCCTGGTAAGTTTATTCCGGTCGTGCCGGTCTACGGCGCCCAGCTGATCGTCAACGACAAGCGCAAAAAATACGGTCTGGTGCGGTTCGCCAAAGATCCAAGCAGAATGTATAACTACTGGCGCACCAGCATGACCGAATCGGTTGCTCTGGCGCCGAAAGCCAAATGGTTGCTGGCCGAAGGTCAGGACGAAGGTCACGAGAACGAGTGGACCAGGGCGAATATTGCCAGTAACCCGGTGCTGCGCTACAAGCAGACCGACATTGACGGCCGGCCGGCGCCGGTGCCTGTACGCCTGCAGCCGGAACCGCCACCAGCCGGCGTGATGACCGCAGCCGCTGCGATCAACGAGGATCTGCAGACGGTGCTCGGGATATTTGATCCCAGCAACATACCGGGCAATATCAGCGGCAAAGCATTGAACGGTCAGCAACAGCAGATTGACATGAACAATTACCATTTTTATGACAACCTGACGCGCTCAATACGTCAGACCGGCCAGATTATTCTGGATTTGGCGCCGCACATTTACAACGAACAGCGCGTGATGCGGATTATTGGCGCTGATGGCCAGCCGGATTTGGTCACGATCAACGAGAGCAAGCAGGATGAAATGGGCGTGCTGAAGGTCTTGAACGACGTTACGGTGGGCGAATACGATGTGGTGATGGATACGGGTCCGGGCTACAACAGCAAGCGCATCCAGGCGGTTGAGGCGATGATGCCGCTGCTGGCCGGCAAGCCTGAGCTGTTCAACATTGCTGGCGATCTGGTATTCCGCAACATGGATTTCCCCGGCGCCGAAGTGATTGCCGACCGGCTCGCTGCTGCTAATCCGTTGGCGCAGATTGATGACAAATCACCGGTGCCGCCACAGATCCAGATGCAGCTGCAACAGAGCAAAAAGGCAATGCTTGATCTGCAGCAAGAGAATGCCGCATTAAAGCTCGATATTCAGCATGGCGCAACGGTCAAAAAGCTGCAGGAAGATGGCGCAACCCAACGCAAGCTGATGGATGTGACCGCCCGAGCACACAACACCGAAACAATGGCCGAAGTGCGCGTAAACGACCAAAACACGCGATCCATCACCAGCCAGAACAAGTCAGAAATTGAGGGCATTGTGCAGCTTTTGTTGCACAACATGGACACCAGGCGCCTGCAGGATGAAATCGAGCGCAGGAACGCCGAGCAGCAACGGTCGGCACAGATCGCGGTTGAAGATATTTCGGCAGGTGCTAGCCCATTTATTCAATAATTGACAGCAATTTATCAAGGGTTTAGAAGTAACCTACCAGTGGGTTCACTGGGCTTATTTCTTGGAGAAATTCCATGTCAGCATCAGAAACACAAGCAGCGACCGTTTTAACCAGTGAGAATGCAGCCGAATTTTATGCTCAGCGAATGGGTTTAGCTGCCCAGGACGAACCGACCGAGGCCGCTGAAGCGGAGCCAGTCGAATCGGACGAGGGTCAGAATGAATCTGAGGCAGACGCCGAACCTGAGCAGAAAGAGGCCGCAGCAGACGAACCGGAAAAGAAAAGCAAGCCCAAGATCGAGAAGCGGATTGGCGAAGTCGTAAAGCAGCGCGAACAGGCAAAAGCCGAAGCAGCAAAGGAACGCGCAGGCCGCGAGAGCGCCGAAGCAAGGCTACGGGAATATGAGCAAAAGGCAGCGCCCGAAAAGGCAGCTGATCCTGATGCTGAACCGAAGCCTGAGCAATTCACTGATGCGTTTGAATATGCACGCGCACTGGCTGAATTTTCCGCAGAAAAAGCATTAAAGGATCGTGACCGGCAAGAGGCAGAAAAGAAAGCCGCAACGGAACGTCAGCAAACCATCAAACAATGGACTGACCGGATCACCGCGGTGAAGGCAGATTTACCGGATTTTGAGGACGTTGTTGCATCAAGCGATGTCGCTGTTAGCGACCAGGTGCGGGATGCAATACTTGAAAGTGATGTCGGGCCGCAGGTGCTCTATCACTTGGCCGAGAATCCAGAGTTTGCACAAAAGCTGTCTGAAATGTCCACGATTACTGCACTGCGCGAGATTGGGAAACTGGAAGCGCGATTCGAGAAAAAGGAACCGGCGAAAGCTGCTGCAACGAAACAAAGAGCGCCAGCACCGATCAGGCCCATTAAGGGCGGTGGAAGTGCAATGGATACGCAGGTCAACTCAGATGGAGTTTTCCACGGATCTTATCAAGCATGGAAGCAGGCAAGGCTGGCAGGAAAAATTCGATAATCTTTTATTTAGGAAATAATCATGGCTAATAATCTGCTGACTATCAGCAAAATCACGAATGAAGCACTGATGGTGCTTGAAAACGAATTGACCTTTACGAATGAGGTTGATCGTAACTATGATGACCAATTCGCTGTTGTGGGCGGCAAGATCGGCGCGACCGTGAACGTTCGCCGTCCTGGTCGTTTTATCGGCACCACTGGTCCGGCTCTTAACGTTGAAGATTTCAACGAGACAAGCGTGCCGGTTACTTTGTCGACTCAGTTCCACGTTGACACCAGCTTTACGACTCAGGATCTGGCGCTGTCGCTTGATATGTTTTCGGACCGCGTGCTGAAACCGGCCGTGGCCGCTATTGCAAACAAGATTGACCGCGATGGTTTGGTTACCGCTGCTGCCAATACTGCAAACATCGTTGGCACTGCCGGCACGCCGCCGACCAGCTTGCTGACCTACTTGACCGCTGGTGCCTATTTGGACAGCGAAGGTGCGCCGCGTGATGGCCGTCGTTCGTGCATCGTGGAACCGTTCACCAGCGCGACGATCGTTGACTCGCTCAAAGGTCTGTTTGTGCCGAACCAGAAGATTTCTCAGCAATACGAGAAGGGTCTGATGGGTACGGATTCCGCTGGCATGAAGTGGAAGATGGACCAAAACGTTGTTTCGCAGACGTTTGGTTCGTTTGCTGGTACTGGTGCTGTTGCTACCACAACCGCCACTGGCTTTTTGACAACCGGTTGGGCTTCGACCTCGACGATCACACTGATTGCAACTGGTGCTGTTTCGCTGAATGCTGGCGACACCTTCCAGATCGCTGGCGTGTATGCGGTCAACCCGCAGAATCGTCAAGCGTATGGCACGAACAAGCTGCGTAATTTCGTTGTGAAAACTGCCGCTTCCGGCACCAGCACTTCGTTTAGCGTGACTGTTTCGCCTGCCGTTATTACTGCTGGTCAGTTCCAAAACGTCAGCATTCCGACCACGAGCGCAACCGCGGCGGTTACATTCTTTAACAGCTCTGGCACCGTGTCACCGCAGAATATTGTTATGCACCGCAATGCGTTTACCGTTGCGATGGCTGACCTTGAGCTGCCGGAAGGTGTGCACTTCGCTGGTCGTGCGAGCGACAAAGAGCTGGGGATGTCCATTCGTGTCGTTAGGCAGTACACAATAAATAACGATTCAATCCCGACTCGTTTGGATGTGCTCTACGGCTGGGCGCCGCTGTATCCCGAGCTTGCTTGCCGCGTTGCTGCGTAATAACCAGGGGCGCAGTCAATGCGCCCCGTCTAACCTCATTTAAAGGAATTCATCATGGCAAATCCAGGACCGGCCTCGGCCACCACGATTCACCCGCAATCCCTCGGCACTAATCAGGCGTATCGTTTGCTTGGTTATGCAACGGGCGTTTCACTCGCTGCCACTGGCGATGCGGCTACTTTTAACGTCATTAACAGCGCGACCTACAACATCACCAACGTGGTAATCACCAATGCAAGCGCAGACGTTTCCGGCGGCGCTCTTGCCATCTGGACGGGTCCGGCTGGCACCGGCACAGAAATCGTGACCAATGCTTCGCTGACCAGCAACACCAGCTCGGCATATGTCACGAAATCCACTGTTGTTGCTGCAACTGGCACTAAAAATCTGGCAACGCAACAGTTTGTTGTCAAAGTTGGCACCGCTGTTACTGGAACCGTTGACATTTACATCTACGGCACTGATTTCAGCACGTTCTAAGCTGTATCGGGAATCGTTCGCAAGGACGGTTCCCATTTTTCGAGGGTAAAACATGGCCTACGATTCCGCATTTTCTCCGTTTGGGCCGACTCATCTTGTCGGTACTAGCTCTGTTCAAATAAAAGCAACCAACAACGACAATCCAACTTCCTATCGAATTCGTAATCTTAAAACAACCGATCAATATTTCTCATGGGCGCCGCCAGCACCAGGTGATGTTGCAGTAACTTGCGTGACACCAGCCGCACCAACTAACGGATCGCCGGTAACAAATACTCTTGGCATGGCCGGCAGCACAACAATTGTGATTTCTGGCATTCCTGCAAACGCATGGTTTTTGAGCAACGTTGCCGCAGGTTTTGAAGTCACTGCTGGCGAAGGCAAACTGTAAAGGCCGACCATGACGCAGCCGATCGACATTGTAAGCCGGGCGCTTAAGGATATTGGCGCACTGGAAGCGGGCGAAACGCCGACTTCGGATGCCGCACAAGACGCGTTTGACATGCTCAACGACTTGATTGATCAATGGTCAAACGAGCAAATGATGGTCTTTTACAAGACCGAGATTGTTTGGGCCGTTACGCAGAATGTGACGCAATATACGATCGGACCAGGCGGTTCGATTGGCGCCAGCTTTACCGGCTCAATCAGCGGCACCACGTTGACGATTCCGGCCAGCGGTCTGCTGTCAGGCTACATCACGCTCGGCCAGACGCTAACAGGCACCGGCGTGACCGCGGGAACGACGATCACAGGTTTTAGCACTGGTGCCGGCGGCAGCATCAATTACGCAGGCACCTACACCGTCAGCACTTCGCAAACCGTAACCAGCACTACGATCTCGGCCTACTATCAGCGGCCGTTGTCGATCAACTCAGCATTCGTGCGAGTATCAACGACCAGCAACGGCGTGCCGATTTACGGCGGCGGCTTGGATTACCCGGTCAGCGTGTTAAATCTTGAGCAATACAATTTGATCGGATTAAAAAGTTTAAACGGACCGTGGCCGAAGGCGGTTTATTATCAGCCGAGCGAGCTGCTCGGAAATGTGACCGTCTGGCCAAATCCGTCACAGGGCGAAATGCACCTATTCGCCGACACCGTGTTTACCAGATACGGCACGCTCTATGATTCAATAAGCCTGCCGCAAGGCTACACAATGGCCCTACGCTGGTGTCTGGCCGAGCGCCTGTGTCCTATGTATGGGAAAGCCTCGCAAACGCAACTGGCGATGATTAACGCGTTTGCAGCGCAATCTAGGGCAACGATCAAGCGCACCAACATGAAGCCGGCTCAGATTGCCAGTTACGATGATGTGATTGTTTCCGGTCGCCGCAAAGATGCTGGCTGGATTCTTCACGGTGGATTTATTTAAGGATAATCATGTCTAATATCGCAATTTCAGCATTACCCGTTGCCACTTCGCAAGCTGGCGCCGATGTGTTGCCGATCGTGCAAGCCACGACCAGCACGACTAAACAACTGTCGGTCACCAATCTATTCACCAGCCCGACGCTGGTTACGCCTGTATTGGGCGTAGCAACCGGCACCAGCCTTAGCACAACGGGCAACCAGGTTATTAGCAGCACCGGCAAACACGGCTACGCAACGGGGGCTGGTGGAACGGTTACTCAAGCTACAAGCAAAGCCACCGGCGTGACGTTGAACAAATCAACCGGCCAAATTACGCTGAACAATGCGGCACTTGCCGCAGATACCACGGTCAGCTTTACCTTGACCAACACCGTTATCGAGGCTGGCGACATTCTGATAATGAACCACATCAGCGCAGGCACTGCGGGTTCTTACCTGCTTAATGCTCAATCTGCTGCGGGCACCGCCAGCATTAACGTGCGGAACATCACTGCGGGGTCGTTGAGTGAAGCCATTGTGATTGCGTTTGCGGTAATCAAAGCCGTTACTGCCTAACATGCCAGATTTCGGATTTGTTGGCACATCCTATGAGGCGCCTAGCATCTATCAGGATGCTCAGGAGTGCATTAATTTTTACGCTGAAATAGATCCGACGAAACAACCCGGCCAGCGCGGGATTGTGGCGCTGTATCCGACGCCGGGCTTGTTGCTGAAAACGCAGCTTGCAGTTGCAGAGGTTCGCGGCTTGCATACTATGTCAGGTGGAGAAATCCTGATTGCAGTATCTGGTCAAAATGTGTACTCGGTAAACGCCAGCATGGTGGCAACCTTAATTGGTACGTTGTTAAGCAGTACTGGCCCGGTATCCATCAGTGACAACATCACGACAAACAACGGTCTAACAGCCTATATCGTTGATGGCAATAACCGCTACACATGGGTTGCCAGCACAAACACTTTTGCAGTATTGCCAAGCACTGATGGCCCGTGGCAAGGTGCAAGCGTTACAGATCAAGTTGACAATTATTTCTTGTACAACGAACCAGGCACGCAAAATTGGGCTTGTAGTGATCTTGGACTTGCCACATCATCTTTAGCACTCTACGGATCGGCTGATGGTTACAGCGACCTTCTGGTAAGCATGATCGTTAATAACAGACAGGTTTATCTGTTGGGAGAGACAACGACCGAGGTTTGGACAGATGTCGGTAATGTAATAACAGGGATTACCACTTTCCCATTTCAACGGGTTCCCGGCACATCAACTCAAAGTGGAATTGGCGCACCGTTTTCATTGGCTAGATTTGGTGAGAGTTTTGTTTGCGTTGCAAGAGACAATCGAGGCGATGGCACGATTGAAATGATGCAGGGCTACACATGGGTCCGAATTTCTACCCATGCGGTTGAGCAAACTCTGATTGACCAATATACCGGCGATGCAATCGCTTACAGCTATCAGATTGAAGGCCATGAAATGTACGTTGTGACATTTCCAACCATTAACCTGACTTGGGTATATGACTTATCCACTAAAAGCTGGCACAAATGGCTGTCATTTGCTGACGGCGTTTATAACCGGCATCGGTCAAATTGTGGTGCATTTTTTAACAATATGTACATTGTTGGAGATTACGAAAACGGCAAGCTGTACAGCATTGAAAACGATGTTTATACTGAAGATGGGGCAACAATCCGCAGGCTACGTCGAGCGCCGCATCTTGTGGCCGACTTCCAACGGGAATATTTTGACGAGCTGCAGATCCAGTTTCAGCCAGGGGTGGGCTTAAATGGGTATCCTGGCTATGATGGTGAAGATTTAGCCACTGAATCCAATAACGTAATTGTGGCCGAGTTTGTGCAAGGTTATTTGACCACGCAAGCCGGTGACCAGTTAGTCACTGAGGCCGGTGACGGTAACGAACCGCTGGTTACTCAAGTGCAGCCTGCCGTGGATTACAACGGCTATGCCTTAGAAACGGAAGCCTATGAAGCTACGCCTGGCTACGATCCGCAGGCCATGCTGCGCTGGTCCAACGACGGCGGCAGCACCT
>Ga0209500_10000603_pt1 | contig 30364 bp, 45 predicted proteins | sample S_140212_EF_Meta_FD_187323 | JGI IMG/M metagenome (GOLD analysis project Ga0209500, IMG submission 187323) | Freshwater microbial communities from Lake Simoncouche, Canada to study carbon cycling - S_140212_EF_MetaG (SPAdes) (version 2) | ecosystem: Environmental > Aquatic > Freshwater > Lake ...
CAATTTATATAACTCAATACCATTTGTTTTTGTTTCAGTTGGTTTAGTTTCTTCTTTGGTTTCTTTTGATGAATCCATTTTTTTAATGTTGTCCATAAATTTATCTTTTAATGTGTCTTCCGCCATTTTATTTTCCTATTATCAGGTCGTCAAACCCTAGTTTATTCATTCCCCCAACTTCTTTATCATCTTTTAATTCGTCATACATATACGCTTTAACTACTGATGTAATACTTTGTTCCGCTTGGGCTATTTTACTTTCCATCCAATCATCCAATTGTTCATTACCCTCTTCTTCCATTCTTTCCCACATTTTTTCGGCTAACTTAGCAATGATGTATAGTTGTTGTTTTGCCATATACGAACCTTTACCTTCATCCTCTTTAATGGTTTTCATTTTGGTAACCAACTTTTCAAGTTGTTTTTCTGTTAATATAATATCCTTCATACTCAGTTTATTTATAAATATCATATAAAACAAAAAACCCCCACTATTGTGAGGGTTAATTTTGGACCGACATAAAGTCGGCGACTCCACCATCCTATCTTTAAAGAGAACTAGGAAAACTCAGCTGTTGATGATACTCTAAGTCCATCAACTTCTTTATCATAATACTTTGACATATCGGTAAATGGTTTATAATGAGCCAACTTACTTTGTTCGTCCATATAATTCTTATCCAACACATAACCATCCGGTTGTCCCCACTCCAAAGCCATCTTAATGAACTCTTCGGTGTCTTGTAATTCACCATATTCGTCCACAACTCTACCTGAACGGATGAACTTAAATAGTTCTTCCTTATTAGTGTAGAATTTATTATCCTGAAAGTTCCATAGGAATTTCCACCCTGAACTTCTTTTACCAATATGAATCTTTAATCCATCAATGAACACATCCCACGGAGACCATCTCTCAAAACCTTTCTCAATGTCTCTAAACTCATTCATTATACTTTCTGAACTCCATATGTCCAAATCGTTTATTTGTTCAACCAAGTTAAGGTATTTGACTCTAACCTCACTCGCTTTTGAAATTTTGTAATAATTTGTACTCATACCTTTTTATTATTTAGTAACTAACGCCTCTACTTTACTTCTCATATGGTCTGCCAATGTCATATCAAATGTTGATGTAACAATAACTGAATCAACCAAATACTTGAATGGAACGTGAATTAAGAAGTCACTCCCGTTGAAGAAAGTCAAATCATTTTTCAGTTCAAGACAACCCTGAACCATCTTCAAGAATAACTTGAATTGGATAGCATCCACGAATGTTTCACTTAATAGTTTCCCGAACTTCTCGTTCTCAATTCTGATTGTGTAATTTGATGTAGTCATATCTATATGTTTTGTGAGTACAAAGATAATACTATTTTTTTAATATACAAAATTAATCTTTAGAACTTGACGAATTTTTAAATAATACACCACATAAAATATTAATCCCTAACGCTTGCCAAAAGGTAATTGGATTTAACCCATCTACCGCTTGAATTAAACATCCGTTCCATAATAGTTGGACCGGCCAAGCCATAAAAATTCCTAATACTATCAACGATAATATTGCGATTGCAAATGCTTCAAATTTTTCTCCCATATCTTAATAATTAAATTCCATACAAAGATAAAACTATTTTTGTTATAAACAAAAAAAACCTCAACAAAATTTACTCTGTTGAGGTTTCAATGTGTCCAACCATAAGAAAGGGGGTTGTTGGCGTAATGAATTAATAAATATATTATAAAATTACAAAAATCAATCTTTTTTTAAGATTCTCGTAATTAATCTACATAATTGGTCAGTTTTATCATCAAATGGTAGATTTTCAAGGTCAAAGTATCCACATTCGGTATGTTCTTCACCATCTTTAGCGTTCTCTAAATCAGGATTTATCTTTTTATCAGTCTCCATCATAAAAACATACATCAATCCTTTAACCTCTGAACCATCACGATTATGTCTTTTAACAAATCCAACTAATTTTAATTTGTTATCTAATGTATAACTTGTTTCTTCTTCAAATTCTCTTTGAATACCATCCATTGGATGTTCATCTTTTTCTAAATTACCTCCCGGTATACTCCATTGTCCTGGTAAACTACCTGTAGCGTTTCTTTTGCATAGTAATACTTCATCACCACATTTGACAATAACACCGGAATATCGTTTTACTTCTTTCATTTTATATTTTTTTGTGTATTTATAAGTATATGGAATTAATTATAAACAAAAATAAATTTAAAGTCAAAACTGTTATGTCATCCAAAGATACTAGTGAAGGGATGATGAACAAAAAATTTGACGATACCTTTAATGGTATGTTATTTATTATGTCCGAAGGTCAACACTGCTTTTGGATGAAAAATTGTATAACTAATCTTGATATAATCTTCATTGAAGATGATATTATAACAAAAATTCACCACAACTGTCCTCCCTGTAAAACAAAGGATTGTGAAAATTATTGTGGTGAAGGTGATATGATACTTGAAGTCCAAGGTGGAACTTGTAAAAAGTTAGGTATTAAATCCGGTGATACAATCGTTCACTACGATTGATTTATCTTCTCCTGTAATACTTTCACAAACTCATTCTGAATCATTTTGGTAAACTTAACAGATGGTGACTCCTCCGCCTCATTATATCTATAACTACCTTTTGGTGGTCGAGTACTTCTACCCATAAAGTTTAACCCGGATATGTTTGTAATACATTTGTGTCCCCCACTATTTGCTTGAATAAAATCCCAAGCATTAACTTTAATATCATCTAACATTTTTCTATGTTCTTCAGGTAATTCAGAAAAAGGCATTTCCATCATTTCACCAATGTGATATAATTTTTCTCTACCATCTTCCATTGTCTTATATTCTTTACCATATAACGCAACAAAATCTTTAAACGTAAACCCTGTTGATTCCGAATTAAAATCTTTTGAAGATTCAGAAACCCATTTGATTGTTGACAATGGTATCTCTCTTTGTTTTAATTGGTCCTCCCATTTAGATAATACTTCTTGAGCAATCTCACCTAAATTAACACCTTTTAATTGTCTCTCACCTTTAAATGGATTACAAGACGCTTGGACTAACCCTAACGGCCAAGCAATCACAATAAAATCAGCTTCAGGATTGTTTTTAAATGGTGTATATCTGTCATAAGACCCCGGTTTAAACATTGACCCACCACCATATTGGACAATAATGTTATCCATTACATTAACATTTGGGTTGGTCTGCATTGACTTAACGTAATCCTCTTTGTTCTTTTCAAGTTCCTCCGGTTTTGCGTAACCTTTTTCAACCATTATTTTTTTAATGGTATTTAGGATATTCAATAATGATGGAGAACATTCCATAACCAATGTTTCTAAAAACCCTGGCTTGTTTTTAAACGCTAATAATAATTTGTTAACAACTAAACCCATTAACATTTTATTTTTCTCCAATGATTTGTCCTTATCTAATTTAAATAAATAAGAAATAACTTGGTCAACCGTAATATTGTTTACCGCATAATTTGCAGAATCTACAGTTGATATCAATAAAATATCTGAAGATGGGAATAATTCCTTCGGTGAAACAACCTGTGAGATGGTTTCAACATTGGAACGAGATTGTCTAAAAGAAGTTGATTTTGTATCTTCAGCACCAGCTTGTCTATCATGGTGGTCAGTATGAATAACAAACATTGGTTTTCCGTGAGCAAAATCAACCAAGACCGGCATCACATCACCTTTAGCATCATTCTTCTTTACCGCAAATTCTTTATCACCATATTGAATAACGTGAGCACCCACAACTTTAATACCATTGTTTTCAAGGTATTCTCTCATTGCAATAGCTGTAGTCACACCATCTAAATCTTGGTGAAAATATATTTCCGCTTTAGGATATCGTTTTGCAAGAGCATTAATATCTCTTATCCCACTTTCTTTTATAAGGTTTTTCATTAATCTAATCCTAAAAAATGCAATCCTTTATCAACAAAGTCACCTTCATCCGAAACACATTGTTTAAAAATTTGAACATCCGCATTTGGCATTTTATTATAAGTCATTGGACCCCAAACACCATCAGTATCTGCTCCTATTTTAGATTGATATTTACGTAAAGCCTCTTCAGTTTTATCATCCCATCTACCATCAACAACCAATGGTTTTTTTGAATCATCTTTATATCCTTTTTTATTAAGGAAACATTGTACCGCTTTTTTATATTCAATTGGTTCGTTTTGTTCATTAACTAAACCATATCTAGAACGGATATCGTTTTTTTCTTCTTCAGTAATTATAAATCTTTTTGCCATAATAAATGTTTTATCTATAAATATACTAAAAACAAAAAAGAGGATTAAACCTCCTCTTCTTTTAATTCTAATTTCATTTGTTTCCGTTCATCAATTAATGCTTGAACTCTTTTTCTAGCAATCTCCGTATAATCCGGTGATAACTCGATTCCCAACCATCTTCGGTCCAATAGTTCCGCCGCGAAAGCTGAAGTTCCACTACCCATAAACGGGTCAAGTACAATATCATTCTTGTACGTTAATATCTTAATCGCCTTTGATGGAATATCCATTGAGAATGTGGCTTTAGTTAATGACCTAGTATCCGCAAAATATTCCCATCGTCCAAATACCAAGTTCATAAACTCTTTCTTATCATCGTCTTGGTATACCATTTTGTTTTTGATTGACCCATCAGGTTGTTCAATATCAGTTGGCACACCTTTCCATTGTGATTCTCCTTTGGTTAGTTTCTTATTAGTTTTTTTATACGCCAATATTATACATTCCTTTGGGTTATAGATATAAGGACAACTAGCACTCATCCAACTACCCCAAGCAGTTTGTCTAACTCTGTGTGGAGAATCTTCAGTTAAGTCTACCATCCCAAAGAATTTGAATCCAACTTCTTTCATAATTATCCAAAACTCAGCGTTGAACAATATTCTTCCACCTCTTTCTTGAACGTTTAATTCTATTGGAACATTGATTGCAACTCTACCATCATCTTTTAATATTCTTAATGATTCTGTTAACCATTGTCGGGTGAACTCCCAATATTCATCCATTGAACGTCCATCATCATATACATCATATGATACGTTGACGTTATAGGGTGGTGAGGTTACTAGTAGGTCAATACTTCCATCCGGAAGTGATTTCATTACCTCAATACAATCACCATTTATAATCTTTCCTGTCTCTATCATATTACTCTTTTAATTGGTATTCCCAACCATCTTCTTTTTTAATTGGTGTTATTTCTAAATCTAAAAACACCGCGTTTTGGTCACTAGCGTGCAAACCCAATATGTTATAATCGTAAAACTCTTCAGCCTCACCCATCGTCATTAGGTCTCTCTCTTGTAGGATGTTTAATATTCTTTGTTTTGAATATAACATCTTTCTTCCCGGAGAACCAAAGTCCTCAACAATCCCAACGATTGCACTTTCTAATCCGTCTAATAGAACCGCACCTTCTGCGTATTCATCAATATCAACTGTTACTCTCAAGTCTCTCAATTTTACGATTCAAATACCACAACGCTTTTTTCATATCCTGAAGTTCTTTATCAGTATCTTTCTTACCCGCTCTTGCAACATATTTTACAACATTGAAGATGTAAGCATCTTTATCAAGACCCCAAGCCTCACAAACTTTTACAACTTCGTAAATATTCTCTTTTCCCCCGTAATGTTCCGGGTGGTTTACCATTTCTTTATTATCACTCATATTATCTTGATGTTATATCTTCTGTTGGTACATTTGCTTTTGATTCCATCATTTCCGAAGTCAATTCATAATTATCATCATTTCGGTATTCACCTAATAACTCTTCATCAGACATAATTCCTGAGAATTGCTCTCTTATTTTTGATGTATCCACATCGTCATACATTGCGTGAATGGTGGTATTCAATTGGTCAGCAAAACTCAACGCCCCATAGATAACATTAATAACTTTATAAGGATTAGCATTTGACGATGGTCTTCTATCCTCAAGATAACCTTTCCAAGTCTCACCAACTGATTTAGGAACTCTAATAGACGCACCTCTGTCAGATACACCCCAACTAAATTTATCTATTGATTGTGTTTCAAATTTACCAGTCAATCTTAAATGATTATCCGAACCATAATTTTCAATATGAAGTTTTTGTCTTGTCTCAAAAGCGTTGAAGATAGACTTGAAGTAACTTTCACCACCCTCTTCTCTCATCTTTTTGTTTGAGAAGTTTGTGTGTAGTCCTGAGCCATTCCACTCACCAATTTGAATCGGTTTTGGGTGAAGTTCAATTGAGTAACCTCTTTTCTCAGCTAGTTTATGTAAGATGTAACGTGACATCCATAAATCATCAGCAGCAGCTAATTTACCTTTAGAGAATATTTGGTATTCCCATTGTCCAAGTGCAACCTCAGCGTTAGTTCCTTCAACATTAATACCCAAGTCAAGACAATAATCTAAATGTTCATCACTTAACTCTCTACCAACGATTTGCCCACCAACACCACAATAGTATTTACCTTGGGGGTCAACTGTACCACCTCTTTCAAATCCTAACACATCTTTGTTATGTGCCGAACGAATAAAGTATTCTTGTTCAAATCCAATCCAAAAATCATCATCTTCATTACCTAATTTACTTCTGTCGTTTGTTTCGTGTGGTTGGTTGTCTTTATCCAACACTTCACATAAAACATAAATCAACGAAGTATTAGTAATTTCAAGACTCTGATACATTCTTACTGGTTTAAGGTAACAATCTGATGAAAACCCTTCTGCTTGCATAGTTGAACTACCATCAAATCCCCACTCAGGAACTTTCGTAATGTCGGATGGTTGATAGTCAACAACTTTAATTTTACTTCTTAAATTTGGTTCCGGTTTATATCCGTCGAGCCAAATGTATTCCAATTTAACTTTCATAATTTTACTATATAATATTTCCCTAATTTTACACTTTTTACATACCCATTTCTAACTGAGAATAATGGTTTTGTTGTAACATTAACACCAATACTATTATTAAATCTAAGTGACCAACCTGATGGTGATTTACTAAATAATATTGACGTACCAAACACTTTAACCACTGTTTGACTACAACCTGAACCAATATGATATGTTTTTTTAGATAGCCACATAATACCCTTTACTTATATTACTTTCTTTAATATACCCTTCAGATATTAATATATCCAATTGTTGTTTTGTATTCACTTCATCAAGTTTAAGAATGTACTTTGAAATGTAACTGATGTGGATTGGTTGTCGTAACTTATCCATTAATGATTTAATCTGTCTTTTGTCCATTATGATAATAATTTTCTAGTTATTTTAACGCTTTGATTAACATATGATAATATTTTTCTTTTAAAGATTGGTACAAGTGTTTGTTCTAATGGAAACACGTCACTACAAAATACTTCAAAAATTGGATAATCAACTTCATTGTTTTTTTCATAGGTTTTAGAAAATGTAGAGATAATTTCCGGGATTGTCAAACTATCCTGTTGTCCTTTGAAAATTAATTTTAGAGAGGTTTTTGTTTGTCCTTTGGTCTTATACACTTTTCTTGTAGTGTATTGCCAAATGTATAAGTTATCGGGTTGCTTGTAATAGAAGAATCCGGATTTACTTTGTAGATTGTTTTTGTTTTTTTTAACAACAACCTCTATAGAGTCATAAACAATACTCCATATTGATTTTGCAAAATTGAAATAATCGTGTAGTTGTGGTTGACTATTTTTTAATATTTTGTGATATTCAATTACTTCCTCATCATCTAAAATGGGGATGTCTTTAACCTTCAAATCAGATAACACTAGTTCATCATCATTGGATGTTAATTTTTTATCTACGTATAAAATTTTATTTTGAGTAAGTAATGTTTGTATATTTCCCAAATGTAATGAAAGTTCTATGAACATTGGGTAGACCTCCATTCTTTCAAGATGTTTGTTCATCTTTTGGAAGTAATCTAATAACACATATTGTTTTTGTTCAGCATCTAAAATACCATCAAATAACCAATCAGTGTCCATTATGAATCTATTCTTATTTTTCTGTTTCATTTCCATATTCTATTATTAAAAATATACGGGAAAAGATTGGGAAAAGGAATAGTTTTAATTCACTCTCATAATATAATATGTTATACCATTAACTTCTTCACTATCGTATTGACCGTCATAACTATTCATAATACCCCAACCATCAGAGTCAACTAACCCTTGAGCAAGTTCGTCTTCATCAATATATTCTTTAATATCTAAACCAAGATTTTTAAGATAATCTAATGGGTCTCTCCTTACGTCTCTAACCAACTCCGCAACTTTAGTATCAATCATATCTTCAGTTGGTTCTGTATCTACCTCAATGTTATCTAACTCTTCTTGAAGAGCCTCTATCTGATTATCTAAATCTTCTTCGTAGTCATAATAATTGTCATCATCTGAATCCAATTCAAGTTTTTGTTGTTCTAAATCTTCTATTTGAGATTCAAGTTGTTCTATTCTTTCTTCTTGTTCCGAAGTTAATTCATAATCATCATCGTTAAAATAACTATCAGGATAATCTCTAATTTGATACTCATAATCATCTTCAGCCATACTTACAATTGCATCAACATCTAAATAATCTTCAATAAATGATTCACTAAATCCATCAGCCCCCACATCATCAATGTAGGATTTAGCATACTCTAACGCCGCTTCATCCATTTCTTCTTCAGTTCCAACAGTATATTCTTCATTTTTAAATCCTGGTATTAGAATCTCAAATTGTTGTAAACCATAATGAGTATAATTTGGATTTGGGTACATCATATAAACATCCACATCATTTTCCAGCAACTCTTCAATTTCACTATCAGTTTCATCTATGGCATCTTGTAACTCAGATACTCTCTCATCATTATCATCAAGGTTATCATATTCTTGTTCCAAATCTTGAAGTTTACGTTTCAAGATTGTTAATTTTTCTTTGTCCTCATCCGATAATGGTTCAATTGAACCAACATTTTTTAATAATTCAAATAACGCATGAGCCTTTTCTCCGGTTTCATCACCTTGTTCTAAAGCCCATTCATCATTCTCACGAAGAGATTCTTGTATAGTAAGTTTAGCGTTTAATTCCTCTTTCTCTCTAAATCGTTCACGAGGACTATTAGAATCAGAAACCCAACCTTTAACTTTAGTTCCTGTTATATTAAAAACATTAGTGCTAGAAATATTTAAACTTCCATCAACATATCCAACATTACCTAAACTATCTGTTGGAGTATTAGAAATATTTAAGTCACCCGTTATCCATAAAGGTTTACTTTCAAACCTTTTCATTTTAGTTATTGCTTTTCCGTGATAACTACCCAATGACATTAATTGCAAATATTCTTCAGGAGATATTTTATAATATTCACCTTCAACTTGTTCAGCAATTTGTTTTACAATTCGATGTAAATCTTTATTGGTTAAAATTATTTTCTCATTCATACTAATAAATACCAGTAATTAAAAATAAATCTTTACAATTAACTTAAAAGTTAGATATTTATTGGTATAAACGTTTAAATAAAAATTATTATGGGTTGCGGATGTAAAAACAAAGCACAACAAACACAAACGGCTCCACAAACAAGTCAATCTCAAACTTTACAACAGGTTCAGGCTCAAGCACCAAAAACTCAGCCAATACAAGAATCTATTCGTAAAGTTGTTGAGAGATATTATACTAAAAAATAATATTTTGTGTTTAAAAAAATAAAGGGACTTTTTGTCCCTTTTTTATTTATAATTAAATTTAATTTGTATATCCTTTCATATAATTTAAAAATATGAAATACGTAAATGAAAATTCAAACAAAGGGATTGTAAACCTGTTCTCGGACTTTTTAGTAAAAGAGATAAACAAAACCAATCAATATGATGTTGTTATTGAAGTTACCGATTGTGGTAAATTTTTCATAGTCAATGGATTAACCAATTCAGATAAAATATTGGATATGGTAATTGTTAAAGAGGAATTCTATAAAGAATATCAACCCTTAATGGAACAATTTGGATATAAAATTTTAAATATTATCGATGTTATTATATATGACACTGAATTATCCAAAAAACCCGAATATATTTTTGATTTTTATAATTCTTCACGACCAATATATCATTCATCTATAATGAACGATTTAATTGATAATCCCCAACCTAAATTCAATTCAATATCGTATAATAACAATAGATTAGAATACGAATTAGATTATTCTGAAGATGACACCTCTAATTTAAATTATTACACATACTCACCATTAAATATTTCATCGGAGTTTCCACACGGATATAGTTTAAGTATGGGTAGACAAGAGTTATACTATTCAGAATACATCTGTAATCAATTATTTGATGTACTACTAACAGACAAGTTAACTTTTAAATATTCTTCTGTTAAAGTGGACGATGATAATCAAATTGACATTGTTAGTAATTCAATACATCCGAAAAAAGATATCATATCAATGGTGTTAGATGTTTTTGATTTTGATATGTTAGTGTTTAATAATAAAATTGAAGATTACGATATAATTGAAGACACCACTTTACCATTTGATAAAAAACCTTGGCTAACTAGAGATAAAATTAAAGACCTTATATTATTTTAAAAAGAAAATCCCCAAAGATGGGGATTTTTTTATTTTCCAAAATGTTCTTTAATTATGTCAATACCTTCATCAATTTCATTAAAATCTCTTTCAGGTGCGAATAAATAACTCTTTGGTGATTCATCCGGAGATTCTACAATCATAAATGCCGGTACAAATTCGTTTTCAGTAATTTCAACAAACATATCGTATTCATCTTTATGTTCGTCTATATCTCTTATAACAAACCCAATGTCATTTTTAATAAGTTGTTCCTTCATCATATCACAATATGGACAACCTTTCATCGTGAAAAGAATTAGTAATTTATCCATTGATTAGGTTAGTTACCAATTGTTTAATTTGTGATTCCATTTGCATTCCCGGTCTAGAAGATACTTCTTTACCCCCTGAAAATGTTTTAACAGTAGGAATTGCTCTAATACCTAATGATGCCGCTAACTCTTTGTTTTTATCCACATCCATTGTGTATAATTGAACTTCCGAATTTTCGTTTCTATATTGTTCCGCTAATTTTTCAAAAGCTGGTTTCATAACTTTGCACGGACCACACCAGACTCCGTAGAAGTCCACGACTAATTTTTCACCATTTTCAATTTTTTGTTTTAATTCTTCACTTGTAATTTCCATTTTTTAATTTTCTTTTGTTAATCTTTTTAATTGTAGTAATAAATACTCTACTACGTTTTGTTTATCCACCTTTGTTAATATAAATATCTTGGATTTTGACTTACGTAAAATTAAAATACCAGTCGCATCATATTCATATAATCTATCTTGATATATTGTTTCATGTTCGTTATTTACAAAATAGTCAAACCACAGTAAAAGTGATTTACTTAATAATTTGTCCGTATCTTCATTAGACATCTCACCATATACCTCTACAACACTAGGGTAGGTTCCAAACCTTTCTTTGAAGGTGTCTATACAATTTTGTGGTATTTGTTTCATTTTAAAATCCTATTTCATCATCCCACATTTGAACAGGAACAACATTGTAATTATATGAATTTAATTTCATAATTGAATCGTTTTCCCAATTTAAATATACACCAACTTTAATCTGAGTAGCTCCCCCGTAACTTCTTCTATCATATTCTTTAATTATATAATCAGAGAACACTCTTCTTCCCCCAAATTCACCATCAATCTGTAATTTATCAAATAACTTTTCACGAACAATATATTCAATTCTCTCATCCAATTTACTTAAAACATCGTCCCAACTATTATCTAATCTATTGTTGCGTTTTCCCAAAGTTTGAACTCTTCTTAAATTAAAATACATCTCATCCGGAAACACAAGTGGAGTCACCTCAATCTCAATTGATGCTCTTTCTTCAGTTTCTCCCTCACCACGTCTTAATGATATCAATACAGAACCCACACGTTTAATATAAGTCTTAACACAATTGTTTTGGAAGAACGACTCGTTGTTGTATCGTTTGGATGTTATTAACACCTCAGGAAAATATGGTCCATCTTTGGTTAAGATAACCTCATTTATTTTATCAACAAACACTTGGTTGTAGATTCTATTGAAGTCACCGTTTGTATAATGGTTGTATTTCTCCGACCAATCGTAGTGTTCTTGAACAAACTCATCGTGAGTTCTTGATGTCCATTTAACCGGTTCCATTTCGTCTAATAGACGATAAAATCTAAAGTGGTCTTCAATTACATTATTATTAACCAATCCTTTTTGAAATAATTTATATATTTCAAAGAAATTGGAAAATTCTTTTTTGGTTAACAATCCTTTTCCAATATTATTATGAAATCCGGGTTGAACCTTCTCCAATAACAATTGGACAAACTCATCCGGTTGATTTAAAATAAACTTATCTCCAAATATTGAACAAGCATTATTAAAATTAGCCACACCCTCAAATGATTTAACGTTATGTAATACCCTTTTAACCTTATCCCCCTTTAAATTATGAACCCTCATTAAAGCATCAATATACTTATATCCACACTTTACCAAATCTTTCTTCTTTGGTTGGGGGTAAGTTTTCATAAGTTCAAACCAATTGTTTGGCATTTTAGTTCCTTGAGCATCCAAATATCTTTTATAGATTCTTTGTTCAGGAAGTAAGTCGGCATATAGTTCAGTTCCGGGAATTGCATTAACAAAGGTTGAGATTACCTGATTGATAATTGTTGGAATATCAACTTTATCTTTATCAACAATTGTATTCAATCCATCTCTTAAATATCGTCGCATATTATTAATAGGGTCATTATTAAACATAACTCTACTAACTCTTTTACGACATTTTCTTTTCAAATGGTAGTTATCTAATGAACCGGTGTATAACGCATTTGTTTTATAGTTAAAAGTAATGAATTTACAATTGGTCTGAACTTTAAACCACTTACCAGCAACTCGTCTTCTTTTAATATAACTGAATACTTTGAATGAAACTTTATCATTCTCTCTAGTCACACAAACAATTACTCTATTAAAAAATAATTGAGCAAGTAGGTTCCCGTAATGTTCTACAAACTTTTCTTCTGTATCATAATCCGCTTTAAAAGTATAGTCACCCCAAGGCGTATAACTTGTATGTCTTCCTGAACTTAAACTAGTTTCAATCGTTCCCCAATTATAATCATCACCAAAAACTTCTTTTTTAATAGGACGAATAGGATTGGTATCCAAGTATTCGGATACTTGATACCTCTTTACGGTATAGTTAAATAATTCTTCTTTCATCAGCTTTATTTTGAACCACAAAAGTAAGACATTAAATTTGAATATACAAATTAATTAAGGGAAAAGTGAGCAAATTCTGTGTGATAAATTATGGACTTAATTTTATCCATATCAACCTCATCGTTTTGAGATTTTTTAAGTTCCACAACAATAGATATGATTTGTTTTTGAGTTAAGGAAACATCCTCTCCGTTCTCAACGTTATCTAATGATTGTTGTTTTACTCTGTCGTAGAAGTCGTCCTTTAAAACATCCCCAATCAACTTAATCAAGTCGTTGGGGTTGTTATTAAAGAAAGTTATAAATTGATTAATGTAGATTTCAACGTCAACATTTTTCATTTTGTATGGTGTTTAAATATTAATACTAGTCAAAATAATAGAATCCCATTCCTTCGTCTGTTAATCTCTCTTTTAATTTTGGTGGGATTTCAACATTTGGGTTACTATCTTTTAAATTGATAAATGCTAAATCAGTTAAGTTGATTAAACATTCAGGTAAAGATTTTAAATCTTTGTTATTTGGTAGAGCCAAGAAATTCAATTCTTTTAATTCACAAACTGAACTTGGGATAGTTCTACAAATTTTCTCTAATTTTAACGCTTGTAAGTTTTTAAATCTACCGATTGATTCCGGAACATCTAAAGCAATATTCTCATTTGATTTATTACTGATTAATAATCTGACAATAGTATCAGGTAAACTTTCAAACAATTCATCAAAACCATATAACGCAACGAATTTACCTGCCGCATTATCAGGATAAGAAATATCCACAACATCACTTGTACCAGCTTTAACTAATCCTTTAGCAAATTCAGGTTTAAAGAAATTTTTAAGTTCCGACATAGGACCATTCAAATATTCAACCAAGTTAATCTGTCTATCCGTTCTATCCATATATTGGTTAGATGGGAAGTGGAATTGGTATCTTTCTTTTGGTAAACCGGTTTTTAAACCAACCTCACCTTTATCGTCATTAGGGAATACAACATATAATGGACCATCTTTGATATATCCGTTGAAGTAAGTTAAACCAGGTGATGATGTACACCATCTTGTTTCTCCTTGCTCATACTCGTGGAATCCCCCGTAATAAACTGCCGCGTCTTTTCCTACCTCACCTTTATCAGAGATTCTAATCATAGTCCAATTTGGACCTTCCCATACAATCTCACCACCTGCGTGATTAAATCCTTCTCGGGTCTTCTTAGCTACCTTCTTCTCTAATTCTTTTTGTTTTTTCTCCGGCATTACAAACTCATCCAATAATTTGAATAACTCAGCAGCCGTTATTTTGTTAATATCTCTCGCCTCTTGAGGTAAGTATTGTTTAACTTTTTCGTATTTTCTTAAGTCAGTAGTTACTTTATATAAATCCTCCAAAAATAATCTTCTATACTCTTGAGCCGCCTTTTTATATTCAGGTGTTCCCGGTTCTAAACCAGCTTTCTCATCGGTAAATACCGGTTTTATGAAGTTTTTAAGTAACCATTGAGAGTATTTCCCAACTTTAACTTGTTCCATATCCTTTACGGAAATAGTATCAATATCCATTCCATCAGGAACGATTGTAGTCGGGTCAGCAAGTATAATGGCCTTTAATGTTTCAAAATCCATCGCACCTTTAGGTTTTTCACCCGGTCTTGTTGGCTTGTCAGAAGGTTTCACCAATTTGTCATACAACACTTGGAAACGCGATTGTTCTGTAATTAAAGTTGATAATGTGTTAGTTAGTCTCATTTTAATCGTTTTTAATATAAATATTTGTTTTTTCTAAATAATTCGCTAAACACCATTTACTTTTGTTCAACAGGACAAAGATAATACTTATTTATTAAAACAAAAATTATTTTTGGTAATTCATAATAAGAAGTTCTTCCCCCATATTTTGCGCTTTACCTTTCTTCGCAGCCGCCGCTTTAGCAAATTCTTTCTTCTCCCAAACATACTGAAGAGGTGGAAACCAAGTATGTAATTGTGGGAAATCATAATACGATAATGAGAACTTACCCTGAATACCTTTTAGACAATCAGCCAATCTCTCGTGGTCCTTACTATCAAAGTCGTGGTTGTTATAATAGTTCTCTGTCTTCCAATATGGGGGGTCAGCATAAACATATGTTGATGGTCCATCATATTTTTGAATAACGTCTTGAAAGTCCATATTCTCAACGTGAGTAATTTTTAGGAAATGTTCCACCCAATCCTTTTTAGATAACTTATCTCTGAATGTAAGATACTTTGATTTATACTTACCTTTCAAATCAATAAATGAACTTGTTTCCGGTTTAGACCCCGAGAATACCTGAGCTAATACATAAGCGTATTTTGCAGCAATAACATAATCGTAAGCCTGTAAGCTTAAATTCTCATCAAAAATTTCAGCTTGAAAGCTGATAAATTGTTCTTTGTAGATGTCTGGTGTTGGAAATTCATTCCTTTGTTGACAAGGAATATTATTAACTTCTTCTAATAATCTTTCAGGATTCTGAAGACATTGGAATAAATTGTAATTAAGTGGATTAAAGTCGTTATAAACAACGTTCTTTAAGTTTGGGTACTTTGTTAAGTCCATATTAAAAAATACCCAAAACATACCTGAAAATGGTTCAATGTATGTTTCAATATCTTGAGGTATGAATGGAACAATCCATTTACCTATTTTAGATTTACCTCCGATGTACGATAATGCCATAATTTTCTTTTTTTTAAGTATAAGAAATAAAAAGTTAAAAAGCAAGTTTCTCTTTCAAATATTTTTTATTATATTTATTTAAAATATATTACTATGGAACCATTTGAAGGACAAATTATCGAAGAAAAGGACATTATTTACGACACCCCTGAACAACCTAAAAAAGAATGTAAAACCTGTAAAAGTAAAAAATTATCTAAAACACATTGGTTAATAATGATTGGTTCATTTTATTTACTTTTTGCTTCTGTTTACGGAACAGTAAAATTGATTAAAGAATTAATCAATCTTTTTTAAGTTCGTTTAAATTTAACGTGTAACTTAACAAATAAGTCACCTGTATTATGAAACCCTTTTGATTTTACTCGAAGGGGTTTTTCTGTATCAAATTCTTCAGGTAATTTTATAGACATTGTCCCTTTTGGGTGTTTAATATCTAACTTTTCATTTCTAATAGTATTCAAATCAAAATACGCATTGTATATCAAATCATCTCCTGATTTTTCAAAATTATCTTCAGGAGTCACTTTAACTTTAATTACTAAATTCCCGTATATACCATTTACGTAATCACCTTTACCTTGTAATTTTAAAAACTGACCTTCATCTATTCCGTGAGGAAGTTTAATTGTAATTGTTTCAGGTTTAGTAGTTGTTGTTTCACCATTACACGAACCACAAACTTTTTTATACGAAAATCCTTTACCACCACATGAATTACAAGTTTGTCTTACAAGTTGAACAAATAACCCTGAACCTACTCTTTGCGTAATAAATCCTTCACCACCACAAGAGTTACAATTTATTCGTTCACCACCATTACCATTACATGGTTCACATTTATGTTTTCTATTATATGTAAAACTTTTTTCTGAACCGTTATAGGATTGTATTGCACCAACGGTAACTTCAATAATTTTATCAGGAGCCGTCCTTCTTCTTTGTTGGTAAAAACTATTTTGAAACATATCCTCAAAAGGATTAAATCCTCCACCACCCATATTAGAAAATGGGTTACTTCTTTGATTATCGTATTGTTTTCTTTTACTTTCGTCACCTACCGTATCGTAAGCTTGTGATATTTTTTTAAAAGTATCTTCATTCCCACCTTTGTCCGGATGGTGTTCTACCGCTAATTTACGATATGCTTTCTTAATCTCATCTTGAGTTGCGTTTTCATTTACACCTAGTGTTTGATAAAAATTCTCCATACTTATTTACTTATATTTAATATAAAACTAACTTATTTATTAATGTACACCCAATATGAACTATCAGATAGTATTGTTTAAAAATAAAACAAAAAAGAAAATAATCAAGAAATTTAAGACCCATAAAAGGGCAAATAATTATTTTGATTTACTTATGAATGAAAGTGATGAGGTCATATTTGATAAAAAATATGAAAATGGAGTGGAGTGTAGTTATGAGTTGGCGTTATTAGAAAAAACTTCAGGGACTTTTTTACCTATATTTTTAAAAGACGAATACGGGAGAAAAGTTAAGGTAAATTTAGATGACGACGATTTTACAATTTTAAAAATAATGAAATTTAGAATTGAAGAGTCGTTTTTAGATTATTCAAAAAATGAAAAAATAGGGTTAGGTGAATTATTAAAAACTTACTTAAAAGAAGACGGGTTTAAATTAATATCTAAATTAAACAATAAAATCATCATTCAAAATGATGATAAATTTAATTTATTAACATTTAAAAATGATGATGATAGTTTAAGATTTATTGATAATGTATCGGAACACTTTATAAATGAAAAACGATACGATTGTATGTTTGTTAAAGATTATAGTACGTCACAAAGAAAATACTTATATAATTTATTAGAAGAAAACGGGTTTCCTAAACATTATTTAATTAGACATTCGACGACTCATCCAACAAAAACATAATATCATTACCCGACATTTCTATTTTAAATTGTTTAAAAGATTTGTCGATTTCTCTAAAGTTTCCTTGAACTTTTTTAAATTCTGTTTCTTTTAATTCAAACGCCAATAACATTTTTCCATCAGGAAATAATTCATCCGCAGCGTCAACAATCATTGCCAACTTTTCAATTATCCCATCAATACTTTTTTGATTCTCTGCCATAATGTTAATTTTTCCGGAGGTTTTGGAAGAATATCTTCCTTTTTTAATTTTTTAATATTATCAATTAATTTAGTTTTTTCTTGGTCAAGAATAATTTTATCTTTAATTATCTCGCTCTGTAACCACTCTAGTTGTTGTAAGTTCTTCTTCATTATCGTCAAGTTTTAATTTACTTAATGTTTTAGATTTTAAATCAAATTTTAAATTCTGTAAACTTTCTAAATTTTGTTTTTCAAAAATAGATTTTAACTCGTCAACTTTATTTTGAAATAATCTATCTTTTTCTTCTCTCTCAAGATTATATTTTATAATGTTTTGTAAATTTTCAGTCACTTGTTCTACATCACTTTCATTAATTTCCGCAACAAAAGAAAATGTTCGGTTACCAGGTGTTTTATTTTCCTGTTCCATTACTTTATCTTCTTGGACATATTTTTTAGGTAGTTTCCACGATGTTGGGAAACTAATATCAAACGATAAATATTTTTCAATCTTTCTTACTGATTGAATGTACGGTAATAATTCCGAAAATTCTTTATACAAACTCATAATTAATTTTTAATAATGTAGGTTAAACAATACGATATTGCCAATCCAAGATAAATAAGTTCCCCTCTATTCCATTGGAATCTCTTTGGTGGGGTTGAGAACAGGGAACTTACCAATCTAGTAACCGTTCTAAACACGGTTAAAACTGAAAAGATAAATACAAATAAAAAAATTGTATCAGTACTATTCATTACTCTTCTTTTTTTCTTTCAGATAAAATCTCTTTTCTTAAGCCATCTAATAATTTTTTCAAATCTTGTGCAGATTTTCTTGCTCTTGTTCCAGCACTTTTATTACCTCCAAAAAATTTTGAAGTATCAACAGATAACTCTTCGGTTAAAGATTTAATTTGTTCTAATGTTTCCATTTCAAATTGTGTTAATTAATTTATTTTTAATACTTATAAAATAATTTTTTTTATCCTATAGTAAACACTATAAAGGATTTTTTTATTTTTTAAGATTTTTGTCTAATATTTTATAAATGGTTAAAACCATATCTAAATCTGATTTTGTAAAAGTTTTTTTGGTATTAAATAGGTCCATAAAAAAACTATTAATAGAGTTTTTAACTTTATCTTCAACTTGAAGATAAAATATTTCACTGAAGAATGAATAAAAATAATCGAAATGGTCACCCCTTTTATTGAAGTTAATATTTTCTTTACCAAAATTATCAATGACTTTCATCCAACACCATTCAAAGTGTTTTAAATTATCATCATCCGTTAATTTAATTTTAGTTTCGGTGGACACATCATCTTGACCTAAATACGTATCGTATATTAAAATATATAATGTATGGCAGAAGTCGGAATATAATTCCATTTTTTCAGAAATTATATTATTCATTTTAAACCATATATCAATATCTTCTGGTTTCAATGGTTTCGTTATGTAGTTAAAAAAATTCTCCATAGATGTTTGTCTATGGAGAAAATATAATTGATATAATTTGTTTGTAAATTATTGAGTTTTTTGATTGTAACCGATTAAAGATTTCATTCTATCAAACTCTTCATTAATTTGTTTTGCTTTTTTAGAATCAGTCGATTCTAATTTAGTCATAATATCACTAGCTTTACTACCACCTTCTTTATCATTAACAACGGGTTGTGGAGATTTATTATAAGCCATTCTTTTAAGTTTTGCTAACATATTATCTTTTCTAATCTTATTACGTTTTTTGTTAACATCAGATTCTCCAGTATTAGCCCAATCAGGATTATTACCTGTTTTAGATGAACCTTCTATATTACCGGTAACCCATTCTTCATTTGGATGAATTTCATCATAATCTAAATTTTCTAAAGCCGCAGCTGTAAAGTTATCAATATAGTCTTCAACAGCATCTGATGGAACATATGCTTTTTTATCCATTTTTGCTAATTCACCATTTCCTTTAGGGAAAATTTTTGGATTTGTATCATAGTCAGCTTTAGAACCATCTTTCAAATAATCTTTCATTTTTTGAGCAACAGCTTTAAGGTTATCTTCATTTTCTTTACCGTCTTTTTTATGAACTTGTTTGTATTTTTCTAATCCCGGTGCACTTCCAATAGTTTTTAAGTTATTTTTTTCAGCCGGGTCTTTAACATTTGTGGTTTTTTGTTCTAAAACAATTTTCTCAATTAAATTAACTAACTCTTTTTCATTCATTCTAACTGATTCTTTAACCGGGTATTTTTTACCATCAACTTCAAAAGAATCTTTACCACTTTTCTTAGCATCAGCTAAAGCTCCTGAAAACGCGTTACCTTCATCTGTTTCAAATTTTCTACTTCTAACTTTTAATGGACGGTTGTGATGTTTTTTGTAATTATCAAAATAATCTTTACCACCAAACCATATAGAATCCGGATGTTTTTCTTTGAATGATGGGTAATCATTAAATTCTTCCTCATCATAATCAAAGTCAAAATCATTGTTAAATATTCTGTCTTTATCATCTATCCATTCGTTGTCATCAAATGAACCAAAATGTCTACCTTCTTTAGTTTCTTGTTCTTCCATACCATGTCTTTTGGAAAGGTTATTCATTTTTTTAATATCTTTTTCACCTTTTCTTAACAATTTAAAATCTTCAGCGTCAATCTTATTGTTTTTGTTTTTATCTAGTTTTCTTTGACGACCTTTTAACGCTTCATTCATTGAAGAACCACAAAATTGTTTAGTTCGTTCATCCTCCGGACCAAAGTTGTCCATATGGTATTTACAAGATTCCTCATTCTCCATGTTTGTTTCTGTTTCAATATCTTCCTCTTCCTGAACGTAATCAAACTCATCTTTGTTATTAATGTCTTCAACATCATGAATACCTTCTTCCATCATATTATATCCACATTCCATACATTCACCTTCATTCATATTACCACCACACTGTTCACAAACTTCAGAGTTTTCTTTAATAGATGATTTAATTTTAGATACTAAAGTTTCTGCCTTTTCACCTAAATTTTCTTTCAATACTTTAGAAATCATTTTTTCTAAATAAGTTATAGTTAATTTTCTCATTGTTGTTTTTTTATTATAAATATATTAGTTTTTTACTTTATTTATTTGATTTTAATTTTTCGTACTCATATGAAATAATTGATTTGATTACATTCTCATTAATATTGTGTTTTTCACTAATATTTTTAATAGCTTTCTTAACCGTCTCATTCTCATATATCTTAAGGGCTTTAATGTCACCTTGATTACAATATGGGAATTTTTTACATTTTTTCTTAACTTGAACAAATTTCCCACCTGGTATTTGTGGTTTAGATTTTCCCATCCAATCTTTTTTACTCGTTGATTTAGCCCAAGCGGCTGTCGTTGAATATTGTCCTGACGAACCTGACCCCGTAGCTTCGGTCGCTTCAACTTTTTTTGTGTCTTTATCTAATCTAGTACCTTTATTAAGTTGTTTTCTTAATTCAGGAATCATATCTTCAATATCTAAATATTTTTTTTCTTTAGTTTTTTTCCCATCACAAACACATTTGGATTTAACTCTATCACAAGAATCACAATAATCTTCTTTACTTTCTTTAATACAATTAGGTACCATTTTACCATTTTTCATTTTACCACCAATCGCTTTGTAACCTTTCCAACAATTTTCCTGCATTTCTTTTTTAGTTGTTGAGAATAATGGAGCAGAAAATCCACCTGCAGAACCCGAACCCGTTGATTCATCTGTTTCAGTTTTTTTATTTTTCCCTTGACAATGAGCTTTTTGTGAAAAACCTTTAGGGTTTTTACAATCTATACTTTCTTTATATTTTTTTGACCATTTTTCATCAATCTCATTTTCCTCACCTAGTGAATTTTTAAACTCACTGGCGGCCATCATTCCTTCAATACCTTGACTATAAACACCGGATTTACTCATTTCGTCATCCATTTCATTTTCTAAATCAGAAACCATACTTTCTTTAGTTTTCATAATTATTCTATTTTGATATAATAAGATAAGTTGATGCAATAATTCCTGCGTAAGTACCAACTTTCCATAAGAAAGTTTTTGTTCTTTGTCCTTTTAATTCTTTATGTAAACTATTAGTTAATTCTTCAGAAACTTTTAATTGTTCGTCTTTTTTACCTAACATAAAATTATTGTTTTTATCTTTTTCTTCAAGAAGAATTATGTGAGAATCTTTTTCTTTTTCTCTTTCTTCAGTTTTAATTAGTTTTTCTTGAGTTAATTTTAACTCAACCTCACACCCATCACCTTTAAGAATATCTTTAATTGCTAATTTAGCAACCGGAACTTTTAATCTAACTTTTGTAGTGTCACTACTAGTTGTTGGTTTTGTTGTATCTGTTTGTGAAAAACTGCTCAAGCTCGTTAGCAGTAAGAGTGTCAACACTATTAACTTTCTCATCTGTTTGTTTTTTAATTATTGTTATGTTATTATCTATGTGATGAATTTCTTTTGTAATTTTAACCACATTACCTTTTACTGAATCAATCTTAACATCAATTCCTTCATTAACAGCTTTAGCTGAATCAATCTCGGTTTGAATTGATTCTATCTTTTCTTTATATGATTTAACATCTGTTTTTATTCCATTGGTTGTAAATATGTTCCAAGCTGCTAATACAATAACGATGATTAATAATATATTTTGTTTGTTATTTGTTACAATATCTTTCATTACTCTTCAGTATTACTTGTTTGTTTTCTTGACGCTAAAACTTTTGCCCATTTTGATTTAAATTTTTCGTAGAAAACTTTTAATTTATTAATCATTTCTAAAAAATCATCATCAGTTTTTAACATCTCACCGTTTATGTAAACACCATTTTCTTCTCCAATAGTAAAAAAGAAGTCCAAATCAAAATCAATAATTCTACCGGACCACTCCACGTTATTTGGATATACGTTTAATTTATTGAAATCCACTAAATCTGAAACTTGTTCAACAAATTCATTCATTGTTTCTTGAAAAGCTATTTTTTCATCAGTTGTTAAATCTAAATCATTATTATCTTTACTGTGTAACACAATAATACCCCCTACAACTCGATATCCTTGTGATTTATCTTCCGGGCTATCAGTATCGTCCTCAATCTTGTTTTCAACGTCTTTCGCAACATTTAGTTTTGAAGTGACATTGTTATCAGTCAAATCAACCTGTTCATTAATTATACCATGTTTTTGCCTAATACGATTAATATCCTCATTAATTGTACTATTAGATAACATCTTTCTAGATGCCTCTACTAATCTTTTTATTTCATCATGTGAATTGCTCATGCTCTATTTTTTTTAAAAATTCTTCAAAATTAAATGCCGGACTAACATCTGTATAATCAGTGTCAAAGTTACTTTTACTAACTATTCCGTCATATCTTTCTATACCATTTATTTTTGTATTATGTCCAATTACTTGGTTTTTAATTTTTATTTCTTTTAGTAACTTACTACACAAAATAGAAGTGTTTTCAACTTGAATGGATGTGTAAGGTTGCCAAAAATAATAATCTCTCCATTTTTTTTCAAACACATTACCTTTATAAATATCACCAATCCAGTTAACGTAATGATTACTTAGCGGTTCTTTTTTTAACCACCCTAAATTTTCCAAACAAACGATGATAGAATTTCTATTTATGTTCGGTGATGTAAAATAATTTGAATGTTCATTATTACCTAATAATTGAAGTATTTGTCCATCTCGAGTAACGATGTAATTAGGTATTCGTTTAAATTTACCATTAAATCTGAGTTTTAATGATTGTAAATAATCCCCAACACCCCTTGAAGAATGTGTGAGGATTATTTGATTTTTTTTCTTTTGTTTTCCACATGGTTTAAAACCATCTATCATATCTATCATAACCCATAACTTTCAAGTTTATTTAATTATGTTAGCTATTTTTCACATAACTTAATCTAACAAGACCATCATTGGTTGTTGTTGTAGTTGTAGAATCCGCGTAATTAACATTCATTGGTTGTTGGTTGGTTACTATAATCTCTTTAACAACCTCAACTGGTACTTCAACAATTTTCTCAACCTCAACTATTTTTTCAACTTCCACGATAACTTCTACCGGAACCTCAACACGGACTTCTTTAAGGACTTCTACTTCCTTGATAACCTCAATTTCTTTGATAACTTCTACCGGAACTTCAACAATCTTTTCAACTTCCTTAATAACTTCAACTTCAATGGTTTTAGCTTCGTCATCCCCTTCTTTAGTTAATTCGTCATATTTTACAAAAAAGTGTAAAGATGTTAGTGAAATGATTGGAAGTAATCCACCACCTAAAAACGCTAACCATCTTTTTTGAGATATTATATCATTAACGTCTGAACCTAACATCTCCCAAATAGGTGAAGTTAATTCAACCCAAGATTTAAATAAATCACCATTGGCGTCAATTTCTTTATATGAAAAGAAAATATTACCAATCATTTGTATAAAGGTAACTAATCCGAACATAAACCATACACCACCTTTAATTCTGTTTGTTGCAGCAACTAATGCGGTCATAGCACCAACTTCAATAGCTATTGATAGGTATATCGCCCAACTAATCGGGTTTGTTAAGTCGTACCAAGATACAACGTGAGATATTGATATCCCCGCAACTAAAAGAATTGGTATTAAAAACATCGCTCTTACCGGATGTTCTTTAATCCAACTAATAATTGATTTAATCATTTGTGATTTTAGTTATTTCTTTATCAATCTCTGTCTGTCTATTGACATCCATGATTTTTCTATCAGTAGCTTGAATCATTCTTTTTTCTGATTTCAACCCTTCAATTTTAATTTCTTTAGTTATCTTAACTTCTAAAGTATCAACTTTTTTTGTCACTTTATCTACTCTACCATTAGTGGTACAAGTTTTAAAGAACACGATAATAATTAAGAAAAACATAATTCTGTTTCCCCACACATCAATAAAATTTAATATTGCTTTCATAATTTTTGTATTAGTTTTATCATAAAAGTAAAAAACCTTCTATCATAATAAATAGAAGGTTTTAAAATTTTTACATATACTCAAACAATACTGAGCAGTCATTCCTTAATTTTCTTAAGGCCTTCTCCTTTATTTGTCTAACCCTTTCTTTGGTTAGATTAAAATCACCACCAATATCTTCAAGGGTTCTTTGTGTTCCGGTTAACCCGAAATAGTCCTCAACAATAACTTTTTCACGTTCATCTAAAACATTTAACAAAGAGATTAATTTTGCTTTCAATAAATCTTTACCATTAAATGCTTCATCAGGCATATCCGCACCTTCATTTTTAATTACGTCAACAAGAGTATCACCATCTTCATTGATATTCATATCTAAATCAATCATTGAAGGTAGGTTTTGGAACTTATCGTCTAACTTACCACCATTAGACTCAATTTCTTTTTTAGCTCTGTGTAAATCCTGTACCACATTAACCGGTAGTCGGATTGTACGGGCGTTGTCATTCAACGATTGGAGAATTGATTGTTTAACCCACCATACCGCATAAGAAATAAAACGTAAATTCTTTGACCAATCAAAATTGTTGATGGCTTTCATTAATCCTAAATTACCTTCAGCAATTAAATCAGGGAAATCCAATCCTTGATTTTGATATTGTTTAGCCACCGTAATAACAAAACGTAAATTACCTTCTAATAATTCTTTATTAATCACTTCAACTTCATTCTCTGTTAGAGTACCCGAGGTAATCAATTTAGATAACTCACGTTCTCTTTCAGGGGTCATCACTTTAATCTTACGAATATCTTTAAGATATAATTGAATCTCTTCTTGATTAATTGGAATACCGGAATTTTTTTCTTTCATATTAATTTGAGTATTTATTTAAATATATTAATTCTGTTTTAGTTAGCGAATTTAATCCTTTTTCTTTAATCTTTTCTAATAATTCATCTAAAGATGGACTACGTTGTTTATTTTTAATTTCATCAATGTCAGACCATTCATCTTCATCATATTCAAAATCAAAATTTTCAATGTTTAAATTAAATGTATCTCGGATTTTGTCTTGTATCATTTTTCGTACCTCAAATTCATTTGGTTCTGAATTGTTAGATTTTCCTGACATAAAGTCACTAATACCATCATTAAAAAGATGTTTAGATATTTTTTCAGGTAATCCATATGACAATTTGTCAGACGTGTACGGTAATAAAACATACATAATCTCACCAACACCTAAAACCATATCAACATAATCTTTTACATCCTCATAGGAATCTAATGTTGAGATTGTGAACACAGATGACTCCGGTCCGAAATAAAAGTTAAGATTGGGTGTGTCGGAAATAACACATAATTCTTCTGCGATTTGTTCTGTAAATTCTTTTGGGTTGTCATTTTTTGTAAAGACAAATAAAATGTATTTGGTTAAACCATCCATACGTTATACGTTTAAATTTAAATTATGTTACAAAGATAGTAAAAAATAGAATAACCACCAAGTAGGTGGTTAAATTTATTTTTAATATTATTATCTTTTCACTATTAAAATTTCGTGAGAATCTTTTGAATTAGTTATTCCCGCTTCTATTCTATTTTTACCTATTCTTTTTTCACCATTACCCATAGAATAATTCCAAGATGGATAATGAAACTCAAATTCTTTATAATATTCTCTAATTGTTTCGCAATTGTTATAAGATAATATAAATCCTCCTTTATGTTTTTTAAGTAAATCCCTTAATAATTCATGGTCAAATCCATCATGGTGTATAGGGATATTTCTCATAGGATAAATTCCTGTAAACATTTTATTATCCGAATCTTTTTCAAGATAATATGGTGGGTCAAGATAAAGAAAATCTTCATTGTGATTTGGAATAATTTCTTCAAAACTACCTTGTGCTACCGATAAATTAGGTAGTTCAAATTTTGATATTTTATCTATCATATCATTCCATTTTTTTTCAGTTAAATAAACTGAAGAACCCCATCCTAAATAACCAGGTCCATATGATGTATTATGATTAAAATAATAATATGCCGCCGCAGTTATGTTATCTAAATTAATAACTTCATCTCGTTTATAATGGTCTGTTTTCCAATCTTTCAACATTTCTTGAGTGTTGTCCCACTTCATTAAAATTTCTTTAATTCGTGAATACTCCTCTGATGTTGGGGAAATTTCTTTTAATTTTTCAACTAACTCTTCTTTATTATTTAATAATACATTCCAAAAATTAACTAGTACGTCAAATAAATCGTAACCAACTACTTCTTTTCCTAAAGAAGCCCAATGAACTTCTAATGAACCTCCACCTAAAAATGGTGAAACTATTTTATTAACATTAATAACATATGGGGTAATGTGTTTAATCGCCCTTGATTTACCCCCGGCGTATCTTATTGGTGTTTTCATACTTATAATTATAACCTATTATTTAAACAAATCAATTATCTGTTTTAAGGTAGAAACAAATAAAACTCCTCTATGAGAATTTTTACCTTTTCTTAATTCTAACTCAAACAATAACACATCTTTATCCCCTCCAGCAATTGAGAATTTTCCACCTGGAGTTGTATAAACTCGTTTTATTGATTTTTCTATTTTATCAAAAAATTCATTTTTATTTAACACCATTTGGGTGTTGTCCCTTTTATCCATTAATACATAATAATCAATATCATCATAACCACAAAAATATTTTATTAACTCCATTGGAGTGTCTTTAAATACATTATATAAATCAATAACATTTGTATTTTGACTAAAATGTTTAGGGTTTTTAAGATATTCTTCTTTATTTTTAGGTAAAAAATTAATCCAATTTGAGAAAGCCTCCTTACCTTTATTAGATAATTTAGATTCGTTAATTCTTTCTTCAGAATACAACGCCCATTGAGTTCTATTACCCCCTTTAACTGATTCTTTTTCACCATCAGGTCTAATAATATCAACCTTACCATTCCCTTTTACAATCTCAGCTCCTTCACCTAACTGAGACAATCTTATGTATTCTCTGCGGTGACCTTCTTTTTTTTTCATGGATGCTTGTTGCGATTCCATCCCATGATAACCCGGTTTTTTCATATGTTTAATATTATAATTAACTATTGAGAAACATAACTAATATTTTCTTCTTTCCTAATTCTCACCACATTATCTGCCCAATTTGTTACTAATGGGTTGTGGGTAATAACAAATATTTTCTCAAAGTATTCTTTAATCTTACTAAAGAACTCCGATACCATTTCTAAGTTGTCGTTGGATATCTTTCCAAACACCTCATCAAATACAACTACGTTAGCTCTTGGTAATGAACATATCTTACTCAACACCGCTCTTAACGCTAATGATGCAATAGTTCTTTCATACCCGGAACCGGAAGACATTGGTTTCTCAACTTGAGTATTGTTATCAATCATAAGGAAGTCAACTTCATTCTTATCATTAATCTTAACTTCTAATCTGAAGTGACAACTATCCTCTAACAATCGTTGAAGTTCACTATTGATAAGTGGCATCATCGTTTTCATTATAAGTTTGGTAACACCATTCTTACCAAAGATTTCCAAATAGATTTTGTATATTCTTTCTCTCTCGGCCTCCTCAGCAATCTTTCTAATTGTTTCCAAGTTAGAAGTTATTTTGGTAGTAAGATTAGTAATTGTAAACTTGTTGTTTGAGATACTAGTTTCAATAGTTTTCTTTTCACCCTCAAGTTCATCAATTCTAATCGCCGCTTTAATCAACAACCCATCTGTCTTGTTATTTTCAATAATCTTATCCTGAACTTCAGAATATCTTTCCAATTTGGTTTTCAACGCATCAATCATTAATTGGAAACGTTCAACACTTAATTCATATTTCTCTTTGATAAGTTTATTCTTTTCATACTCATCAAACTCTTTTTTAAGGTTCACAAAACCTAACTCTTTGCCGGTTAAATCCTGCATTAACTCCTCCAATTGACCTTTATGCGTGATAAAACCGGCAAGTTCCCCAATTTTGGCGTTGGTAATCGCAGCATTCATAAGTTCAATACCACAATGTTCACATTTGATTCCACCATCAACAGAACTTTTAAGTTCTTCAATACTTTTAATCTTAGCGTTGTTCTCCGCTTGTTTGGTAATCAAATCTTTAATCTCCTGTTTCACCTCATCGTGTTTGTCCTCGTGGTAAAATTCAGATGGTTCAACAACCTTAACTCCGTCTCTATCTGAAATAGCTTTAGCTTTCTGTAGGTCTAACCCATTAATCTCCTCTTGGACTTTGTCCGGGGAAACTGTTACCAATTCATTGTCAATGTTGTGTTTGGACTTTAATAACCCATCACGATACTCCTGACCCTTAACAATTCTTGCTTTAGCGTCTTCCAATTGAGTATTTAATGTAAGATTACTCTCCGTTAGAGTATCTATGGTATCTTGACTAGTTTGATTATCCGTTTTAAGTTCTTCAGAATTATAGATGTTCGATAACATTCCTTTGGAGAAGTCACTATAAATTTCTTTAGCAGCTTCTTCCTTACGTTTTAGAAAATCCAACCCCATAAACCTTGAAAGAACTTGACCCCTCGCCGTAGGTTTGGCATCAATTAGTTCTTCCAAGTTGGTGGCAGTTGTTAGGATGGTCATTAAGAAGTCCTCTTTGGTTCCGATAGACGTTTTGATAAACGCCTCGGTCTCTCTTCGTTGTTCTCCGGTGAAGTTCTGCAAACTACCATCAGACAATCTTTTGTAGAAGTCCAACTCGGTCTTAACCGTCCATTCATTTTTCTTTGATAACTTTCTCTCAATATTTCTCAATATGATATACTCCTCACCATCGATTGTAATCTCACCTTTTACAGCAACTTTGTTTCTCTCTGTAAACCTATTGAATATCTCCTCAGCTTTGGATGTCTTGGTGGTCTCATTAAAGAATAAGAACATAAGTAAATCCACAGTCAAAACTGTCTTACCCCCAAAGTTAGGTGGGTTTGATTCCACAACTGTAATCCCATCACACTTCTCAAAATCTATCTTCTGATTCTCACCATAGGATAAAAAGTTTGAGAACTCAATGTTCTTGATATACCATCTCTTAAATGGTGTGGCATCGGTTTGGTCCTGTAACAATTTGTTATCCACAATACTATTAAGTTGGTAGATATCGTCGTAGTGTTCCATATTC
>Ga0209500_10000605_pt1 | contig 30345 bp, 24 predicted proteins | sample S_140212_EF_Meta_FD_187323 | JGI IMG/M metagenome (GOLD analysis project Ga0209500, IMG submission 187323) | Freshwater microbial communities from Lake Simoncouche, Canada to study carbon cycling - S_140212_EF_MetaG (SPAdes) (version 2) | ecosystem: Environmental > Aquatic > Freshwater > Lake ...
ATCACGCAACCGCTTGACGAGGATTTCTACGGAGCCGGCATCGCGTCGTACGCCAATGGAATTGATCGTGCCGATGAGTAAAATGCCTGTCAGCGAATCGGTTGCCTGACGCAGCGATTCATCAGTTGCCGGTCCGGGAATAGCTTCCAGTGCGATCCGGGCCCATGAGGCCAATTGTGGATCCATGAGGAGTTTCGCTAATTCCGGCACCGCATCACTGGAGCCTTCAATGGCGAGTTGCTTGCAGGCAATCGCTTTTTCGTCCCCCGGTGCATCGGACCGCAGGACGGCGATCAGTTTCTGCTCCTTTTCGGCCGACGCCCCCTCTGCACGCGCAAAAGGCACCGCATCAGCGAACAAGAAAGCGGCTGTCGTGAGCACCCCAACGAGACGCAACCCCGAGCATCGGCAGTGGCCGTGAACACGCATACGCATAAAAGAAAAACCCCTGTTTGACTGTTTTCAGCTGGTGCCTAGAGCCTCCACGGCTCACGTAACGCTTCGGATCGCAGCCGATTGGCCTGCTGGTCGTTGATGAACTCGTGCTTTTGAAAATCGTATTGAACCTTTCTGCCAAGGTGCAGCGCAATATTGGCCGCATGGCAGGCAATGTGCGCATTGCACGCAGCGTCGGCATTGCCTTTGGGCTTGCCTCGCGTTTTGACGCAGTCCAGAAAGTCTCGCACGTGGTAGGTGGCAGGATAGCCGCCAATTTCCTCGACCGTTCTGCCAGCTAGGAGGGCCGGTGAACTCAACACGAGCTTGCCACTATCGCCAGCTTCGACCCAACCGGTCTCGCCTTCAAACCGAACAGGACACGAACCCAGAGGAATCCAGCCGGTCTCGCGGAAGATCAACTCCACGCCATTCTCGTAACGTGCGACAAGTTGCCCATCTTTGGGCGCGTTGTATTCAACCGGAGGAGGCACATCTCCTAGAGCCCACTGACAAAGATCCACGCAGTGGGATCCCCATTCCAAAACTCCGCCACCCACCAAGCCACCGCCTTTTTCAAAATTGAATCCATCCAAGAGTTTTGAATTGAAAGGCCGCCAGGCCGCGGGCCCTAAGTACATATCCCAATCAACGACATCCGGATTTGGAGAGGGCTCTGGAATCAGCCAACCACTCATCATGGATTGCATCCCAGCTGGATGGGCAAATACCTTCTTCATCGCGCCCAGCTTTCCGGTGCGAGCCAACGCACAGGCGAATGCAAAATGCGGCAGGTTGCGTCGCTGAGTGCCCGCCTGAAACACTCGCCCCGTGCGGCGAATGGTTTCCGCGAGAATCAAACTTTGGGAAATGTTTTTTGTGCAGGGCTTCTCGCAATACATATCTTTGCCTGCCTTGGCAGCGGCCATCGCGGCTGTGGCGTGCCAATTGGGCCCTGTGGCAATCAGCACCGCATCGATATCCTGCCGATCGAGCAGTTCACGGAAGTCGCGGTAGCCCTTGCAATTCTCGTTGCCATACTTTTTGTCGGCCATTTTTTGAACCGCCGTACGACGCGATTCCTTAACGTCACACACGGCCGCAAACTGGACATCTTTTTGTTCCAGAAAACAGCCAAGGTCGTAGGTACCACGGTTTCCAATACCGATGCCACCCACCACAATGCGTTCGCTCGGTGCCACCGCTCCATCCAGCCCGAGCGCCGAACTGGGGATGACCGTTGGGGCCAGCACCGCGGCCCCACCCGTCGACAGCGCCGTGTTCAGAAATCCACGCCGCGGAAAGCGACGCGAAACCTGGAATGGTATGGTTGGCATCGGCAGTACTCCAATAAAACGATTGACTTCTCTTGGCCAATTGTGGACCACATCGCAGATTTTAGAAAGGGGCCGTCTTCATAAAAGACCCATTTTTATATGTCAGCGTTGTTCCAGGAACCGGCGACAGGTAGTCTTTGTGGGTCTCCTTGCGTGCGGCTTGTGTTGCCGCACCGATCGGGGCGTAGCTCAGCCTGGCTAGAGCGCTACGTTCGGGACGTAGAGGTCGCACGTTCGAATCGTGTCGCCCCGACTTGCTTCGTATAACCGTCCGGGTCTCGCCGGTTGACGAGGTGGTTTTGAATCGATTGCCGAGTTTGGTGTGCCGCCCCGCGACACGCCGCTCGGTTCGGTCGATTTGCCCTTCTGATTGGAAGGGACTTTCTTGCCGCCGGCGGAGCGTCCTGCCTCGCCGGGGTGTTTCTCTTGGTGGCTATTGCAGCAGTTGCCGCGATGAGCCTGGTCATCGACTGCTGGTGCCAATCCTCCTGCCAGCGGCCTGCCGTTGGTGTTCCGGAGCGTGCATGGCAGCGGGCGGTTTCCGAATGCCATGATGCCGCCGGACACCAATCGTACGGCACGACTGTTGCGGCGACCTTCGCGGAAGTTCAGTCCGATTCGAACGCCCAGATCCTTGAGCAGTCTTGGCAGTTCAGCCCTGGCCGTCGGATCGGAACAAATGGCCTCGACGCGGTCCATCAAGGCGAGTGCGTTCTGAACCTCGGTCTCGGCATCCATTTCGCGATTGCGATCTGGGACACGCGAACCAACCTCGGCGAGCGTTTTTTCAGCGTCGGCAAGTTCCGTCTTGAGTTCTCGCAGCGCACTCCGGCGCCACCGGGCCGCTAGAGCGCATCCGTTTTGGGTGTAGCATCTCGTCCCCCCCCCTAGGATCCGCTTGTGAAACAAGCCGTCTACACGCGGACGAGCCGGGGGGTCTCGGGGGAAATCGAGGCGGGTTGGTGTATCCTTGCCTCCGAAGCCGAGATTTTCACCGCCCCGGCGGGTTTCAGCCGCTCCACGCATCTCGGATACGCTTTAGGAATCCTGAATGAAGCGAAAGGCGGCACTCATGCGATATCGGTCGTGGTTGGCTGCAGTCATTTGGTTCCTGGCGTGCGTCGGCTCCGCCCACGCATGGCCGCCGGAGGTGGTGACGGCGACGTTCCGCAGCCCGGCCGATGGGTCGGAGCAAAAAACGCTGCTCTACATGCCGCCCGGCGATGCACCGGTGCCGCTGCTCGTCGCGTTTCACACCTGGTCCAACGACTACGCGCAGAACGAGTCGCCCTACGCCGAATGGTGCATCGCCCGCGGCTGGGCGATGCTGCATCCTGATCTCCGCGGTCCCTCCAATCGGCCCGGGGCTGCGGGCTCCGATCTCGCGATCGCAGACCTGCGGGCCGCGATCGAACTGGCCCGGAAATCACGGGCCATCGACGAACGCCGCATCTATGCGGTCGGCGTGTCGGGAGGAGGCATGATGACGCTGCTGGCGGTCGCCCGCATGCCAGAAGTCTGGGCCGCTGGCTCGGCCTGGGTGCCCGTCACCGACCTCGTGGCCTGGCACGCCGAATCGCGGGGACGCAACAACAATTATGCAGCCGACCTCGAACGGATCTGCGGCGGGCCGCCGGGCGGCTCGACCGACATCGATGGCCAGTACGCGGTGCGGTCGGCTGTGGTGGTACTCGCCAAGGAAAAACTCGACATTCCGCTCGACATCAACACAGGCATCCACGACGGGCACACCGGCAGCGTTCCGGTAAGCCACGGGCTCCGTGCATTCAACGCCGTGGCCTCACCGCCCGACAGGATCGCCGACATGGTGACCAGCAGGGCCGTGCCGGCCTCGCTCCGGTTTTCCGGCACCGACCGGCTGTACGCTGCCCGGCCCGTCCTCATGCGCCACGTCAGCGGACATGCGCGGATCACTGTCTTCGACGGCGGCCACGAAATCCTGCATGAGGCGGCGCTTACATGGCTCGAATCGCAGGCGAAGGCGGCCCCGCCCATCTGGGATGTCGAGGGCCACGAGACTCCCGTGCTCCAACAGACGGTCGCACCATCCGGACGGTAAATGCCTTCCCTGCAGATGCGTGTCGAAAAACTCGAGCAACGCCGCATCGGCCCCTTTCAAGCCGTGGCCCTCGCCCTCCAGAGTCAAGAGCTTTGCATCCACGCCAGGCGCCCGCAGTTTCTCCACTAGCCACTCGGATTGCTCATGGGCGACGTACTTGTCGGCGATGCCGTGGATGCAGAGTATCGTCGCCGCGTCCGGCGTCACCCAAGAGAGCGGGCTGGCCTGGATGTACAGCCCGCGGTGTGTTTCCAAACAGCCGCCGAGTACCTTCGGCAGCACGTCCTTGCCATCCACGCTGGTCTCCCAGTCGCTGACGAAATCGCTGGGCCCGCAGATGCTCACCACGCAGGTGACCGCGTTTGACTACTCTGTGTTGCCGCCGTTCCCCACGGATCGGGGCACGTTGGGGGTGACGGTTCCTGCGGATGGCGGCGCTGTGGCGATAGCCCGACGCGATGTACTGCCGTCGAGGCCGATGAGGTTAGCGATGCCAAACAGCCCCGCGAACGACATGCTCTTGTCCGAATTGATCGCGAGCGTGCGAGCGAAGTCAAAGAGGACATTCGCGCCGGAGGCGAGTTGGAGGTCGCCCCCGCTCAGGCCGCGGCCTCCGACGGCGGTCTTAAAGTGGATAGATCACACTACGGAATCCGCCGCCTCAGCACCAACAATGGATCGGCTTCCGCACGGGCTCGCGGGGAACTCATCGGCTTCGACAGGATCATCCCCGCCACAAAACCAGCCACGTGGGCCGAGTAGGCCACACCGCCTCCACCGCCACTGGAATCAAAAACGCCACTGATGATCTGAAATAAGAACCAGATGCCTACGGCCATATAGCCCGGCACGTCCACCATCATCCGCAAAACAATCACACTCACCCGACGCTGAGGGTGAAGCACAAGATACGCACCAAGGACGCCGGAAATCGCTCCCGATGCACCAAGGCAGGGCGTCATTGCCGCCTCACCGCTGCTATTGGAAACCACAAAGGCTAACGACGCCAGCACTCCTGTGGTCGTATAGAACACCAAATACTTGAAGTGCCCCATATCATCTTCGACGTTGTCGCCAAAGATCCAGAGGAACCACATGTTGCCTACCAGATGCATGATGCTGCCGTGCATGAAAATAGCCGTGAGGAGCGTGAGCCAGACGGGAATCGGCGTGGGCATGAGGCCCGGCACAGGCACCTCCACCACACGGCCTTCCATCGGTATCGCTCGCACGGACGGTTCGGTGATCACATCCCGGCCAGAAAGAATTTCTGCCGGCACTTGGCAATAGGCCAGGGTGACGCTGTCGTTGTGTCCCATCTGTTGGAACACGACAAATACAAAAACATTCGCCAGCACCAGCGAGATCGTGACCCACGGAAAAGACTGCCGATCTGAATTATCGTCTCCGACAGGAAAAACCATTGATCGCACTCCCTCGATAGAAAATGGTCAGGATAGCCCGTTGGCTCAACGCGTGAAGGCCGCGACCCACACTGACAAAACGTGAGACATCGTAAAATGAGGCACGTGTTTCATTTTATAGCGTTTTTTTAATTTTTCAGCTTGAGAACAAATTGAAATCCCAACTGTCCACAATGGATATCACGGGCCGATACAAAGAAACGCCTTGGCCTGCGAGCCAACAACAAAAATGATTTGAACCTGTGCAGTGGGCAAACGAATAGTACTCCGTCGTTTGGGAAGTGCTGGACTCGCAACCCGAACGACAAACACTACGCCAATCGCAAGCGGTTCTTTCTTGAGGCAACTGTTTTCAAGAAGATTCGTCCTACGGGATAACGCTTTTCAGGGAACGATTGGCGGTTACCGAAATGGTGACCATCATGGCTCGCTCCGCTTTCATCGCGAATTTCCGCGCACATTTCAAAAAAAGAAAAGACTGTCGAGGCTTGGGCTTGTCTTTGGAGTCGCTCGAGACTCGCGTCTGCCTCTCGGTCAACTTGGGTTCGGCATCGCAGAGCCACCAACAGATCCAATGGAACGGCCACGCTGTGGAAGTTCGAGCCGACAGCTGGATCGTTCATGCGGCATCGACTTCTTTGATGCCTGCCTCTTCGTTCAATCTGGCAGCACACTGGCAGACCGCCTCGCTTGGCGAAGGTTTTTATTCGCTGACAGCGCCGGGAGCCGGCGTGCAGGACGTTGTGAACTGGGCCTCTGGCACAAGCGGTGTGGCCTATGTTGAGCCAGACTTTAGCATCGCTCCCACAATCGCCCCCAACGATCCCACATTCAGCCAACTCTGGGGTCTCAACAATGTCGGGCAGTCGGGTGGCGTGGCCAATGCCGACATCAATGCCCCAGAAGCGTGGAACACAACAACTGGCTCCCGCACTGTCGTTGTTGCCGTGATCGACACCGGCATCGACTTCACCCACCCCGATCTGGCTGCCAATGCCTGGCACAATCCTGGCGAAGTGGCCGGCGACGGTATCGACAACGACGGCAATGGCTATGTGGACGATGTGTACGGCTGGGACTTCGCCAACAACGACTCCAACCCAATGGACGACAACGGCCACGGCACGCATGTCTCGGGCACCATCGGGGCCGTGGGCAACAACGGTGTGGGTGTTGCTGGCGTCAACTGGCAGGTGTCGATCATGGGCCTGAAGTTTCTCAGCGGTGCCGGCAGCGGATCGACGAGCGGAGCCATCGCGGCGATCAATTACGTCACCCGGATGCGACGCGACTTTGGAATCAATATCGTCGCCAGCAACAATAGCTGGGGTGGGGGTGGCTTCTCCACTGCCCTCCGCGATGCCATTGAAGCCGGCGGCCGGGCAGGCATTCTCTTCGTGGCAGCAGCAGGCAACGAGGCCGGAAACAACGACGGAGCAACTCCGTCCTACCCGGCCAGCTACACCAGCGAATCAATTATCTCTGTGGCCGCAACCGACCGCACAAACACGCTTGCCAGCTTCTCCAACTACGGCGCCACGAGCGTTGATCTTGCAGCCCCTGGCGTGAGCATTATTTCCACAACACCCAACAATACCTATGCTTCCTACAGCGGCACCTCGATGGCCACACCCCATGTCACCGGCACGATTGCACTGCTTGCAGCTGCTTATCCACAAGCCACGGCTTCTGCGATCCGCACTGCCATCCTCACGGGCACTACCCCCGTGGCAGGCCTCGCAGGGAAAGTCGCCTCCAGTGGATTGCTCAACGTGTCGGCCGCCCTCCAACGCCTCGGCAATCCAACCGCTCCAGTCACACCTCCAGTCACACCTCCGCCGGCCTCGGCCAATCCGCTCGAGCCAAACGACTCCATCGCATCGGCCACGATCGTCGGGCTCGTCAATGGTCACGCTGCGTTGAGCGGCTTTGTGGGAGACGGTGCCAACACCTCTCGCGATGTCGATATGTTTGCAATCACAGTGGCTGCCGGCAGGGCCATCACAGTGGATGTCGACGCCGGTTCCCTCCCCGTGCGATCAACGCTAGATTCCTTCGCGAGGGTGTTCGATGCGGCCGGCCGCCAGCTTGCAAACAATGACGATTTCGGCGGGTCGCAGGATAGCTATCTTGTGTTTGTAGCTCCAGCCGCTGGCACGTATTACGTCGGCCTGTCGGCCTATATGAACAGCTCCTATAACCCGCTCACTGCTGGCAGTGGCACAGCGGGCACCACCACGGGGGCGTACGCCGTGACCTTCACTGTCGCTCTGCCAATCCTTGCTGCAGATATTATAGATGTCACTCCTGACCCCCGAACCACTGCAGTTGCATCGATCACAATCGCGTTAAATCGCAGGGTTACCGGTGTCGACGTCTCCGATTTGCGGCTGACCCGCAACGGCATCGACGTGCCCCTGACCGGTGCAGTGATCGCCTCGACCAACGGCGTGCTCTGGACGCTCTCCGGCCTTACGGCGACGACCTCCTCGATCGGGATCTACACGCTCACGCTCAACGCCGGTTCCAGCGGGATCGTGGATACCGCTGGCCGGGCGTTGGCCAGTTCTGCATCGGACACGTGGACGGTTTTGAGTGCCACGCTTTCAGACGCCGGCGACACGCTTGCTACGGCCACTGCCGTTGCGGTCGTCACAGGTGACGTGCGGCTAGCCGGCAGAATCGGCGACAATCGCTACGGGGCCAAGGATGTCGACTTCTACCGAGTGAGCCTCCAAGCCGGTCAGCAGTTTGTGATCGACATCGACGCGAGATCGCTCGCTGGATCGTCCACGCTCGACAGCTACGTGCGTCTGTTCGACGCCAGCGGCCGTCAACTCGCCTCCAACGACGACTTTGGCGGCTCGATAGACAGCTATCTGGTCTACACGGCCCCGACAGCCGGCACATACTTCGTGGGTGTCTCTGGCTACGGCAATGCGGCCTACACTCCCATGCAAGATAATTCCGGCCGCAATGGATCCGTCGGCACCTACCAGATCTCGATCGGTTTTTCAGCCATGCCAGCCCGTTCCAACACCAACGCGATTCACATGCTGGGATTCGCCGACGCCGATGTGACCCCAACGCACAACGCCCGCCGGTTTCAGATGCAGGCCGCGTTCGCGGCCTTTGGGGCCAGTTGGATGGGAACTACACAGCCGAGCCCCGGCCGAAATGTCTTGCGTTTTTAACCGGCGGCGAGGCGATCCAAGCCCGATGCAAAGCCGAAGTGAAGCCGGCCAAACAACGCTCTTTACTTCGTGAACCGGTGCACCATCCGATGGCGATAGACCTCGCCTGGATTGAGTTGAGTGGTGGGCCACTCGGGATGGTGGATGCTGTCAGGATACTTCTGCGTCTCCAAGCAGATGCCGCCTTGCTTCGCATAGACTGCCCCTCCCTTTCCGTGGAGCGTTCCGTCTAGGTAATTGCCCGTGTAGATCTGAATACCAGGCTGATTCGCAAGAACCTCCAGCGTCCGGCCGCTGGGCGGATGGCGAAGCGTCGCAACTCGCCGCAGATCCGCTTGCGGCTGCCAGCCACGCACCAGAAAATTATGATCGACGCCTCCTGCATTCTTGCCGTCAGGGCTCGGCGGCAAGGCATCAATGGCATTTCCAAGAAGGACTGATGGAATGCGTTCCGGACGAAAATCGAATGGCGTTTTTTCAACCGGTGCACAATCACCCGTAGGAATGCCACCGCCATCGACCGGCAGATATGAGTCTGCATCAACAGATAACTCGTGATCGCGGATCGTCCCCGAGGCATGCCCTGCCAAATTCCAATACGAGTGGTGAACTATATTCACGATCGTGGGAGCGTCGCTCGTGGCCGTCATATCCAGACGCAATTCGCCTGCGGGAGTGAGCGTGTAGGTGACCGTCGCAGTGAGCTGCCCCGGATAGCCCTCGTCGCCGGCCGGCGACACCAACTCCAATTGAAGAGCCGGCCCCTGATCCAAGAGGAGAGGCGTGGCTTTCCACAGCTTCTTGTCGAATCCAGAGTCGCCTCCATGCAGGTGGTTGTCGCCGTTGTTCTTTGCCAGCGTGTACTTTTTTCCATTCAGTTCAAAGCCACCGCCAGCAATCCGATTGGAAACGCGGCCACACGTCGCACCAAAATAAGGGTTTTCGGCCACATAGCCGTCGAGTGTGTCAAACCCTAAAACAACATCGATCGGCTTTTCGTTGGGTTTGCGGCCCGGCACACAAAAACTCGTCAGGGTTGCACCGTAGTCGATGATCGTTGCCTGCCATCCGCCGGGCACCGCGAGCGTGTAGAGGCTCACCGCTCTTCCGTCCGGCAACTTTCCAAATGCCGTCACCGTTGGCTTAGAAGCCTGTGTTCCTGTCGACTCGACCGCGGGCACCCCCGTCACGGCGCATGCCGTAAAAATACTCATCGCTGCTACTCCTAAAATCTTCACGCTGTACCGCTCTGCTTGGGTGCCATGCGAGACCGTGCCGGCGTGCTGCCAGCCTCGACCTCCGCCTGACGGTTCCGAATCCAGCCGTCGACGCTCCAAGGACCGCCGCCAAAGGCTACCAACGCCAGCAACCCACCGCCGATCGCCATATTTTTCATGAACTGGATCGTCTGCAACTGCCGCTGAACTGGATCTGCGAACTTCCAGAAATCGTGAAAGTAGTACGTCGCGGCTGCCAGAAAAACGATCAGGAACATCGCGCCGAACCGAGTCCACGCACCGCTGACCACAGAGAGCCCACCGAGGAGTAACAGGCCAATGGCGCCAAACAGGGCCAGTTTCGGGCTGGGCACTCCCTCTGTCGCCATATACTCGGCCGTCGCCTTGAACTGTGGAATCTTGTTGCCAATAGCACTGGCCAAAAAAATTGCCGCGATCATCAGCCTCGCTAGAAGCGACACAAAACCTTGCACGATCGTTGTCAATTGCGACATCGCAAATCCCTTTCCGTAAAAATCAGCGGCCTCTCACGAATCCGTGCGTCTCATAACGATAGCTCGAAACCAAATCGTCGCGGAGAGGGCCGGCCTGGGGCAAGAGCAGATCGAACAAACGCTATTCTTTCCGCGGCCAGGCCGGCTGATCGCGGGTAATACAGTGCAAGCCCCCGCGGCCGCGAACCAATGCGCGACAGTCAACAGGCAGAATCTCACGGCCAGGGAAGCAGCGTTTGATCGTGCAAATCGCCGCATCGTCAGTTGGATCCAAAAACACCGGCACCGCGACCATCCCGTTGGCGATGTAGAAATTCAAATGGCTGGCGGGCAGTTGCGTGTTTTCAAAACGATAGCGGGATGGAATATCGATCGGAATTACCTCCAACTGCCGGCCCTGCGCATCCTGGAATGTGCGCAGCACGTTCAGGTTAGCTTCCAAGGCCGCATGGTTGGGATCCAGAGGATCTGGCTGCCTGGCCGCCAACACGCGGCCAGGCGCAACGAATCTTGCGAGTTGGTCGATGTGCCCGTCGGTGTCATCACCGACGAGTCCACCGCCGACCCAGAGCACGCGATCGATTCGGAGTTGCTCGCACAGAACCTGCTCCAGATCCTGCCGCGACAGACCTGGATTACGAGCTGAATCCTCCACGCACCGATGGTTCACTAAGAGCGTGCCTTCTCCATCGGTTTCTATGCCGCCCCCTTCGAGCACCATCCCCGGCAAGACAACCTCCATGCCCAGCCATCTGGCAATCGTGCGAGCCACCTTTGCATCGGTATCCCACGGGGGATATTTTCCGCCCCATGCGTTCCACTCCCACGCTACTGCGATCGGCTCCGACAACCGATCCTCGCGGGCCTCAGACACTCTGGGTAGCAGAAACACGGGCCCCGTATCACGCAGCCACGAATCGTTTGTGGGAATATCGACGAGCTCCACATTGGGCACAGCACCAACCTGCTGTCTGGCCTCCTCCAGCACCGCGCCAGACGCGATCACTCGCACAGGCTCGTAGGCAGCCAACAGTCTCACCACCTTTTCGTACACGTTTGGAATCGGTGCAAAGTCGCCGAGCCACGTGGCCTTGCGGTGCGGCCACGCCAGCCACGTGGCAGCATGCGGCTCCCATTCAGCGGCCAGGCGATAATTTTGTTTCTGCGAAGCCATGGCGTTTAGGGGCCCCAGCGATTGAGAAGACCGGCGTAGCTCTCCACTCGACGATCGCGAAAGAACGGCCAGCGTGTACGAGACCATTCAATGCGGGCCAAATCGCACTCCACAACCAACGTCTCAGCCGCATCGTGACTGGCCTTCGCCATCAGTTCGCCACTTGGAGCATAGACAACGCTGCCTCCCCAGAAGGCCAGCGGCCCTTCGCGTCCAGTGCGATTCACCGCCACAACAAACACTCCGTTGGCAATCGCATGGCTCCTGAGCATGGTGTCCCACGCTTCGTACTGCTGTCGGCGGAGCGATTCCTCTCCGTCCAACCAACCGATCGCCGTGGGATAGAAAATAGCCTGCGCTCCGGCAAGCGCCGTCAGCCTTGCGGCCTCTGGATACCATTGATCCCAGCAGACGAGCGGGCCAACGGTAAGCCGGCTTGTGGGTACGCCCATAAATCCGGTGTCGCCGGGCGCGAAATAAAACTTCTCGTAGTAGTGCGGGTCGTCGGGGATATGCATCTTGCGATACGTGGCCAACATTGATCCATCCGCCTCGAACACCACGGCTGTGTTATGAAACAGGCCTGGGGTGCGACGTTCAAACACGCTCCCGATCAGCACAACCCCATGCCGCCGGGCTGCTTCTCCAAGCAGATCCGTCAGCGGCCCCGGCAGCGTTTCTGCCTCGGCAAACTTCCCATGATCTTCGCTCTGACACGGATACTCCCCTGCAAAAAGCTCTTGCAGGCAAACGACCTGAGCACCACCGCTGGCCGCCTCGGCTATCCCAGCCACCGCCTGCAGGATGTTGTGCTCGCGGGAAGAACTACACGCCGACTGCACAAGCCCCACTCGCACGATGCTGTTCATCGTTTTGGACCGGTTCATCTCGCAGCCGTTTCGAGTTTCGTTGGCATCTCCAATTTCGCTGCCGGCACTGGAAACTGCTCGGCAAGTTCGGCCACATCCCGCTTGATCGTGGCCACCACCTGCGGATCGGCCGCCGACTTGAGCGCTCGCAAAATCCACGCGGCCACCTGCTCCATCTCGGCTATACCCATGCCGCGGGTCGTGAGGGCTGGCGTGCCCAGACGGATGCCCGACGGATCCATCGGCTTACGCTCGTCGAAGGGGATCATATTTTTGTTGCAGGTAATGCCGCAGCGATCGAGCACCTCTTCGGCTAGTTTGCCCCCGATGGCAAGCGGCGTGACATCCACAAGCATGAGGTGGTTGTCTGTGCCGCCGCTAACAAGCTTGACGCCGCCGGAGGCCAGCGCCCCGGCCAGTGCCCTCGCGTTGTCCACCACTTTCTGGGCATAGATTTTGAAGTCGGGCCGCAAGGCTTCGCCAAACGCCACCGCCTTGCCGGCGATCACGTGCATCAAGGGCCCCCCTTGCGTGCCCGGAAATACGGAACGATCGAGCGCCTTAGCGTTTTCCGCGCGGCACATGGCGATACCGCCGCGAGGGCCGCGAAGCGTTTTGTGCGTCGTGCTCGTGACGAAATCTGCGACCGGAACGGGGTTGTCATGAATGCCTGCAGCGACCAAACCAGCGTAGTGAGCCATGTCGACCATCAGTTTTGCGCCCACTTCCCTTGCGATGTCGGCAAACGTGCTGTGTGGAATCTCGCGAGGATAGGCGCTCGCGCCAGCTACGATCAGCTTGGGCTTGTGTTCTCTTGCCAACCGCCATACCTGATCAAAATCCAGCAACTGGTTGTCGCGACGGACACCGTAATGGACGAAGCGATAGAGGATGCCCGAACTGTTGAGCTTCATGCCGTGCGTGAGGTGGCCGCCGTGGGCCAAGTCAAAAGCCAGTACCGTGTCGCCTGGCTGAATGGCTGTCAGGTAGACGGCCGAATTAGCTTGGCTTCCCGAATGGGGCTGCACGTTGACATGCTCGGCACCGAAGAGCTGTTTGGCACGGTCGCGTGCGAGGTCTTCGACCGTATCCACAAATTCGCAGCCGCCATAGTAGCGATGGCCTGGATAGCCTTCGGCATATTTGTTGGTCAACACGCTGCCCACAGCCTGCATCACAGCGGCACTCGTGAAATTTTCGCTGGCGATCATCTCCAAGCCATCCTGTTGGCGAGTCTGCTCCGCGGCGATCGCCGCCCACACGTCCGGATCATCCAGTTCAATGAAATTAGGGGTAGCACTCATGATGATCCTTCTAAAAAATTGATTCCTCAAATACGCTCGGTCTCAGTCTCGATGGGCCCTGCAAATTGTGGGAGGGAGGAGCCGCACCGTCAATTGAATGAACTATTCCTCCTGTCTCCTCGTCTCTCTTTCTCCTGCCTCCTGTTCCATCAAAGCGATTCAACGCATCAGCAATGGCTCGGGCATGAATGTAACGATCGGGATCCACAGCGAGAGAAGTCCCAGTGTTGTACGAAACCACCCGAGCGGCCGACCATCCTCGCGAATCGGTGGATGGTCGGCACCCATGAGCGTTACCACGACTACCATCACGATCCAATTGTAGCGGCCGAGTACGACGATGGCCGCAATCGACGCTATCAGAATCCCACGAGCGATCCACGTGCCCCGCTCGCCAAAGACCGCATAGCTCACGTGGCCGCCATCCAACTGGCTGACCGGGATCATGTTCAGCCCAGTCACAAGTAGGCCAACCCATCCAGCCATAAACAGCGCGTTGGGATCCATATTCGTCGCATGAGATAGATCGGGCCGCAGAAATTGGAGCATCCAGCGGGCCAGCGGCGGGAGCGCAAAAAAACCCTCGCCCGAAGCTGTGCCGACCATCATGCCAACTGCCATCACAGGCAATGCCACAACCAGACCGGCAATCGGGCCTGCCAGCGCAATGTCGAACAGTTGCCGGCGATTGGCCCGCGAGCCCTCCATACCAATCACCGCGCCGAGCGTTCCGGTGAGCAACACGGGCATCGGAATAAAAAATGGGAGCGTGGCTGGGATTCTGTGAATCTGTGCGGCAATAAAGTGGCCTGCTTCGTGCGCTGTCAGCACTGCCATCACGGCTATCATATACGTGAGCCCTCGCAACCAGTGCGTCCCACACTGTTCAGCGAGTTGGTCGTCGATGCCCATCACCACGGGCTGCCAGCCAGCCACTCCAGCAGCAAACGTCGTAGCGGCAGTTGCCAGATAGAGCATTCCCGGTAGACGAGGCCATCGCAGCGAACGCGAATGAACTGCAAAATCCGTCTCCAAACGGTATGGCGGGCCGGAAAGCGGATCGGGAAATGGTGGCATGCCAGTCGAGAATACAGGTTGTGCCGGCGGGCTGGTACACTGACGGCTTCACGTGGCCGCAAAACCGTCGACTCCACACTGCCTCGCAGGAGATTTGTCCGATGCCTCGCATTCACTTCGGTCGATTGATTGCTCTCCTTTGTCTCTCTCTTTCTATGCGTGCCCTTGCGCCCATGGCCTGTGGTCTGGCCGTTTTCCTGTCGGTGGTGGCGCCTGTTCTGGCCAGTGCTGCAGAACGAAAGGTGCTGGCGGTCGCCGCATGCGACAGCTACGGCGACCTCAAAAAACAGCTCGGCTGGCTGGGAGCGCAGATCGCCACTCCTGGCCTAGCCGGGATGGTGGAGTCGGTGCTGCTGGTGGCCACGCAGGGTAAAGGCCTCGTCGGCTTGGATGTGCAGCGTCCGCTGGGAGTGGTCGTCACAACCGATGGCACGGATGTGGCCGTGCACGGGTATGTACCTGTTAAAAATCTCGACACATTGCTCGCCTCACTGCAAAGTGTGACAGGCCCCGTCCAGCAATCGGATAACACGCGCAACATCACGCTTCCCAATGGCATTCCTCTGGAGGTCATCGAAGATAATGGCTGGGCCATTATCGGAATCCCTGGCACGGGAAAAGGCGTCGACGATCCCGCAGCCATCATCAAGCCATTAACCCAAGATTTCTCTATTGGCATTCAAGCGTTTCCAAGTCGTCTTCCGGAGTCGCTTCGAAAACAACTCGAGGCCGCAATGAACCAAGCGGCGGAGGCAGCAGCAGCCCAAGGTCAGCCCATCGATTCAGCCTCTTTTACAGCGGCGCTCGAGCATCTGCACGATATTGAATCACAGGTGCTCGGCCTCACGATCGATGGCGTGCAAAACCGAGTGTTCCTAGAAAACCGCTCTGTGATGGTTGACGGCTCGGCAGCTGCCGCTGCAATGGCGAACCTCGGGAATGCCACACTGACCGTTGCCAGTCCTACTTCCGCCGACGGGAAGCCGGCAGCCATTCGCGGCTATGTGGCCCAGAAAATTCCTGTCGCATGGCAGCCTCACATCATCACAGCCATAGACAAAGCCCTGCCAGCCGACGACGACTCGCTCACAAAGATGCTTGCTAACCTGCTTCGCGAAGCGTTCTCGGCGATGATCTCTGCAGGCACTATCGAGATCGCAATGACAGTCGATACGAGTGCCGCGAATAAAGAAACGCCGATACCTCCGTTCACGACGGGCCTGCGAGTGAAAGACGGCGCAGCTCTGGAGCAGCGGGTCAAGCAACTGCTGGAGAAAAAATCATCGCTGCCGGCCGAGGTGGGCGTGACATTCAATTCCGGCAAGGTCGGCGTAGCAAATCTGCATACGATTGCGATCGATCTGACTGGTGATGCGGCGGAGCAGTTGGGTCCGTCGCTCGACATCACGCTGGCCGTTGCGCCAGAGTATGTGTTTGTGTTGGTCGGTGGCGACCCAAAGCAACGGCTGGAGAAAATGCTCAAAGCCAATGGTGTGGTTGATCCCGATTCCAAGCCAGTGGCAGCGTTGCAGGTAGCCATGGATCGCATGCTCGCGTACGCGGTCCAGCAGGGAATGGCTGACGAACAGGGCGAGCAAGCCCTGTTGGCCGCAGCAGCCGAACGGGCCGTGAGCACCGATGCCGGCGGCACAGGCCGAGCGCTCGTGCAGTTGTTTGTGCGGCCCATTGAGCGTGGCGTTGCCACCCAGCTGCTGGCCGATGCCGGCGTACTTCGAGCGGCAGCCTCGCTGTGGGGTGGGCGTAAAACACAGGCCAACCCGGATGCACGTGCCATTCCGCTGCCCCCAGGGTTTCCAGTCCCCGTGCCTCGGTAGCCACTTTGGCTGGCGAAGTGTCTCCCCACGACGACTCTTTTTTTCTGCCTTTTCCATCTGGACTCAATAAAAGTTTTTGTGAGCGCAGCCAGCCTCAATCCAAACGAACGCCTCAACGTGCCAAACGAACGCCATAACGCGCAAGACCCAGCCCCCGCAGGCAATGGCATCCGTCATCGGATTGCGGGTGTGAGTGTGGTCGATTTGGCAAAAAAGTACGGCACGCCGCTGTATGCCTACGATGCCGAGATGATCCGCCGCCGCTGCCGCGATCTTACCGGATGGGATACGGTGCGATTCGCCCAAAAAGCCTGCTCGAATCTGGCCGTCTTGAATCTGATCCGCAGCGAGGAAGTGATGATTGATGCGGTGAGCGTCGGTGAGATCCACCGCGCGATGGCCGCCGGCTATTCAGCCCACACCCCTCGCACTTCTTCGACCGACAGCCTGCCACCGGTGCACCCGATCGTGTACACTGCCGACATCTTTGATCGCGAGAGCCTCGATGCGGTCGCCTCCCTCGGCATCCATGTTAATTGCGGCTCGGCCGATATGCTCGAACAACTGGCCCAGCGAGTGCCAGGATCCAGCGTGACGCTGCGAGTGAACCCCGGCTTTGGTCACGGCCACAGCCAGAAGACAAACACCGGCGGCGAAGGATCGAAACACGGCATCTGGCACGAAGACATTCCCGAGGTGCTCAAGCGGGCCGAGTGGGCAGGGCTCTCTGTGAGCGGGCTCCACATGCACATTGGCAGCGGCTCTGATTTATCGCACCTCGCCGAAGTGGCCGAGTCGCTCGAACGAGTGGCCATGGAAATTGGCCGGTCGCTCACGATGATCAGTGCCGGTGGCGGCCTGCCCGTGCCCTATAAGCCCGGCGAAGTGCATGCCGATCTGGTCGGTTATTTTCATCTCTGGGACGCCACTCGCAAAAAGCTGGAAGCTGCATTTGGCCACCGGATCCGACTGGAGATCGAACCCGGCCGCTATCTCACCGCCGAGTCGGGCTTTGTGGTCACCGAAGTGCGGGCCATTAAAAGCCAGGGAACTCGCAAATATCTGCTCGTCGATGCGGGATTTAATACGCTAGCCCGCCCCGTGCTCTACGGCTCATGGCATCCGATGAGTCTTTGTCCTGAGCATCTGACTGCAACGCATATTGATGCAGGCGACACACAATTTGAAGAGGTTGCCGTCGGCGGCCCATTGTGCGAATCGGGCGACATCTTCACGCAGCAAGATGGCGGTTTTGTTGAGACCCGCTTCCTGCCGTGCGCCTCTGTCGGTGATTATCTGGTGATTGAGATAGCCGGTGCCTATGGCTTTGCGATGGCCAGCAACTACAACTCCAAGCCGCTGCCAGCCGAGGTTCTGATCGACACAGGAAAAGCACGGCTCGTGCGGGCCCGCCAGACTCCCGAGGATCTGGTGCGAGGGGAAACAATCTAAACGAGTGCCCCTTGCCAGCGTAGGCAACATGGGCAAAGAAGCGGCGACCGGCGAACGCTCAAAACCCTCGGCGTTTCCAGCGGTCGACCAAGTGGAAAAAGGTCATGAATGACTTTTTTCACGGACCGCTCGCGCCGTCCCTCAAGGCTCCAAAGCTGGGACACTCACGCCGACCCCGACTGGCTGCTGTCAAAAAATCAAGAATCATCCACCTGAATTCCGAGTGCAGAGGGAGGCACTCAAGGCATTGCGGGCGGACTTTATGCTGATTTCTCACTCGCATCAGTTTGCATTTATCCACATCCCAAAGGCGGCTGGTGCAAGCGTGACGCATTCGCTGGCACAGTATGGCGAGAGAGCGGACCAGCACTGGTTGAATCGCTCGCTCAACGCGATTGGAATTCACGTCAACCACTACGCGCCGCATCGCCTCAAGCGATTTCGACTGCATACCTCTGCACAAACGCTGCAGCAACAGTTGCCAGCAAGCGTTTTCGCCGGGTTGTTCAAGTTTGCCTTCGTTCGTAATCCGTGGGATCTCCTCACGTCGTACTACCACTACATCACTCAACCCGGCGATCACCACCGGGGCCAAGCCACTCGAAATCTGAAATCATTTGAAGACTACGTGGGCTACGAGATACATCGAAACAAAATTTCTCAGAGCCGCATGGTGACCGACCGTCGTGGCGAACTGCTGGTCGATTTCATCGGACGGCTCGAAACGCTTCGCGATGATTTTTCTTTCGTCTGCCAGCGCCTCAATCTGTCGGCCAGCCTGCTGCATAAAAACCTGAGTATTCACCGCGATTATCGCGACTCCTACACCGACCACCTGGCCAAACGCGTGAGGCAGCATTTCGCTGAAGACATCCAACGGTTTGGGGATACGTTTGAAGAGTCTGTTCCAAGCCCATATGCGAAGCCCCAAATGCCCGCTCGACGGGCGGCATAACAGTGGTATTTGGCGGAGACTAGCCCGGCGACTAGAATCCCCTTGAGTTTGCTCGAAGGTATTCGAGCAAAGAGCACCCCTGTTGCAGATCGAAACACCATGGCAAAGCAAGGCCCTCGTAAAAAGCTCCCCAAAGAACTGGCCGTGATCACAGCCGACAACTGCACTGGCTGCGAGGCCTGCATCGAAGTCTGTCCGGTCGACTGCATTCTCAAGGTGCAGCAATACGACCGCTTCCACAACCTCCAGAGTTGGTGTGAAATTGATATCGAACGCTGTGTGGGCTGCGAAGTCTGCGTACACATCCCCGGAAAAAAGTCGAATCCGTACGATCTCAAGGTCTGCCCGTGGGATGCCATCGAGATGATACCCACCGAGGAGGTGGCGCACGTTGTGGCTCAGATAGGCGGCCCTCCGGAATACGTTGAGCAACACTGGGACCGCTTGGTCGGTACGGCCCACCATTTGGCCGAACTCAAAGCCCAGGCTGGCTAGACCAGTCCGAGTGACCGAGTCAGTCATGCTTTTTTTGACTCGCGCAGTTGGTTGACTCTCGCGCACGTGTCCTGTACAACAAAGGCTACAACTTGACAAATGTTCACGTGTTTTGAATTTCCATCAACAAGAGCGAATTGAGCCATGGCAAACGCCTGTGCCGATGCCGACCACTTACGGGCCTCGGTGCAACTGGCCTGCGTACCCGGCGTCGGCCCGCGACTGCGGCAGTTGCTGCTGGAACGATTCGGAACACCCGAAGCCGTGTTCGCGGCCCAATACAATGAGATTCGCGCCGTCGATCGCATTGGAAAAGAGATCGCTGGGGCGATCCTCGCGATGGCTAATGATTCGATTGCAGACGGTATCATCGAACTGTGTCGCTCGCGAGACGTGGGGATCATTCCAGAAGCAAGCGAGGGCTACCCAGGGCTTCTGTCGCACATTCCCGATCCACCGGGCCTGCTCTTTGTGCGCGGTCAACTCAAGCCATGCGACGCAATGGCCATCGCAATCGTCGGCGCTAGGCACGCCACAGCCTACGGGCTCAAAGTGGCTGAACAGCTTGGCAGCAGCCTCGCCCATGCTGGCTATACCATCATCAGCGGTCTAGCCCGCGGTATCGACGCGGCGGCTCACCGTGGCGCACTCGCGGCCGGCGGCCGTACAATTGCCGTTTTGGGCAGTGGCGTGCTCAACATCTATCCGCCAGAGCACGTCGCACTGGCCACAGAAATCATTGCCCATGGTGCCGTGATCAGCGAGGCTCCGCCGCTCGCTGATCCATTCCGTGGCGCATTTCCACAACGCAACCGAATCGTGTCTGGCTTATCGCTGGGTGTTGTGGTGGTGCAGGCATCAGACCGTTCTGGCGCGCTGATCACAGCCCGGATGGCAGGCGAGCAGGGTCGCGAGGTTTTTGCCGTGCCGGGTGCAATCGACTGCCGCATGTCGCGGGGCTGCCACCAACTCATACGGGACGGGGCCACATTGGTAGGCGGAGTGGACGATATCTTAGAGCAGTTTGGGCCGCTCTTCGAAACGGCCATAACCCCTGACGGGCGGCTCATCAAAAATCCAGCCGAGCTTCAGCTCACCGATCTGGAGCGACGCGTGCTCGATGCGGTTTGCGACGAGCCCATCGACATTGACGGCATCGTGGACTCAACATTGCTCGCCGTCTCGCAGGTGCTCGCCACCATAGGCGTCCTCGAAGTGCGACGCTTGGTGCGCCGTCTGCCCGGCAATCGCGTCCAACGCACCTAGATCGCATTCGCTCGATGTGGAGCGTCGTCGTGACACAGTGAGAGCAGGTAGGCGAACGCTCGAGGAGCGTTGGGCCGCCGCGGCCCACAGCGACGAGACTTTTGCCGCACCCGAGCCGGCGATGCATGGTAACCGGATGCGCTCTGTCCTGCCCGTCTTCACAAACCAACTTGAGCGTTCTCTGTTACACTGCCCGCAGTTTCGCATCCACACGATCCCTAGCGTGCTAGCACTCACCATGGACACAGCTCTCTTCAACCGCGGCGAATCGATTCGGGCCAGGCTCCTCCAACTCCGAGACTCTCTTTGACTGGACAGGGCGCAAACAGGCGGTCGCGCGGATCGAAAACGCGATGGGGCAGCCAGAGTTTTGGAACAACAACGAAAAAGCAAAGGCCACAGTCGGCGAACTCAAGAGCATCAATTCGATTCTCAAGCCACTGGATGAGGCAATCGCCGTTGGCGCCGACCTAGCAGCGCTTGAGGAACTGGCCCGCGAGGACGGTTCGCTGGAACCGGAACTGGCGACCGAAACCGATCGGCTTGAAAAACTCGTCGGCTCATTAGAACTGGCATCGCTGCTCTCTGGCCCACACGATAGCTTTGATGCGCTCGTCTCCATCAATGCTAGGGATGGCGGCACCGACGCCAACGACTGGGCAGAGATGCTTCTCCGGATGTACTCGGCGTGGGCCAACAAGCGTGGTTATGCTGTCGAACTGCTCGATCGCCAAGACGATGCTGTCGCGGGCATCCAAAGCGCAACCGTCGCCATCCGCGGACCGTGGGCCTACGGGTACCTTAAGGGGGAAACGGGCATCCACCGCCTCGTGCGTATCAGTCCGTTTAACGCCGAAGGCAAACGCCAGACGAGCTTTGCGGCGCTGGATGTAGCTCCTGAGATTGCCGACGATGACACCGAGGTGGAGCTCAATGACGAAGATATTCGAGAGGATGTCTTCCGGGCCAGCGGGGCCGGCGGGCAACACGTCAACAAAACATCCAGTGCCATCCGCATGACGCACTTCCCAACGGGCATTGTCGTACAGTGTCAAAGCGAGCGGAGCCAACACAAGAACCGTGCCACAGCGATCAAGATGCTGCGGTCGCGGATCGCCCGAATGCAGGAGGAGAAACGCGAAGCCGAGCAACTCGCCCGCTACAAACAGCAGCCCAAAACGGGCTTCGGTTCGCAGATCCGTAACTATTTTCTCCACCCCGATCAGCGGGTGAAAGACCAGCGTACCGGGCACTATGTTGGCAACTTCCAAACCGTGCTCGACGGCAATTTGGATGGCTTTCTCAACTCCTACCTTCAGTGGAAAGCATCCGGATCAGCACCGCAGACCACGGCCGACGATCAATAAGACACAGTCCAACCACGTAAAATGGCTCCGTCTAGATTGTTTTGGGTCTCGAAGATATATTTTTTACAGTTGAATTCCGTCTCTGAAGGAAACATATGCCCGAAAAAGAACAGGCTCTTGAAGTGGAAGGGGTCGTCACACAGGCTCTCGCCAACACCCGCTTCCGCGTTCAGATTACCGGTGGCCACATCGTCAATGCCCACGTGGCTGGGAAGATGCGAAAAAACTTCATTCGTATTGTGCCGGGCGACAAAGTGAAGGTCGAGCTATCCCCCTACGACCTCACGAAGGGCCGAATCACGTTCCGCGAGCGTTAACAAACTGTGGAACAAGTCTGCCGCCGCACGAAGCGGTGACCGACGGCCATGGAAACTCTCGGCGTTTCCAGCGGTTGACCAAGTGGACAAAGGCCGTGGATGACTTTATCCACGGGCAGTTCAGAGCCTATTGAGGCGGCTCTGGGCTCTCGGGCTTTTCGTTCTCGGGGGTTTCGTCCCGCTTTTGAAAAAACTGCTTCAAGTCGCCGAACGTCCGCAGGGGCTCTTTGCCTTCTTGCATTTTCTTCGATATTGGTGCGGCTGGTTTGCTGGGGGCGCGGGCCGTATACGTTTTCGTAGCTGGTTCGCGCGACGTCGGACGACCGCTGGGCTGTGAACCCCGACTCCTCGCCGGGGCACCCTGCTCGCGTCTGCCTGCACGCTGCGATCCTCGCCCGTTCGGCCCGTTGCTTCGCTCGTTGCTTGCCCCGTCGGCTGCGACGCGAACCGGACGACGTTGCTCTTGCTGATCTCGTGCGCTGCCGGGCTGGATCATCGTCAGCGCAACGCGACGACGCGCTTTATCCAACTCCAACACCCACACCTTCACAATCTCTCCAACGGTCACCACATCGTGCGGATCTCGCACGTAGCGGCTGGATAGCTGGCTGATGTGCACCATGCCGCTGTCGTGCAAGCCGATGTCGATAAAGGCTCCAAAGTCAACGACATTGAGGACAGAACCAAGGAGTTCCATCCCCACCTCAAGATCCTCCAGCTTGAGCACCCCCTTCTTAAAGAACGGCTGCGGCAAGTCCTCTCGCGGATCCCGGCCGGGACGAGCCAGTTGTTCGATGATGTCCGTCAGGAGCAGTCGGCCCACGCCGAGCTCCTTTGCAAAGGCCGGCAGATCGAGGCTGGCTGCCTTCTGCGCAAGCGATTCTGCCCGCTGCCGGCTCGTCAGGTCTTCTGGAGTGCCGCCGAGCCGCTCCAACACTTTTGAAGCGATCGTATAGCTTTCTGGATGGATCCACGTGGCATCCAGCGGATTAATTCCAGCGGTGATTTTTAAAAATCCGACTGCCTGCACAAACGCAGCCTCGCCAAAGCCCGGCACCTCCAAGAATTGCTGACGGGAGGTGAACGCGCCGTTCTTTGTGCGCCATTCGTGAAACCCACGAGCCATCGTCTGGTTGAGCCCCGACACGTATCGCAACAGCGCGGGGCTGGCCGTGTTCACATCCACACCAACGTAATTCACGCAACTCTCCACCACTGCATCCAACGAGGTGTGGAGGTGGCGAGCTTTCACGTCGTGCTGGTAGAGGCCGACACCGATGTTTGCCGGCTCGATTTTCACGAGTTCGGAGAGTGGGTCTTGCAGTCGACGGCCGATCGAAATCGCCCCGCGCACAGCGGCCTCGTGCGCCGGCAATTCCTCGCGAGCATACACGCTCGTTGAATAGACGCTCGCGCCAGCTTCGTTCACCATCACGTAGCCCACGTCGAGGGGCTTGAGCTCGCCAGCTACGAGCTCGGCCACGAGAGACTCCACTTCGCGGCCCGCTGTGCCGTTGCCAACAGCCACCACGGTACACGCGTGAGCCGTCACCATCTCCACGATTTTCTTCACGGCCGCTTCGCGCTTTTCTTTCTGGCCGATGATATGCAGCACGGCGTACTCGAGCGGGTTGCCGCACTCATCAATCGCCACCGCCTTGCAGCCACTCTTAAAGCCAGGATCAAGCGCCAGTACGCGACGCCCTGCAACAGGTGCTTGTAACAGCAGGTTGCGAAGGTTTTTGGCAAACACCTCCACCGCATGCGACTCGCAGTATTCCGTAATCTCCCGACGGATCTCCCGTTCGAGGCTCGGCAGTACGAGCCTCACAAGCGCATCGCGGGCGCATCCCTTCAAAAGATCAGCATGGGGGTGACCAGGGGGCACGAGGAACTCCTCCGCCGCAACCTGCATTTCGTCAACAGGCCCTTCAATCCGAACCTTGAGTAGCTTGGCTCGTTCGCCACGATTGATGGCAAGCGCGCGGTGCGGAGGCACTCGCTGAATATGTTCTGAGTAGTCAAAATAGTCGCGAAAATGCTTCTCGTCTTTTGACAGCGCCTTCCCCTCAATCTCCACCCGCTGGCTCTTGAGGTGGGCCTGCTTGTACAAAATCCCTCGCAGTCGCTGCCGCACATCAGCCCGGGCGCTGAAATCATCTGCAATGATGTGACCAACGCCCAGCAAAGCATCGGCCGCAGTCGCTACTTGGCCGTCGGCATCGATAAAATCGGCAGCTCGCTTATCGAGGTCTGTCGCGAGCGGATCAGCAGCAAGAATCTCGCGAGCCAATGGCTCCAGCCGACGCTGCTTTGCAATTTCCGCCAGCGATATTTTTCTGGGCTTGAACGGAAGATAGAGATCTTCCAAATGCTTTGAGTTGTCCGATGCCTCAACCTGGGAGGCCAGCTCCGGGGTGAGCTTGCCTTGTCCTTGGATCGTGCGCAGGATCGTCTGCTTCCGATCGGCAAGTTGCCTCAGCTTGGTAATGCTTTCGGCAATCCGCCGGATAGCAACTTCGTCTAGACCGCCCGTCTGGTCCCTGCGGTAGCGGGTGATGAAGGGAATGGTATTGCCCTCATCAAGCAAATGCACCGCAGCCTCGACGTCGGCTGCCGACATCCCAAGCCTTTGGGCTAATAGCCCCAAATCAATAATCGTTGTCGATCCCATCCCAACCGGTGCTTGCAATGCCACGGGGGCATTGTTCGCACGCAACTCCACCTTTCTCTCGCGTATCGGCCTGCGCGCACTGTCGGAGTGCGAGACCTACGAAACCGAAAAGAAATGTAGGGCTTCCAACGGGTCTATGTCAAATTTTTGTGCATCGACTAGTTTTTGCCCTGCACCGGTCGACACTGAAAATCCCCCGCATCTTCCCAATGTGGGCTTTTGGCCCCGCTCCCTCCAACGGGCTTGGCCTTGACTTCCCCCTAAAAAGTCGCCTATTTCCAAGCTGTGGCGCCGCGTCTGGCAAGGCCCGTTCCGCCAATCGCATCCAGATCGGAACCCCTATTTTGAGAACTCCCGACACCTTTTGACTATAGCGACTGGGGCGGTCGTGACGATCTTGAGACCACAGACGCAGCATTACGCTGATTGCGCGACTGCGGTTTCCAGCAAATGCCCCGGAGAACTGGCCACTATGATTCGCCCAAATACAACCGTCCTGCCCGCCAACCAAACCGCCAAAACAGCCAACTCAATTGATGACCAGTCTGCTGGCGGAGCGTTTCTTCCAACGGTTGGACTGCTGGCACTGGATCGACAGTATGCCGTGCTGCGTGAGGAGATTCGCACCGCGATTGAACGCGTCTGCGACTCCGGACGATTCATTCTGGGGCCCGATGTGAGCGAACTGGAAACAGAACTCGCTCGAGCGCTCGGCGTGCCACACGTTATCTCGTGTGCTTCAGGCAGCGACGCCCTGCTCTTGGCGCTGATGTCGCTGGACATCAGGCCCGGCGATGAAGTGATTCTGCCGAGCTATACGTTCTTTGCCACAGCCAGTGCCGTAACTCGCCTCGGGGCCATCCCAATCTTCGCCGACATCGACCCATACACCTATTTAATGAGTCCGAGGGATGTAGAACGGAAGATTAGCAAGCGTTGCCGCGCCATCGTGCCGGTGCACCTCTTTGGACGCACCGCCGACATGGATGCGATTGTGCCGATCGCAAAAGCCGCCGGAATTCCCATTATCGAAGACGCGGCTCAATCGATCCTTTCCACGTGGCATGGACGCTGCTCCGGTAGCCTAGGCGATGTTGGCTGCTTCAGCTTTTATCCGACAAAGAATCTGGGCGGCGTCGGTGATGGCGGATTCCTCACGACCACGCGAGATGATATTGCTGCGTCGCTGAAGTTGCTGCGAGTCCACGGCATGGAGCCTCGCTACTACCATCAGGTCGTTGGCATCAATAGCCGCCTCGACTCGATTCAAGCGGCTGTGCTGCGAGTGAAACTCCCGCACCTCGATGCTTGGACAACTGCCCGACAGTCGAATGCCGCCCGCTATATGGAACTCTTTGCCCAGTATAACCTCGAACAGCACGTGGCAGTACCAACCGACGAACCACGCGGCCGGCATGTGTGGAATCAATTTGTCATCCGTGTAGCCAATGGGCAGCGGGATGCCCTGAGAAACCATCTCACGCAGTGCGGCGTTGGCACTGAGATTTATTATCCCGTACCGCTGCATCTCCAGCAGTGCTTTGAACCTCTCGGTTGGCGCAAGGGCGATCTACCCGAGACCGAACGCGCCGCTGAGGAAACCCTGGCACTGCCAATCTTTCCCGAGCTTGAGCCGGCCGAACAGCGCACCGTGGTTGGCCGAATCGCTGAGTTCTTCAAAGCGGCGCAGGTGCGCCAACCGGCCAAAGACATCGCCGCCGCTGGAGATCCATCGCACACCGAGCCACCGGCCACCGAAGGGCCGCACTTCCTCCGACGCATGAAGGCAGTCGGCCGGGCCGACGACGTTCGCTGCTGAGCCGCATCTCGGTCGCAACCCAAAGAGGTCAACCTGGGCCGCTGGCACAGGCCAGGGGCGTCCAAAGCGTTTTAGATGTCGCGAGACCGGTTGCTGGGCCGGCCCACCATAAACACGCCTAAGCCGATGAACAGCGCCGTCAGAAAATAGGCTAGAATGTATTTTGTCATGCGCACGAGGCCTCCAAGAGCAGGGTAGGATACTGACCATTGTCAGCCTTCCCAATCTCCCCATATCCTACGCAGATGGCCTCATCATCAAAACGCGCCCGCACATTGCCCCCGGTTAAGACGCGCGATGCATCCAAACCGAAGCTGCCGCCGGTCGACATCAAGACTCATCGCTTAATCGTGCAACTGGCCGACGGCGTCGTCACTGCTGCGGAAAAGCGTCGTGATCCGCAACTCTCTATCCCAACCCGAAGCCTCTCGAACGTTCGTTTCAATAAGTCGCGAAAGATTATTGAGATGGGCACGCAGACCAACTGCCGCCAGCTCTTTAACCTCTCCCAAGCCAAGAGTTACATGCAGACGCTGCTGGTCGCAACCGGCTGCAAGGCGCTAATCGATCAGCAAAAAACCACCAGCATCCGGGGTCTTTACTACCTTCTCAAACACACGATCGATGGCACGCGAGAAGAGACCTTCGCCACGCAAGAGGAGTGCGACCCGATTATCGAAGATCTGGAGGTCACGCTGGAGAGCCTCCGCGAAGAACTCCACGTCTACGCTAGCAATCGCGGCGGCATGGTGGGGCCGATTGTGCTGGAGGATTCTGGCGATGAAATCGATTGCTCTCGCATGGGCTCAGGCGGCTACAGCATTCCATCGATCGTTGAGGCCGATGTTGTGAAATTCAAGTCGTGTGATGCGAAATTTATCCTGCATGTTGAGAAGGACACGGTCTGGAGGCGATTCAACGAAGACAAATTCTGGCGAAAGTATTCCTGTCTGCTCACGCACGGGGGGGGGCAGCCACCTCGCGGAGTGCGACGCATGCTCTACCGACTCCATAACGAACTGAAACTGCCCGTCTATTGTTTGCTCGACAACGATCCTTGGGGGTATTACATCTATTCTGTTCTCAAACAGGGCTCGATCAATCTGGCCTATGAGTCCAACCGTATGGCTATCCCCGAGGCGAAATACATCGGCCTCCGATCCCGCGACTACGACCGCTGCAAGCTGAATCAAAGCGTTCAAATCGCCCTCAACGACACCGACATCAAACGCGCTAAGCAGATCGCAGCCTATCCGTGGTTTGCCCAGAAAAAGGCCTGGCAAAAAGAGATCGAAACGATGCTTACCAACGGCTTCAAACTGGAAGTGGAGTCGCTTATCTCGAAGGACATCAGCTATGTGACCGAGGTCTATGTGCCCGAGCGGCTCGAAGAAAAACAGTGGCTCGACTAACTTGGCCTTTCGCAGTTTCTGCGGCAATCGTCCGCAGCGACTCGCCCCTGCCGACGCGGCACCGCATGCGAGCCCCCCGTATTCCATGCGGGCTGCAGTAAAAATTGTACAAAACGACTGTTATCCGCGAAATTTTGCCATCGGACGCGACTTTCCGGCCATGTGAAACGTGTTCATGAGATCGAAGGCCGTGACCTCGCATAGGAGTTGCGTTACCTTTTCGTGCGCCTCGGGCGAGAGCAGCGGTTCGATTTCCTTCATCAGCGACACCACTCGCTTTTCTTGGTTTTCGAGCTCCTTGGTGTCGACCTTGCCGTCGGCCACGACATCCAAAAATGAGTCCAGCTTGCGGGCGTACTCCGCCAACAGCGGCGAGTCGCTGGCTGCATCAAACCACGGAGTTTTGCCAGCCGATGCCTGCGGATTCTGTGCTTTTGCCATGGAACAAATTCTCCTGAGTGTTCTTCGAGTCTATTGACCACATTACGAACCAATCACCTCGCGGATGGCCGCAAGACGTTCCTGGAGGTGTGATCTTCCTCCAGGCTGGCTGACTTTCTGCTTCCAACGTTCCGGCAGAAAACGCTTTTCAGTGCACTCCAGCACGGCGGCAATCTCCTGCAGTTCTTTTTCGAGGCCCTGAGCCGATGGCATGAAGTCGTCGAGCGAGGCGTTGAAGTCGCCCTCGGAAATTGCCTCGGGGGCTGGCTCACCTGCGTCGGCCGTTCGATCAAGCCCCTTTCTACGAGCTGACAGCACAACGCTTTCAATGTCGGCGCCGGAGAGGCCAAGCTCTAAATCGATCGGCCCAGGGAGGCCTGCAGCGAGTTTCACATGGCACTTTCTCGCCATAGCGAGAAACATCGACTCCATCTCGGCTTGGTCGTGAGGATAGAATAGCGGGATGTGCACTTCGGCACGCCCCTGTCTCTTCAGGTCGATCGGCAGGAGATCTGGGCGGCTCGTGAGCAGCATCCAGACGATCTTTCCGCGGTAGCGAGTATCGCCCATCTGCCTGGCGATCATCGAGAATACACGAGCCGATGTGCCTGAATCGCCGTCCGACTGGCGGTTGCCGAGCGCTGCGTCGGCCTCGTCAATCACCACCACCACTGGCCCAAGGCTGCGCAGCACATCTAGGGCGTGCTCCAAATTGCCTTCCGTTTCTCCAACATATTTGCTGCGAAAGTTTTTCAGCATCGCACAGGGAATGCCAACGCTGCCGGCGTAGCACTCGGCAATGAAGCTCTTACCCGTGCCGACTGGCCCGCAGATCAAGTAGCCCATCGGGGCACTGTCCAACTGTCCGCGATGAATCGCCTTGGCGTCGGCGAGAAGTCGCTGCTTGGCTTCGGCGTGGCCAGCCACGGCATCAAGCGTGAGCCGCGGCTGAATAAATTCGACGAGTCCCTGACAGGATCGCTCTATAAGTTCTTTTTTCTTGATCGCAAACTCCGGGCCATCGGGCGAGGATCCATCGCGTGCCGACATCGTGATCACAGCCCGCAGGCTTTCCAGCGACAGGCCGCCCGAGATCGCCGCCACTCGCTGGACGGCAGTCATCCGATCAGCTGGAACGCCAGCCCCGGAGGCCGTGGCAATCGCAAATCGCTCCCGCTCTTGGACATTGGGGAGCGGCACATCAATCGCGGTGACGGCTGGATTTGTGACAAGCCGTGGATGCATCTCGGCCATCGAGTCGGTGAGCAGCACGATAGCCACGTTCACTCGACGAAGCAACGGATTAGTGGCCCATGACAAGAGCCGCACGAGCCTGCCAGCCCCCCCTCGCACCGACGCCGCTGCATCGCCAGCAGGAGCTAGATACTGTGCGTAGTCGAGTACCACGGCGATGCGCTTGCGTTGTTCTGGGGGATCGATCAGATTGCGTTCGAGCAATGCGTCTACCGCAGCAATGGCGGCATCGGGATCGCGGGGCCAAGTGGCGGCGACGCCGAGCCGCTCAGTGAGCCACTGCACCATCGTCCGCAGGCGGGTTGGGTCTGGGCCGGCCAACGGCCGCAGGCCTTTGCCGATGTCGTAAGCTAGGACGATATCCCAGCGGCCAAAGAGCTCTCGCGAGAGAAACTCCGGCAGAGTTCCCCACTGAGCGGTGCTGGCAGTAGC
>Ga0209500_10000606_pt1 | contig 30311 bp, 13 predicted proteins | sample S_140212_EF_Meta_FD_187323 | JGI IMG/M metagenome (GOLD analysis project Ga0209500, IMG submission 187323) | Freshwater microbial communities from Lake Simoncouche, Canada to study carbon cycling - S_140212_EF_MetaG (SPAdes) (version 2) | ecosystem: Environmental > Aquatic > Freshwater > Lake ...
TCTGCTAATGTAAGCTTGCTAGCTACCCAAGGCTCAACTTCACTGTCAGCATTTAAAAATTTTTGTAAATTAGATAGTCTATCATGCATTGCCATGATCTGACCTAAAGCCATTTCACCACCCTCATCATATTGAGTATCACGCATCATTGTACCGGTACCACCCATTTGCATAAATGCTCCGGCTAATTTAACAGCATCCATAGCTTTACTAGATCCATTATCTGCGGCTTTACCAACAGCCATAGCACCATTTATAAACATATCACCAATAGCACCTATAGGATTATTCTGTTGATCTTGTTGTGCTTGTTGCATATATGCCATCATATTTTGATCATAGTTAGGATATTGGAATATCTGTTGATCTTGTAAACCACCACCGGTCTGCATCATTTTTAAGGCTGATGGATTAGCTTTAAAAAATGCTTCTTCTGTAGGGAACATATTATAGAATTCCTTCTCAGATTTAACACCAGCCATTTTTAAAAATTTATCTTTCATTTTAGTTATTTGTATTTGTTTAGCCAACTAGTTTGGCCACCTTTTTTTTGTTCTTGTAATTGAGATGCTGCAGCTGTACCTACTGCTAATGGAGCTACTGCCGGAAGTCTATTTAAAACATCTGTAAGTAATTTACTATTTGCTTTATTAGGCTCCATAAAATCAAAAATTCTAGTACTACTTATAAAGTTACCAGTATTTTTATCATAGATACCCATAGGATTATTTTTAAAATATTTATAAGCATCCTGTATTTGTTGTTGATTTATAGGAGTATAATAGTCAGGAATAAATCCTTTTTGAAACATACTCTCTCTTAATTCATTTGCAAATGCTGTAGGTTCTTGACCTTTACCAGCTTTCCTAAAATATTTATAACTTCTTTGATCACCAGGTTTTAATTCTTTTTTAGGAACAATATTTTTTAAACCCTTATCTAAAGATAATTTTCTTCCTCTTTGTAAAGCATGTGCAATTTCATGCATTTCTATTGGTACATTACCTACATAATTATAACCTATACCTATTTCACCAGGACTAGATTTACTATAATTAGGTTGAGATTTTTTTAAATTAATACTTGTATTACTAGATGGTATATCATTTACATAATCAAAACTAGATTGATGATAAGCATTATCATACAAATGAGTATTATCTACAAAAGGATTTATTCTACCAGTACCTAAAAAATTACTATTTGCATATTCTGTAGCTTCTTTATTTACGTTCTTAACATTTTTTAATTCTTCAATTCTTGCTTTTGCATTAAGTTTAGCTATCCTATCTATAACACTTAAGTCAGTATCTGTATTATCAAATAGATATGCTTTTTCTTGTTCAACAAGTCTTCTAAATCCTTCTTCAGATTCTAAATCAGCAACTCTTTTACTTAATGAATTATCTAAACTTCCAACTCCTTTTTCTAATTGTCTAAAAAAAGCATGTTCTGTTACAGGATTGTTAGAAATTGGATTTAGATCTCCGTATCTTATTCCTGAAATACTATTAACATTATCTAAACTAACTGGTCTACCTTTTTGTAAACTTAAAGCTAATCTAGGATTTTTCTTTATTTGAGATTCTAATAAGTTACCTGCTTGTTGAGATAAACCTTTTATAAATTTCTGTCCTGTTCTTGTTAAACCAGCACCAACATATGATAAAGGATCAGTTACTGCATTAACACCAAATGCTAAATATGGATTCTGAATATTCATTGCTTCAGATGGCATCTGTACTTTACCAGTTGCTCCATAAGTAACTCCTAACTGTGGTGCACTAAACGGAGCCATTACTGTTTCCATCATAGCAGTACCTATACCACCAGGACCAGATGCATCATTGGGTTGCTTATACCAATCTTTACCTCCAGTAGCATCATTAACTCTTCTAGCCCACTGCTCCATAAAATCATCAGATCTTTCATTATAAGGATCTAAACCAATTGCCTTTTCTCCTTGATTAATAAATCCTCTTAACTTATCTGACCATGAACGTTTCTTACGTATATCAACAGCTTGCATCCTATCAGGATTCTGTTCAGTAGAAGTTTCAGGACCACCTGTTTGATACTTATTTAACCAACCTCCATACTTTGCATACTTAGTAGAACTTTTATTATCATTCTTAACAATCCCATTAAGTAAATGTATTATTCTTTCATCAGATGTTTTAAAAGTAGGTGTTTCTTTTGTATTCTTAAGATAGGGACTAAAAGGATCACTAATGTCATAGTTATCATTAAGTGTATCAATATTATTTATTCCCTCTATTGAATTATTTCTATTATATAACTGTTCAATATTATTTTTTCCTTGATTTTCAAATACTGGAGTAAATCTATTAATAATAAAATTATCAGGATATTCTTTTTTATATTTATTCCAAATTTTAGGTGTTAATTTTTCTCCTTTAGTATAATCATAAAAACCTTTTTTGCGCATATCTTGTTTTAAAGCATATGCATCAGACAATAATTCATCTTCCTTTCTATCGTTATTAAGAGTAGTACTATAATAATTATTAAATCCTTCTGTATCTGTGATTCCCATCTCAGCTAATTTAGTTCTATTAAATAGAAAAACTTCAGGATTATTTTTATTTAAATAATGACTAGTTTCATGACTCATAATAGTACTAGGATCATTTTTATCTGTATACAAATCTATAGCGGTTGGATCAACACTAATCTTTTGATCTTTAATGTAACCTTTATTTTTTAATTGTTTATTATAATCTGAAGAATAAGGAACTACAAAACTATTATTTTTAACTCTAGAGTTTGTATATGTATAACTATTTGGTATTCCTATTGCAGATTCTTCTGGATTTTTAGAATTATCAAATCCAATTTTTAATTCAGGAAAATTAAAAGGAAATGCTGGTGGAATATAACGTTCATTAAAAGTATTTGTAACAGGATCATATTTTGATCTAACTCCTGTAATTCTTGGATTATCATATTCCTGATCAGTTACAAAAGAATTATAATTCTCAGGATCTGGTTGTGGACCATATTCTTTTTTAGCATTTTTTAAATCATTTCTTAAATATGCTTCTGGAACTGTATCACCTATTCTTTTTCTATTAGCCTCATACCAATCTTTTAAACTAGAAATTTCTTCATTAAATTGATTAGTATATTCTTCTACTGATTTTCCTAAAGGAACTTCACCAGCCTCTTGATATTTATTAAGCCATCCCCCGTATTTCTTATTTTCTGGATAATTATAACTATAACCTCTACCTTCACTTACTTTAGCATTAGTTATATCTAAGTTATTTGCTGCTTTCCAGTCTTGATATTCTTTCTCAGTTCTAAATGATTTCCGGTTACCATCTTGTAATGTAACACCAATATTATATTCTCTAGCCATTCCACCATTAGGGGTATACATATCTCTATCTATATTAGATACAGCTAAAGAAGGTTTAGGTGGTGCTACTACTGGAACTGGAGCAGCTGTAGTTTCTATTACTTTAGGAATAATTTCTGGTTTTTTATAAATATAAGGTTGTACTGGTTTTTTATAATTATAGTAGTAACCTGTATTAGTAAGAGCTAGTTTAGGTTTGTATTTATTAACATTTTTATTATCTGTATTAATATCCATCTGCCTACCATGCTCTATTCCCGGCATGTAATTTCCTATTAAAGGATGTTCTTTTATATATTTACTACTATTATAAAGATTTAAACTATCACTATAACTTCTTAATCTAGGATCATTAATATTTGAAGTGTATATAGGAGCTACTTCTGGTTTCTTATAGATAACTGGCTGTACTGGCTTTTTAAAAGAAAGATGTGTTCCTCGTTGAGTAGGACTAAGTACACCTCGTTCATCATAAAAAGGATAATAACTATAATCTGTATTTTTACCAGCATTAAAATCAGAAAGTAACTTTGAATAATTCCACTCTGTACCACTTATGGGTTTTATCTTTCCAGGAAAATTATTTAATTCTTCTATACTTCTAGATCTATAATATCTAAACGCAGGATCACTCTTAATTTTTTTAAATACTTTACTAATTTCTATAGGATTAGTATAATCTTTATACAAACTTAAACTATCCTTATAAGACCTAATTCTAGGATCATTTGGATTAGATGTATAAATAGGAGGTCTACCACCTATTTGAAATTCATCTAACCATCCTCCATCTTTTAATTCATTAATATCTACTCCTTGAAATGGTATATCACCAACAGATCCATACTTCTGCAAAGCCTTAGCTTTGTTTTCATTTGACATATAGTTAAACTGTTGAATAATAGGTTTATTATAACCAATCTTTTTTACAGGTTGTTCTATTGGAGCAACTGGTAGAAAGGTTTCTACTACTTCAGAAACAACTTCTGGTTTATTATAAATAGGTTGTGATACCTTAGTTAATATTGATTTTTTAGATGGTGTTGGTTTTGTGTTTACTCCATAATATATAGGTTGAACAGGTTTTTTATAGAGTAGTGGTGCCCTATCTATTAAATATTTACCTAATCCACTTGCATCACTAATCTTTGCGTGACCACTAGTATTATTTGGGGATGTATTGCCCTTTGGCAAACCTAATTGTCTTTCATACATCGTTATATTACCATAACTACCACGATCATCTAATGCCATCTGGAAAATTGGAGCTATTTTACCAGAAGTTGTATATGGTGGAGGACCTGTTACTAAACGATTAGTAGATAATCCAGCATTCCTAACTACATTAATATATTTTTGTTTATCTTGTTCTCCTTTTTTATAGAGATTTAAACTATCATTATAACTTCTTAATCTAGGATCATTAATATCTGATGTGTATATAGGACGTCTCACACCACCAACTTGATATTGATCTAACCATCCGCCATTCTGCATTTTGGCTTTGATCTTACGCTCTTGCTCTAGCATTTCCTTTGTAGGTTTTTTACCAGAACCTTTATTAGCCCGGATATTATCCCATAAACCACGTTTAGAGTAAGAACCATCTTTACGTTTAATCATTTGTCCACCCTTATTCATCTGAGGATACTCAGTTACATAATTACCGGGAAAATCATATTCTCCACCTGGCATCATCATTTGCTGATTACCTAAGTCATCTATACCAAGTACTGGATAGTTAACCCCCTTCATTGTAATGTTAGAAGAAGGTATGACAGTAACCTCACCGGGATATGCCCACTGCCCTAAAGGAGATATTATAGGTTTTTTTCTAGCCATTTTATTACCTAAATGAAGCTAACAATTTGTTATTACTGAGCTTCAATAAGAACTTAGATGAGCCAGAAACAAGTTTCTTTAATAGAACCTTATTAATATAGTGTCTAAATTTCTTTCTTTGTGTAGCTCCCTTATTATAATTTACGTAAGTTGTGTTAATATTCCTAACATAGCCATTAGCTTCAGTGACCCACATAGGCACTCTAGCAGCAGTAAATTCACCACGATCATTAGTAATATCCCAAAACTGATTGAACCTATACTTCTGTTCTTCTTTAGAGAAAAGAATGTCAATAGAATTAGCATTAATAATTGGGTATGTGTTAATCAGGTAAGGATTATTTTTAGAGGAAATATTTAATTTTAGGTTACCGGATACCTGCTCTGTATTATAAACAACCGCTCTATCAAAATTCTCATCAAGTATATGATGGTAATCTAAACAGTTATCAGAGTACTTGTAACATTCTAAAGTATATTCAACTGATCTAGTTGTTGTAACGGTTTGACCTTGGTTCTGTACATACTCTATTTCAAAAGGATAGTCAACACCATAGTAATTACAAAATGAATTACAGGCTAAGTTATGTTTCCAAATACTATTACCTTTAATCGTCATATAGTAAGTCCTACTAGACATTACTAAATTTGGATGCCAGTCATGGAATGATATAAATGCTTTAGATTTTGGATCATAACTAACTGTCCAGGATACATCATCAAAGTATGTTGGATTACCCAACTCAATAATTAATCCGGGATATTCAGTAGATAAGAATTTATTCTGTACTTGTGCTGTAAACTTACCTTTAAATTCAGGTTTAATCTTATAATCCTTTTTACAGAAATAAACAATCTCATTAATATTATCATATGTTGTTTGACAACCCACACCAATAATAGTATTATCTAATACTATAGGATCTAAATCTGGGAAATCTTCAAGAATTGCATAAGGAGTATATTGTGAGAACCACCACTTCATACCCGCCTTAGAAACATCTTGTAATCCTACACCATAAGAGAATATCTTTCCTTGGTTCTGACTCATATAAAATAATCCTGCTGGGGTATTAATAGTTGAATTTCTATTCTGACAACTGCCGTATTCAAATTCTTGAGCAGCATTAGATATGCTTTGTAATGGTTGTCCGTTAAATAATGCTCCATCACCAATGGTTAATTTAGTACCACCATTAAGATCTAAAGTTTCTGCACCCTGAAATAAAATAGGTGCTGAATTTCTTAACATTATTATTGCTCCTGTCTTACCAATATTATGTATACTTATAACTTTGGAATTAAAATCATAATAGTTGTTTGGTAAGAACTGTCTCCAGTTATCTTTACGTAACTCATGTTGTTGTTGTAAAGAATATATAACTCTTTTAGAATATGATATATAACAAGAGACATTATTTGGATCATATATTCTAGGTTGAATATTTCCCCAAGAAGCAAAATTTGTAAAGTGCTTAGCAATACTTAGTGAGTAATCATATTTATGGTAGTTAATATTCTTAATATAAGGGGAGGTAAATAATTCCTCATAGCTAGTATAAGAATTAAAATCATAATGTCTCTCTCCTATACTATCACCATAATCACGGTGTGCTAAGTTAATCTCTGATTCTACATAGAAATCCCGAATACCAGAGTTAAACAAATACATGTATGCAAACCTAACCATCAAAAATCCAGAAGTTTTTCTTCTATCAAAGTGATGAAAATCATTAGGTAAAATACTATCACTACTTTGTTCAAAAATAATATCTAATAAATCCGTAGCATGATACTTAGCAGTGTCCATCCAATATCTTGGATAGGGAAGCATGTTATATAATCTATAATCCCATTCAGTATTATCAGGAAGATCCTGCATCCACTGAGAAAAATAGAAGAATGTAGATTTTTCAGTGTAGCGATTAACATACATATCACCACCAAAAATAATATTAGAGGTTCCTTTAAGAGCTTTATTAATACTCCAAAGATTAATACAACCAATTGGTATCTGTCTAATTATATCTAACTGTCCATAAAGATTATCAATCTTTAATTTAAGTGCAGCATAATGAGCGGAGGTTATAGAATTTTGAGTAAAGTCTGATGGATCTTTCCATATATCTTTTTCTTTAATATCATTACCATATACACTAAGATCTGGTCTACCATTCTCTGATCTTGCAATTTGACCAATAGTAAATAATGTATTGTCTGTTATTGATGGATCTGAAATATTACTGTTAGTAGTAAGTGTTACAGTATTAGCTCTAAATAAATTATTGATTTTATAAGTTACATCATAATCTTGAATAACCGAATCAACATATAAAGATTTGATTATCTCTCTTCTTCTATTACCTACTGGAGACTTTATAAAATTATTATAAAAACCATGTGATACATACTGATAAGCAAACTGTCTTTTCTTACCAACCGCTTCAATACCATCTATAAGATTTTGTGTTGATGCCATCCAGTAGTAACTAAATAATGTTACAAGACTAGCTAATTCTGAAACAGCAGCAAGAGCACCCCCAATTGGACTAGCTGTAGAAGCTGAACCAAGTATTCCACCAACAGCTGTTGTAATAATTCCTGATAATACTCCATCTGCAAAACCACCATTAGCTTCCCTAGCAGCCGCAACGCCTAATGAAATACCAGCTAAATTTGAAAGAATAGCAGTAACATCAGTAATAAATTTATCTTTAGGATGATTATCAACAGGTTTAAATCTACCTGTAACATTTCCCCATGCTTCACCATATACTTTTAATTCAGTAGCTGATAAGAAAGGATTACGGAATGTAGTCTCAGGTGAGTGAAAAGAAAATATATTTCTTTTAACACCATCAAACAATTGAACATCTACTTTGGCAGAATTTGATTCACTATATTTATCAGCATCTTTAAAAGCCCCACCTTTTGTTTGTTTAATTTTAGGTAATGATCCCTTATCCCTTCCCAAGAAAGGATCATGGTCTAAGAAGTTGTACGGATAGTTTACGTACAAGCCAGTGGTAGTATTATTACCAGCAATTTTATCTGGGATATCATACTCCCGCATGTTATTGATAAGACCTTTAGCAATAATTGTACGGTTACCCTCTCTTGATCCACGTAATATCTCATACCCAATAATAGTATTAATATACCGATTGTTTTGATCTACAGGGAATTCAATATTAGAGAACTCTACACCTAGTATAACAATACTATTTGTAGTAGGATTATAGTTTGATATAATAATATCATCCGGCATTTTATGGTGCCTAATATTTGTAGCACATAAATCACCCCAGACATTTGGTTTATTATCAGGATACTTTTCTGTAGACTCCCAATAAGCCATCTCACCTCTTACTACAATTCTACCACCATCATCTGTTGTTCCAGTTGTTGGTACTATTGTAGCGGTGTTATTTACTTGCCACTCCTGCTCTGCATCAAAATTTACAATATGATCAGGGCCAGAGTTATTATTAAGTTCTCCGGGTTTTGACTTACGTCCTGGGATATGGTAACTAGATGATTTATCACCGGTACTATATATCCATCGTATAAAAAAGCTATATACTTCATCTCTTAAAAATGTTGGTTTGTTTCCGCCTTTATAATAATAGTCAGCAGGATATTCTACACCAACCCAATTAGCAACAATTTTATTTGCTAAAGGTTGGTAGTTAAAATCTTCATAAGAAGTTGGGTTAATCCTAATAAGATAGTCATTAACCTTGTACATACCTTCAGATTTCTCATAGGCTGGTGTACGTAAAGGAATTTGTTCTAGGGGTATAGTAACTGTAGTAGGATCTACTGCATCTAATGAAATCTTAGTTGTCTCTGTAGAATAATAACCGATTCTTCTAGCAACAGCTTGTTGATTAACAAAACCAATTAATACAAATTCAAACTCATCATACTCTGCATCAAGACCACTAATCAATATATCTAATGAACCATTAGCATTGTCATGTGTCCATAAGCTTTGTATATTAGAGATAGCTAAATAGTCCGTTACCTTTATACCATTAACTGAATAAGCAATTGTTGCCTGATATGAACCATTCATCAATGTACCTAATCCATGTCCTTTAACAATATTTATACAAGGTGTTTTGGCATATGCTGCTAATCTTAATTTGTCACAATCAATTACTCCAGTAGGTCTTTCATCTTTACACGGCCCATCATCTATGTCATTCATGATGTATGGAACACCATGCCAGTTTAATGGAGAATAAGGCCAACCATCTTTATTTCCTATATTCATTACTCTAGATGGATTATTTCCATCATCCCAGTAAAGATTCCAGGTACAGTCAGAAGTATATTTAGCTACACCAACAATAGGGTAAACTCTATTAAATTTAAAACACTGATTTAAAGTGTCTTTGTATATAGTATTATAACTACAATTACTCTCATTAAATAAACCTATCTCTGAATTATAATCATCTGTAGAGTAAATAGCCCAATTACCATCACTTATATAAATTGTACCAATGATAGTATAAGGTACTTCAGTACAAGCTATATTGCTAGGCTCATTACCTAATACACCAACGTCTCCAGATGGAGAATTGTTAACAGCATTTCTTGCATGTGTCCAAGAACCTTCACCTATAAAAGTATCACTTACGTCTTTAAGTAAACCCTTGTTATAAAGTTCGGTGTGTATTAAACTAGTTTTACCATCCATTACCTAGAGCTATTATAGTTATAACTTTTAAATTGGTCGTAATACTTATTATACATAGCACGTCTATTCATGTCATGCATTTTAGATAGTTCTTTAAAGTTAGGAGTATTTACAATAGATAAAGCATTGTTACGAGCACCTTTAAATCTTTGTTCAATAAGATTTAATTTCTGTACAACATCTTCCCCATTCATATAAAGGTTCTCAAGTATTCTTTGTTTTAAACCATACTCATAATATTCATTGATCATTGGGTGATCTAAGATTAATAAATTGCCATCAGCATCTTCTAAAGCACCTTGGTAGTTTATATATAATTTACCAGTCTCAAGATTCATTCTAATGAAACCATCTTTTAATATACCATTGTAAGGAGATTTATAAGAGGTGTTTGGACAATCACAGGAAATACTTTTAGAGTTACCACTTAATGATATTGGTGTATTTATATCGTATATTCGTGTCTCATATTGTAATTTTTGAACAAGCCTCATATGATCACCACAATTAGTAAGACAAGTACTCGTATCACATGGGTTAGTGATAGTTTTAGGATCAAGTATAACTTCTTCTACAGTAGTTCCACTCATAGCGGGCTCCTGAATTTTGTAAGAACCACATAACAAAGCATAGTTCATTACATAAAAATCATCTGGTAATCTTACTAGATAATTCTCTATCTCTAAAACTTCCTCATTAGTTTTAAATATCTTTAACCCTAAATCATAATTTATTCTCTGAACAACCTTAATAAGTTGTTGTGGTTCAATCATACCCTCTAAAGAGTACATTGAGAAATCAACACTTACATCCTCAACTAACTCATCAAATGTTTTATATTTTAATTCAGTAAGCATTGCCTTATCTATTTAAGTTAATATTGTCATCATTAAGATCACTTGGTATTTGTAACCTACCAACAAAATCCTGAATTGCCATTTTTTCTATTTCAGCTAATAAGAATTCAGGAACATTTATTTTATGATCAAGTCTTTTAATACAAGTATTACTATTTGTAAACAATGATATGTCTTGAATAAAAATACCCTCTACTTTAACTGATTCCCAACTAATGTTAGGCATGTATAGATAGTCATTCAAGAACCAATAGTACTTAGTATTATTATATTTAAAACCGGTTGTTTTAGTCATTGACGTATATACGCCAGGAGTTGTTGGATTTAATTCCTCACTACCATCAATAGATGTAATAGACCTAATTAAAGGTCCCCAGTATCCCTCCATAAAAGTTGGAAGTTTTTCTTTACTCCTCATGATTGTGCATCCGGATTTAATACCAGCACAACATGCTTCAACCTTATCTATTTCAATTAACTCTAAACATGGCAAAGTTTGCCAGATAGAATTAAATTTAGATAGTTTATTCTGAGAGTCTTGTCTCCTCATCAGAACTTGGGCATATTTAATTACAACGTTATAAACATACCTATTAGTAAGAAATGCATCTTGCCTTACACTCTTAACTTGATTTTTTACCCTTGAGACTACGGTTCCAATAGTTACCATTTTTATTAAAATTCAAATTCATCATACGTACTAAGTGTATCCTTATCTGTTTTCTTACCCGCTTGTTTTCTAATAGCTTTAAAAAACATATCTGATACCTTTTTATATGAATCAACAACAATATATTTTTGCCATGATACAGGATACTCTTTAGCAACTGATCTCTTGAATTGTCTAATAGCTTGAAACCCCCATAACTCACGGTTTGCAAACTTATATTTAGTCTGATAATTTGTATAGAATATTTTGGCTAACTTAGAATCTGACTCCAGATTCCTGTTCTTTATCTCTTTACCATATTTAACTGATAGACCATAATTTACATTAGTGTCCCGGTTAAATGTACAGGTACCTATAAATAGGTATCCTAAACTTTCTGGTAACTCAACTCCATCTCTATACTCAATTACTTCTTTCCAAATATTTTCATTAAACTTCATCACTATCATTTTAATAGTTTTGTCATCTAATGTAGAGAACTCAGGATGCTTCTCTTTGAACTCTCCTATAAAATCTTTTGTTAAGATTCTTTTAGGTTTTATTCTCAGCCTTGAAGCATGTAAATCAGGTGCTTTATATCCTCTCATACCTTGACTACATTAATAAGATACAAAATTTAATCCAGATTAAATACAGTTATACACAAACTCACCAATCTTACCATTGTCATAATCATGAACCTCAATAATAGCAGCTCTCTTACTACCTATAAACTTATTATGGTAATGCCAGTAGTCTGTTTTAGATAAACTAGGTATAATCTTAATAGAGAATCCGGTAATTTCATCTTCAGTGATATACTCTATGGTCTTCTTCTTATGATAGTGACCGGTATATAAAGTTCTAAACTTAGTAGTACCCCAGTCTTCAGAAAACTCTGTAGCATATACTAGTAAAGAATTCTTAGTATTGACATCACCATGCTCAAAAGCAAAGAAGTTATTATTAAAAGTAAGTACCTTTCTCTCTGCATAATCTGAATGCCATACAATACTCTCTTCTTGAATAGCTTTAGATAGAGCATGTACTAGATGATATGAAGATAATCTATCATGGTTACCGGGTATGTACATTATATGTAATGTCTCACACCTCTCCTTTAAAAAACGAATGCCCCGGTATAGGGCATCAAAAGCTTTAGCATATACTTTGTAAGACTTATCAGAGTTCTCTACTGGTGTACCTGCTGTGGTAGTACCATTAAACGTATCCATGTTTAATATATCACCACCTATTACATAAACTAGATCATCTATAAAGTAATTATTACTTACACTCTCTGTAAGTTGTTCTAATGATGCAAAGTATTGTTCTATGATATCATCATTACCATCCTTACCAATATGCATATCTTGCATAGACAGTACACAACTGACATACTTATGCCTCTTTTGCTTTCTTACTGTAACGGGTTGATAATTTGGTTTAAAGTTATCTAGTATATCTTTTAAGTAATCTTCTTTAGTCTTTACTACTTTGGTTACTAAAGCTGATACTAGCCATTTATCATTTTTTTCTTTGTTCCAGTACTGAGATAACTTCCACTCATTAGTGTCTATACCTAGTATCTCTATAATTTCCTCCGGTGTTCTTGGATTAACTGATACAAGTTTCTCAATTTTTCCTGTACCATTTTCTAAATCATATGATTCAGAGTTAAGTTTTTCAGTATGAGGATCTTTAGTGTAGATTAATTTTTTAGATTTAAAACCTAAATTCTTTTTAATCTTTAAATATTCATCTAAAGTAATACCGATCCTTCTTGCACACTCAATATTTGATAGCTTCCAGCCTCTACTTTTAGCTACCTTATCTTTTAATTCTTGCGAATACATGTAGTGATTGTTTTATCAAATGTAGTTAAAATTATTTACATACAAATTATTATAAAATAAACCCCGGCTTTTACACCGGGGTCTAATCAGAGGGGTAAACCAACAAACCCTCTTAGTACTTATACAATATTAATATACTAAATGATTTTTAATTAAGCAAATTAAAGTGGTGGAATACATGGTCCAACAGTACTAATAACACCACCAGAAGCTACAGTAACTGTACCAGCTACAGCACAAACTGTAATTGATGTACCAGAACCAATACTTTGACTAGTATTATAAATAGCACCACAAGGTCTCCATTGTGCAATTTTAGCACCACCACTAGGATTATTTACTTCATAACTGTTACAAGTTTGTGTTGTTGTTGTATCAGATGCTACTAAACTTAAGGTAACATTCTCACCAACACCACAACGTGCGTATACTTCTATATCATATACAGTTGCAGATGTTAAACCACCAATCTGAATTGGACCACTGGATTGTGGCATTACAGTACTAGTCCATGCTCCTTGTGGAGAATTCACTCTGTATTTTACTAAATAACCTAAAGCCGGTACAGGATTAGGAGCCGTAAATGTTAAATATAAAGTTGCCATTATGTAGTTAATGTTTTAAATGATAATGTAATAGATGTACAACAATCAGCACTTCCAGTTATACTAGTAAGCAATCTTACATAGTATGTAGTATTAGCAGATAAATTAATGATAGTCCATTTAGGAGTAGCAGCTACTAAAATTACTTGAGATGTAACACCAGATACAAATGTTGGATCTGTTGACCATTGTAATTTAGTTGATGTAATAGTTGCTGGAGCAGAAGGAACAGTATAATTTATTGTAGCCTCCGTTTTCTTAATGTCACTAATATTAAAATCTTTAATAGATTGACAAGTAGCTAAAGGGTTAAAACAAGTTGGATTTGTTAAATACAGTACTAACTTTTTTACTACAGCATCAAGACGTTCACCGTTCTTGATATCAATAGTATAAATATTATTACCGGTATATTTAACACATCCAAAATTTATAATTTCATCACATAGTTCGGATGTACTACATGTGGTAGTGACTGGAGATACTAATTTAGTATCTTCACAGCCACACGGTTTTGCTTGACAATTACAGCTCATGATTAGTTAATTATAAAAGAATCTAAGTTAGTTACTGGAGGACAGCTACCTGTACCAACAACCAATGTTTGTTTAGGACATACTTTAGTTGTAACATTCACACCTGATGAGAAATCAACAATTGAAATCTCTACAAGATAAGTTCCTGTTGCAATTCCAGCAAATGTATTAGTATATGTACCACCTAATGTATTAGCTGTTGCAGTAGTATATGTAGAAAGCAATGCTTCTGCAGCAGTGTAAAGTTTAATAGTATATTTCTTAGTAGAACTAGCAACATATACGTTATTGAAACTATAAGTGATTGTATTAGTTGTTCCAACAGCAGCAGATGATAATGTTAAAGTAGGACAACTGATTGCTGAGTTAACAGTATAACTTAAAGTATTCTGACAAACTAAACCTTTATTATCAGTAAAGCAGTATGCAATAATTACTTGGTAAGAAGCAGATAAATCTAATTGCGTACTTGCTAAGTTTAAATCATAGTAACTAGTACCACCTAATAAATTAGAGATATTTGGGAAGTTATAAATCTCAGTAAATGGAACGTTACTAACTGGAGATGCCACTGATAAAGTAATAGTAGAACCAGGAGTAGGACATTGTACAAATCCTGAAGGAATTACACTAGCACCTGTTAAACGAATACGTAAGTTTGTACCAGATGTCATATCTACTAAGAAACCTAAGTTAATATCAGCACAAGTTTTAGTACAGCAAGATTGTAATGCTTCTATCTCATTACGTAAATCACAAACAGTAATCCAAAGATTATTGATACTGTCAGCTACAGTAGAAACTGTAGTTTTCCATCTATCAGCATAAGCGCTAGCCATTGTACCAGTAGTACTTAAAGCCGGCTCGTTAGATAAATTGCAATAGGGTACAATACTATTAGATAATAGAGTAGGAGTACCCGTAACAGTTTGTAAATCACAAAGTTTTTGTTCTATTGTAGAAACAATAGATGTTAAAGTAGCACTACCACTACTCAAACATACATATGTAGAATTTTTAGGAGCATACGTAGCAGCTAAAGTTGAAAGTGTATTATTAATACTTGTAATAGAGTTTCCATTACTTACAACGGATCCCTGTAAAGTGGTAACAGTTGTCTCTAATGTACATAACCTAGTTCCTAATAGTTGAGCATAAGATACAACACCTAGTGTTGCTCCTCCAGCGGCTGCTTGCAAACAAGCGGCTACAGAACAAGTTAAATTAGCTGCAGCAGGAATACTGATAGCACTAATCTGTGTTTGTAAACTACAAATTTTAGTTACTAAAGCTTGTATTAAAGCTGTATAACTAGCTGGTGTAGAACCTAAATTAAGACATGCTAAGTTTAAAGTTGCTATATCAATACAGCAATCATCTAAAACATCACATAACTTTTCTCCAAGTTTTGCAACAACCTCACTTACTGTATCTCCTTTACAAAGACTTAAGCAAGGAATATCTGGACCTTGCCAGATAACGCAATTAGATGATATCTCTGAACATCCTTTGCTACTATAATTTGAACCTACCGGAAGCATTTTTTTATAAATATAAGAATTACACAGCTATAGTGTACACTATAATATAATCAATTAATCAGTAATAAAAAAGACCCCGTGTGAGGTCTTTTCTAAATTTTAAATAATTAAAGAATTTTTACTTACTCAACTACAGTCATAGTTGGTTCAGCAGGTACTTCAGCAGGAATGTGCTCAAATGAATCCAAATTGATTTGACCTTTACCGTAGTTAGCTTCAATAGATTGGAAGAACTCATTCTGTTCTTTTACTACTTCTGCCATTGCTTCTTTTACTTTCTCTTTTACAGAAAGTAAGTCATTCATCTGGAGTTCAATCTTACCCAAATCCATAATTACGTTTTGAGTCTTCTGCTGGAAGCCTTTGATTGCTTCAATTTCTTGTTCGTTTAATTTAGTTGCCATGATTTATATGTTTAGTTGGTTTATGCAAATATAATGCTTTTTTATAAATACTTATAAATCCTGCCAAATTAGCAGTCTTCTACCTTAGCAGCAGAGAATAAGCTGACAAGTTTGGCTTTCAAGTGGCCATAGCCAAATGCAAAAATGTCAACACCTTCAGCTGAAGATAAATCAGGAACTGTGTTAGTTACTGTGTATTCCTCGGTAACTTCTTCAGTAGTGTACTCTTTTACAGTGTACTCTTCTGATACCTCTTCACCTTCTGCATTAGTGATAGTACGAGTCTTAACTACGTCCTTCTCTACTGGTTGCATCATAGTGCGAGTTTTTACCTCTTCTACTTGCTTAGTCATAGGGATAGACAAGTACTCACCAATTGCTTGGTTACGTGCTTGATCTCCACCCATAGGGCCCATAGAAGCGTTAGTTGGAGTAGCATCAGCTTCGTTTAAGTAAAGTTGGATGCGGAAGTTAGCGTTACCAGATTTAGAAATTTGGTAGTCGGCAATACGGACGTATGCCTCATTTGTGATACCTTTATCACACCCGATAGATTTTGTTATTTTAAGTGCCATGATTATTATTTTGTATATTTTAAATTGTGTTTATTCTTTCTTATACCATTTATTTGTCGGACAATGGCAGTCCTAGTTATATTAAAATAGAGTGCGGCAGCTGTTGCAGACTCAAAAACTATTCCAGTGTCTATGCAAAGTACCTTCTTTATTTGAGACTTAGAATACTTTAATGAACCTTCTACAAGTTTTGCTATTTTCTCTTCGTCCCTAGGTTTTGATTTTAAAGTATTACTAATCTTCTCTCTTACTTCAGGAGAAGTTACCTTCCCACTATGTACTCTACTAAACAATTCTCTCTTTTCTTTACTTACAATTGCACCAAGCGTTCCATCTCCCCCATCAGTAAGATTGGCTAATGGCCCAAGTTTTTTATCTATCCTACCATACAATGCAATGAATTCTATTTCTTTTTGCTTTGCTTCTTCATGGGTTAAATTATCAAATAGAATTTGTACTTTGTGTTCTGTTTTTTCTGCAATTCTACTCCATAGCTTATTTCTCCGAGTTGTTTCTCTAGATCTACTAAATGACGCATCAGTACCTATACCAATATAGAAAGGTACATTTTTATCTAATCTAATATGTCTGTAGACATAAGCCATATACATAACAAATATACTCAATAAAGTTTATTTTGTCAAGTTACTTGTTTTTTAATAGTTCTATCTCAGCCCTTAAAGCCTCGATCATTGTTTGTTGTTCTTTCATTGCTTCTACCAATAGAGGGATAACTTTGGTGTAAGCCAAGTTCTTATATCCATCTTCTTGAGTAGTAACTGCTTCTGGAAGTACTGCCTCAACATCTTGAGCAATAAGACCTACATCATGTGTGCCTACGTGCTCACCTGAGTTCCAATCAAACTCTACACCACGTAGAGACTTAATCTTTTCTACAGGAGTAGTGATAGGAGTGAGGTTATCTTTAAGTCTAGAATCTGAAGGCTGAACAACTGTGTAGTCAAAGATTACTTGGTTTAAGCCTCTTGGAACGTAGAACATTCTTGCATCTGTAGTATCGTTGTTGTTAATACGTCTAAACTCAATGTCTTGACCTGCTGCATCTCCAGTAAGAAGTATCTTAAATCTGTTCCAATTACTACCATCTGCTTGACCTCTTAATAAAAAGTAGGTTAAAGGATTTTGACCATACCCTACGTTAGAATGAATTTGAACACCTGTTCCATTACTTCCAGCAATAGTACATGTGTTACCTACTTGATCTACTACAGTTTTCCAAGAACTCCAGGTACCATTATATCCAGATCTAAAAGCTAAAGCTCTGTATGAACCCCCAGTATTACCAGCATCTTCAGGCAAATAGATTTGCATCAAAGGACCTCCAGTTTCACCATAAGATAAAGCAGTACCATAATCATAAGAATTAATAGGTCTGTTAGATCCACTATGACCTAATGCGTTAGATACAATTAACTTACCAGTAATGAAATAGCTATTCCAATCTTGACCATAAATATCTCCAAACTTAGTAAGCTGTTGTGATACTGTAGCATAACTTACTGATTGACTACCGATATTTCCTGTATTGATTGCTCCAGATACAGTTTGATAAGTACCACTAGATTCATAGGCCATAGACCCTAATCCTAATTGAGACTTAACGTGAGCAACACTAGACTTTCTTAACCATCCATCTCCATTACTTGTATAGAATGAGTTAATAGTCGGATTCTCTGTCTCAGATACGCTTGAGTTAATGTAGTAAGCATAGATGTAGTTGTTAGCATCTCTAATAACTACTGTGTTTGCACCTACACTTCCTGATACTGCATATCCACCTACAGTGGCAGCATTACCTGAAATATTAACTTGTGGATTTCCAGCAGAATATACTCTATTACCTGCATCATATAAAGAACCTGCATACAATGCTTTACTACCATTTACACCAGTTCCTATTCTTACTCCCAAACCACCATAGTAAGTAAGTTCTAACCAATCATTTGTATTAACACTTTCTAATGTATCAACATATATAACACCAGCTGAAGAATAAACAGTGCCATTATTAAAGTTAGTTGCTGTCGTTGCAGTTGCTGCGTTACCTGAAATATTAATACCCCAAGTACCTGAAGCACCTGATCCTGTAAGAGAAGGGGAGTAAGATGTATAGTTTGAATCGTTAAGTAATACTCTCCAAGTATTGAATGAACCTGTATCACCATTTCTTGTTCTAAAGGCAATACCTGTTCCGCCACCGCCATAGGCAGCGTTAAGTTGTAATGAATATCCTGTCTCACTAAATCTAGCAATAGGTCCTGTAAAAGGAGCGTTTACTGAATATGTAAATCCTGTAGAGTTGCCATCCATTGTATTAGCATCAAGAGTAAATCCTTGATAATACATAATTAAAGATGGCTTGCTTGATACATTACCCCACGCTACTGCGTTTGCTGTGCCTGCTGTTGTTGCGTAACTTACTGACTGAGACCCAATATTAGAAGTAGTAATTGCAGTAGAAGAATCTTGTTTTGCAGACAATAAAGAGTTTACCTCAGACTCAGTGTAATATCGAGCATCAAGTATACTTGCATAGTTGCTAGAATTTATATATCTAACCCATCCACTCCAACTTCCACCTGTTACATTTCTTTGATATATTTCGTTTGAATTATCTTCCCATCCATAAGCCAATTGAGTTCCCCATAAATTACTACCATTGTTATGGCGCATATTTACCTGGAACCACCATGTGCCAGATGGACCTCCGTCATATTTATCTTGACCAAAGGTCATAGAACTTACAGGAGTATTTGAAAAGTCACTTATCCAGTTTCCTACTCCATACCCTGTCATATTTTTATGAGCCCTAAGCGCAGTTTTAGTTATGTTCAGCTGAGAAACATCGTTAGGATCTATATAGTATGATGTATCAGCAGAATCGTAAAATATAGGGGCTCTAAAATCACCTGAAGTTTGGTATGTTCCAGTACCACTTGCTTTACTACTTAATCCATCAAAAGACAATCCTGTTATATATCCAGGTCCATTGCTAAGTTGGTTTAGGTTAGTTAAATTACCAGAGTCCCAAACTTGTCTCCAAGCTTGAGAATTATTTATAGCAGCTGCACTAAAACTCCTATAATACATACTTCCATTAGAACTAAATCCTAATTGACTATTGTATTCACCAGGGTGTCTGTTAATATTTAAAAATGCATTAGAGTTATCATTAGCAGGCATTCCTAGTACCTCAGCTCCTGAACTAACTTGTCCTGTGAATATTAACCTGCTTGTTCCAGGATGTGTATCTGCAGCACCTCCATCACCTAAAAAAGTATTGGTTTCTGTATAACCTGTAATATAACCAGAGTTATTAGTAAACTGAGAGATATTCATACTGGACAATGCTCCTGCTGTTGCAACAGTTTGTGTACTAATATTACCACTATGGATAAACTCTCTCCAGCTACCCCAAGTTGAATCTTGTCTTCTTCTAAACCAAGCCTGATCTGAAGAGTAATTAAATGCTAATTGTGTTCTCCTTGCATAGTTTTCTCCGACATTTATTGTTCTAATATTTGGTGATGCTAATGGTGGAGTACCGCTTGGAACAGGATCAAAAGTTTTAAATGACTGGCCCCAATCAGCATCAATATCACCAGCACTAGTTCCATTAGCAACAACATAAGAACCCGTAATATAACCACTGTTATTAGTGAATTGAGAGATGTTCATTGAAGTTAACGCACCCGATGTAGTAGCGTAACTTACTGACTGAGAGCCTATATTTGCTGTATTAATTGCAGATGCAATTGGTTGAGCCCAAGAAGAATAGTTAGAAGAGTCAAGAACAGTTGCTTCAGTCCCAGCACCGTATGCATTTTTATAACAATACAATGTTCCATTATTCCATCTAAATTGCCAGCCGTATGAGTTATTGTGGAATCCAGATGTGTTAGAGTCCGCATTAATCATTAAAGTAACAGCACCATTACTTCCAGAACCAAACTCAATACCTTGCCATCCACCACGAGACCCTAACATTTGCCAAGAACCATATGATCCATTGTTTGGATAAATATGAGCTCCATTAAGACCACTGTATAATCCATAGTATCCATTCAAGTGTACCCAAGAACTAAATCTTCCATAATCAGAACCACCCTGTTGAAATTCAAAACCATTTGCTAAACGCAAAGTTGTAAATTGTGCAGTAGGAGAATTAGCCGTAAAGTCAAGATATGTTCCATTCCAATACATACCCCTTCTTCCACTCCAAGAATTATCAGAAGGGAGTGACCAGAAACCATTATTTTCTCCAGCTAGATATGCTCCATCAATGAGCATACCCATTTGCCCAGCATTTGGTAATCCATCGCCAAATACTATCTCTCCTCCGTTTACGGTAAAACCTCCCCATCTTGAGCCAGGAAGACCTACTCCATACCAACTGCCACCTTTTACAAGGTATCTATCGTCATGGTTATGGGAAGGAAGAGAAGTTAAGTACCCAGAGTTGTTTGTGAACTGGGATATATTCATGCTTGTTAAACTACCAGCTGTTGTAGCATTACTTGCATTTGCAACAGTCTGAGACCCAATAGTAGCTGCTGTAATTACAGTATTACCATTTACTAAAAGATCTCTGTTAAAATAAAAAGTACCTCGATCTGTATATATGTGAGCATAAGAACTATTTGCAGGACCAAACTGAATGTAACCTGCATCTGTTGTAAGACGCATTCCCCAATCTCCAGCCCCATTTAAAGTTCCGTTATTGGTAGAAGTTCCAAAGCGGATAGCATTCATTACAGAAGTAGAAGCAAAGTCTCCGTAATATCCAGTGTTTGCGGAATCGTAAAAAATAGGAGCCCTCATATCAGTGTTAGAGTAAATAGTTCCTCTAACATCTAAAGTATAAGCAGGATTACCAGCACCAGAACCATGTGCTCCCCAATCTCCTCCAATACCTACAGCGTTATCTATAATACGCATAATAGTATTACCTACATAACCTGCTATACCGTTGTGAGGATTATAATCGCTGTTTCCGTAAGCATTACTTGAGAATCCAAAATCCATAAAATCTCCAGCTCCACCACAACCAATAACCCACTGTCTTTGACTCGAACCATTAAATGTAAATTGAATAGTTGGTCCATGTGAAGTATTGCCTGTTACTGTGTGATTTAAAGTCATTACAGGGTAAGCTCCTGTTAAATATACTGTAGGACGAATATTACCATCTTGCAATGTATAAGGAGTAGAATCACTACCTACAACTATACGGTTTCCAAAATTACCTCCAGTACCTCCGTTTACAAATAAGTCTCTACTAAAAGATGCTGTTCCATTAGCTCCGTTGTACCCAATATGAGCAATAGTATTAGTACCTGACGTATTATTCATAATACGCACATAACTCTCAGCATTATTATTGTTAGAGTCTAAGCGTAATGTAATATCATTGAATGAGTTAATAGATAGAGAATCTGCAAAGTTACCTGCAGAATCAGTGGATGTAATACCATGATTAAATGGTTCATCATAGTTTGCATTCCAATCCAAAGAAATTATTGCTACTCTTCCTAACTTACTACTGTAGGATCCATAACCTTCCATGAAAGCACCTGTACCACTAAGAGTATATCTAGTTGCATTTGTTGTTCCAGTAACAGTTAATCCTGCGCTATTGCCGTACCCTATAGTAGCACCTCCATATACAGACAAACCATAAGAAGGAGCAGATGTATTACTAGCACCCCAACCACTTGGCCCACCTATGTTTACTCTTTCGTAAAGTTGAATAAATTCTCCTCCTTGAACTCCTACTGCTCTTCCTCTAATTGTACCTACAGATATAGCGTGGTCATCTGTCTTTGTAAAACTTATTTGAGATGCTGTAGTAGCACCTCTACCAGTAACAGAAGCAAGAGTATCTGTTTCTGTGTAACCTGTAATATACCCAGCACCATTAGTTAATTGATTGTTATTTGTTGGAATAGTAGCTGAGCTATAAGCTAAAGAACCAAGTCCTAAGAAAGTTTGAATAGCTGATGCACTAAATTTTACAACTTGATTTGTTGTAGGAAATATACCAACTATAGAAGAAGGTGTTACTGTATGAACAGTAGCTGCTGTTAAAACAAATTCTCTTGCTGCAATATCCCCACTAGCATCTCTATATGCTATTGTATTAGCAGTAGATGCTGTAGTAGGATTATTAAATCCTGATATAGATCCTGCGGTACCAGAAATACTTCCTGATGATGTAATATATCCTGCACTAGCGTGGTTACCCCATCCATATGCGGTATTCCAGTTAGAGGATGTTCCATAAGAAGTTGTAGTAATAAGTCCATTAGTCCAGATACCATAACCAATAGCTGTTTGAGTACTGCCATTAGCCATAAATAGTGCTTGGTGTCCTAAGCCAGATTTAGATTGTCCTCCTACGTTTGTATGTGTCCACGCTATACCATAAAGAGATCCAGAAGATGTACCATCAGCAGATAACTTATAAGAGTCCCCCATTGCAAATACACCTTGATATCTATCAGAAGCATAAAGACCTACAACAGATCTACCATAATTTTGATCTAGATATAAATCACCGCTTCCAACTCTCATACCTCCAGCAGTAGTAAAGAAACCATCACTACTTAATAATGCTTTTTGAACATTACCACTATGCCATCTCCAAGCATAACCTTCAGTTCCAAAAAGCATTTCTCCAGAACTTCTATAAACTCCACCATATCCCCAAATCTCACCTATACGAATATTGTAGTTTGTATAGAGATATGCATCTGTAGTTATGGTTCCTGTTGTATTTAAAACAGAGAGTCTTGAGGTTGCATTAGGGTTTAAATAAAAATTACTATCATTTGAATCATAAAAAATAGTACCATAAAAAGCACCACTCTTTTCTATACGTGTACTACCAGTCCATCTATCGTAAATAGGATAATCATTATCTACTCCTACAAATAAGTTAGCTAAATATATTGTATCATCACTAGCATTATAGTCTGTTAAGAATCCTAATCTTGCAGAAGCTGTTCCTGGAGGAAATTTACCTCCTGCGTTTGTACCACTATAATCTACACCATCCATAATACCTACATAGTTTGTCCATGTAGTAGGTACAATGGTGTATCCTAAAGCAATATATTTAAAGGTTCCTCCAGCACTACCATTACTTAACTTAGTACCAGAAGCAATAGAAGGACCATTCCAAGGACTAATCAGAGTAATAGTATTATTAGAATAATTAACAGCTCCAGGATTCCACTTCCCTCCATACCAGTTTTGAGAATAAGTTTCTGGAGGATATAAATAACCAAATGAGTTTGAATAATTCCAGAAAATGAATGAACGAATATGTGTAGAAACACCTGCTGTTCCACCATTTTCCCAGTTAGCAGCACTAGTTAAGTAAACAACTGTATCGCCAGGGTTAAGAGTTTGTGCTAATGTAGTAAGTGTATTAGCATAATACATATGAGTAACTGCAGTAATTGTAAGCCCATCTACATCAAAAAAGTTTAGGAAAGCGTAATATGCACCTTGTCCATTTGCTGTCTTTGCCCAGAAATCTAAACGATATCTTTTCTCTGGATTAACAGGCATTAACTCATCAGTATTAGGTGCATTAAATCTACCTGTATATCTAAATGATCCACTTGAGAAATACGCTTGACTACCATCAAATGTAAAAGAAGTAAAGTTTGTGTTGTTACCCATCAAACCTGTTCCATTAGTAAGTAAGTTCTCACCCCTAGACCAGATATACTTCTTCATAGTATCTAGACTATAACCTCCTAAAGCACCTGCGCCCGTAGCATAATTTACACTTAATGAGCTAGCTGTTCCTGTTAATCCTGCTCCTGATCCATTGAATTGAGATGCTGTATGTGTTCCTACAGAAGAAAAGTTTCCATTACCAAACATTGAATGTTTTATACTCCAATTAGATGAATCAACTCCATCTGAAGCATAATAATGTTGTATGGTTCCACTTCCATCCATGTGTCTCAACCACATACTGTCAGAAACAGTATTTCTAAATTGCATTGAAGGATACTGTCCTCTAATATTTATAGCTCCTTGGTTAATCCCAGCATTAGCCCAGTTATTATTTAGTCGGATGTGACTAAGTACTGAAAGTCCATTTGGATCTACATAATAACCATTATCTGCTGAATCGTAAAATATAGGTGCTCTAAAATCTCCAGTTGCTCTACCTGTACCAGTTATATCTAATCTGTAAGAAGCATCTCCGCTACCTCCACCTAGATTTAAATAACCTGCTGCACTAAAGTTAGAGTGTATGTAAGTTCCTCCAGCTGCTCCTCCAGAGCCAAAATTTATCTTACTTCCATAATAATGGTTTATATAAGTGCTATATCCATTAGTAGCATCTAAATGTAAATTACCATTAGTAGTTACAACACTAGCATAAGAACCACTATTGTTTCCATTTCCTCCTATCTGTAAGTAAGCACCCCAAGTTGGATTAGGTCCAAATAATGCACCTCCTCTAACTCTTACTGCTGAGTCTGAGGTAGAAGCAAAATCAGCATAGTAACTAGTATCATTAGAATCGTAGAAAATTGGAGCAACCATATCAACAGCACTCTGTATACCTACATTTGAGTTGATTCTGCTTCCTGACCAGTTAAGGTAATTATTTCCTGCATTAAAGTATATTGCATTACCTACATAAATGTTGGTAGGGCTAATGGTTGCAGGTATACTAGTTAAAGCATAAGTCCCAATGTTACTTGTTGTGATTACGGCATTTCCGCCTACTGTGGTATTGGATAATAAATTAGCCATTTATTTTTTTGTTTAGTTCTTGAACTTGATTAGTTAATTCTTTTACTGCACCTATAAGAGCAGCAGTTAAGCGTGAGTAGTTAACCCCTACAGGTTCTCCACTCTCATCATATTGTACAAACTCTGGGTAGACTGTAGCAACTTCTTCTGCAATAAGACCTAATTCTTTAGTCTGAGACCCAATCTTATTGTAAGTTACTGGTCTCAAATTTACTACCTTTTCTAAATTTCCCTCACTTGTTTTTACGTTTTCTTTTAGTTTAAGTGAGGAAGCTTCTGTAAGAGATCCTGCAATCCACAGATTACCAATGTTGGATACTTCTAACAATCTGTTTCCATCAATTGCACCTTGCCAAACAACAAAGTCATCCATTGTATTAGCACCAGATCCTACACCACCATCTGTATTTAATATAAAATGGTGACCTCCTTGAGCACGATACTCTATCCAGTAGTTTGAACCAGGGGGATAACCCTCACTTGGGTAGGCAGCAGAACGAATAATATTAGTATAACCACCTCCACCAGAAAGAAAAGCAAGTTCTCCATTGACATTTAGGTTATCATCAATAAGAACATTACCTCCATCATTCTGAATACCCCCTCTGATTACAAGTTGATTATTAAAGTAAACATTTGTATAATCATAAAAATGAAGATATCCTGTATTATTTCCAGCAATTGCGTGAGAACCTCCAGTAAACAAGATGTTAGTTCCTGTTCCCATAGTAATGTTACCACTCATTGTACCTCCAGCAAGAGGAAGTTTAGCAGCAATACTATTAGTTACTGTAGTAGCAAATGAAGCATCATCTCCTAATGCAGCAGCCAATTCATCTAGTGTATCTAAAGCACCTGGTGCTCCTGCAATTAAGTTATTGATTTGGGTTGTTACATAAGATGTAGTAGCGTAACTAGCAGAAGCATGGTTGCCCCATCCAAAGGCTGTGTTCCAATTGCTTACATTAGTTGATGTAAAGTCACCACTATGCCAAATTCTGCGAGCAGTATTCCAAGTAGTATTATTTCCTGCACGTAAGTAAAAGTCATCTATTGCACTAGAAGAAGAACCAATAATTTGCCAAGCAGAATATCCATTGTGCCATCCTTGCATAGTCATCACTGACCACCAAGAAGTATTTCCGCTTAATCCTGGAATCTGATTTGTAAATTCCCAACTTACTTTGTAGTCATCGTAGTCATTAGGAGTTCTTTCAGCTGCACGAGTATCTTCAATAATACCACGGTAAGTACTGGTTGAAGTGGTTGCACTTGCTACGCTTTGGGACCCAATAGTACCACTATGTATAACAGTATTTCCACTTACTTGGAAACCTCCATCTGCTCTCATTACTCCTGGAGTGTATACACCAGAACCATAATCTCCACTTTGGTTAAGTCTTAACCAAGAATCAGTTGAATCAATTGTATTTTTTCCTCTTAGATTTACTCCATTAGCAGTCAATGCCATGTGCTCGTATGAGCCATAACCTTCATTATTAAATATAAAAGTCTGAGCATTAAATTTATGCGTAGATCCACTAGAATATTGTCTTGTAGTCCATGCTCCTATGTTTCCTGTGGTGTGTCCAAAATATATAAAGTTACTTCCTACAATACCTAAAGCACCATTAACATCTAATTTAACCTGAGGAGTGCTAGTCCCAATACCCACATTACCACCATTAGTCGCTAAGTAAGTAGTATAGTAGGATTGGAAAGAAGGATTTGTAGCATTTTGTCCATGTCCTACTTTAGTTGCAGAGTACCAATCAGCCCCTACTTGAACGTCAGTAGAGTAATGAATACCATTTCCATTATCTATTCCATAAATACGCATACCCCAATACTTGAGGTTGCTATAGTACGAACTAGTAAACATAGTTAATCCTCCTCCAGATCCACCAGTATTAGTTATCTCAAGAGGAGCAGTTGGAGTTGTAGTGCCAATACCTACATTACCGTTATTTAATATAGAAACTGCAGCTCCATTATATGTTGAAAATCTAATACCTTCAGTGGCTCCAGTAGCAGTCCACATTCCTCCGACTAGTGTTAAAGGATTTGCATTATTTGCAGTAATATAATTATAGAAGTTACTATCACCTCCGCTATACCTAAATCCTATTTTGTTGCTAGTGCCTGCCATTATATCACCAGCTACTTCTAATAATTTAGAAGGACTTGTTGTTCCTATACCTACGTTGCCAGCATTGTTAATAGAGAATCTTTCAGTTCCATTAGTAAACAGACCAACTCCAAAGTATCCAGAAAGTATTACAGGAGAAGATCCATAATTATAAGAAATACCATAGTGAGCAGCAGAATTGCCATAAGCAGTGAATGAATCTGCAACATTAAATCCAATTTTAACACCTGTTCCAGAGACTGTTTCAATGTTTCCTGCAACACTTAATTTTTGAGCAGGACTGGTAGTACCAATACCTACATTACCTCTATTATCAGCAAGCAATATATTTCCGTACTCAGAACGGATTCTTAAGCCTGTCTCATCACCAAGACCTTGGATATATCCGTTTGCTCCGTCACTATAAATCTGAATTGCATCCCAGTTATTACCTGTGTGTATTCTAACTGAGCCAGCAACTTCAAATCTATCGCCAGAAATAGGGTTTACATTGACACCTACATAACCATTATTATTAATATAAAGTGCTCTTGTTCTTGCTGTTCCATCTCCAGAAACTCCAAAGGTCAAATAACCTCCCCACGTTTTTGTAATATTAAATTCGGGTGAACCTAATTCCTGAGAAGAATTAATATATAGATGGTGCCCATTAGATCCATTGTTAAATAAGCCTACATATTGTGCAAGCATCTTAGTAGGCAATGATGTATCTGCAGTTTGAGATGTAACATTCAATACATCATTATTTCCTAAAACAGACAATTTAGAACCAGGTGCGGTGGTTCCAATACCTACATTATTTCTAAAGTAACTACTACCACCAAGTCTAAAAACAACATCAGGTACATTCCAACTACCAAAAGTTACTCCTGTACTTCCACTAATGTTTATTGCTCCACCAGAAACAAATACATCTCCACCTTGCCAAGCAGTTGAAAATGAATGTATAGTGCTAATATTATTGCCACTCTGATAAAATCTAATTCTACCATAATCTAAGGCCCCACTCCCGTGATTAATAACCAGACCTCTATCCCCACCAGTACCTCCAATTGATATATCAGTACTTGTAGATGATCCTCTACTAGTTACACTTTGGAGTGTATCAGTTTCTGTATAGGAAGTCAAATAACCTTGAGAACCTACATATGCTTGTGTTGCTACAGCAGCACTGTTTATTGTAAGAGAACTAAAGTTTGTTTGAGACGTAGTTCCAGAGTTACCAGTAATACTTGTAGCAAGATCTTTGTAAGGAACTGTTTGTATTAAAGTACAATCAGATAAATCTGCGTCTGTCCAAGACCAACCTGAAGTATAAGAATCAGCAGAGTTAGAAGAGTAAACACTTTCTACGTACAACTTAGGCCAATAGTCAGGACCAGGAATATAAATAATTACATATCCATCTGGACTCTTAGCAAGACTAATTGTAGGAGCCCATGCACCATTAGAGATAGCGTTTCTATTGTAGAATTGATCAGCATAAAAATGCCAACCAATAGACAAAGAAACCATTTGCCCAACTCCATATCTAAATCCTTTGATATTTACGGTAAAGTCTGAGCCCCCGTAATTCCACGGAATATTTGTTTTGATTTTGTACTGAGTAGGAGTAACACCTGAATTAAGATCAAGAATACCCATAGAGAGTTTTCTTGCGCCAGCAGATACAATTCCTGTAACTCCTAACCACCCACCAACAGTAGTATTATTACTAATTGCTATTGAAGTACCGTTTATATTGACTGCAGCACCACTGTAGATAATTAAGCCTCCAGAGTTATTGTCTTTGATGTACTGTCCATTAGCAAATGAAAGACCCACAGGTTGTTGAAAACTAAGCGTACCTGTCATAGTATCACCTGCAGTATTAACCCAAATGTCTGAGACAGAAGTTAAAAATCCTTGTGAGTTAACCCATGCTCTTGTTGCAACATCTTGAGAAGCGATCTGTAGCCCATAAGGCGCATTAACAACACCATCGGTCTTAAACTTCAAGTGATAATCGCCCATTCCCTCTCGGTATATACCAAAACCACCAGGGCCTACGCCATACCCCTCATTATTAGCGGCTGAAGCAAATATAAATCTCCAATAAGCTGTAACACCTGACGCAACCCAGCTGCTATTTATACTAGCACCTGAAGCAACAGTCAGGTTACCTACAGTGATTGAGTTAGTTGTCGTGTTACCTCTTGCAGTTACACTAGCTAATGTATCAGTTTCTGTGTAGGAAGTAAGATAACCAGGTCCATTACTTAACTGGTTTAAGTTTGTTAAATTACCAGCATGCCAAACTGTATTGTTCTTCCAAGTTAGTGTATTAAAACCAATTGCTAATCCATTAGCAGCTGATGCACTAGCTACACCATATCCAGCTGTAATAATTGCAAATTCAGATT
>Ga0209500_10000607_pt1 | contig 30296 bp, 44 predicted proteins | sample S_140212_EF_Meta_FD_187323 | JGI IMG/M metagenome (GOLD analysis project Ga0209500, IMG submission 187323) | Freshwater microbial communities from Lake Simoncouche, Canada to study carbon cycling - S_140212_EF_MetaG (SPAdes) (version 2) | ecosystem: Environmental > Aquatic > Freshwater > Lake ...
AAAAAATCTACTGGCACTAAAAATGCTATTAATAGAGAAGTTACTGAATCAGTTAAATCAGCTCCAGCAGTCAAAGAGACTGTTTGGCAGAAAGTTAAAGGTTGGCTTCAAGGTATAGTAGGATAATGTTGTTTAACTAGATTTGCTAGTTAAATAATATATAATGTCTCAAATACCTAATTATTTTAGTTTTGAGCCGTCACAGGCTCAGACAGAGCAAAAAATACGTATTCTTGAAAAAAAAGACGCTACTCTTGGAAAAGTAGCTCGAAGTCTTTTTGGCATTAAAGGGGAAGTTGTTGGTTCTATAGACACCTCTTTACAGGAGCTCGATAAAGAAACAGCTGATCGCCTTAGAGGTTTATTTTCCCAAGAAATATTATTAGCAGGAGGAACATCAACTAGTGTAACTGCTGGTGGTAGCTCTACAGGTGCAGGTAGTAGTGCTGGAGGTGGCGGTAGTGTCGGTGGTATAGCAAGTGGTATCACTGGAAGCATTCGAGGTTTTGCTGATAGAGTTGACACTTCAATATCCAATCAAATACAAAACATCAACGAACACTTTAAACCGGTGTCCCGGGAACTTGGTCAGACACTAGGCAACATATCTCGTTTTATAGGCGACCCCGCGGGAACTCTTGCTTTAATACCAGGATCGCTAAAGAATGTTATTGAAAGAAATAACCCTGGTACCGCCGCTGATCTTGAAGCCACTTATAAAAAATTTCATATAGATACATTAGTACATATACCGAGTATGGTGGTAGGAAGTATAACAAATCTTGTCACCGGGCTTGATGCTATACTAACTCTACCTGTTATCATTATTACCGATCTCTATCAAGGCTTACTTGATATTATTAATGAAATTTCAGACGCCGTTGATAAAATTGTTGCATCGTTTGTTAAAAAAATATTTACAGAATTTTTAGACGGCCTTCTTTTAGATATTTTAAAAATTTTAGAAGATGTAGTTGAGCTAGCAGGATATATTGGAGGCATTGCAGCTTTATCTCTAGGTGCCAATCCGATAACACAATACGCAAACTTAGTACAAACGTATGGCGGAGCTCTAGGATCATTTATAAACAATCCGCTTGATACACTCTTTGCTTATGCGCCACCTCAAGTATCTCAGGCTCTTTACCTCTTACGTAACCCTCAGCAAATGGTTAACAACCTTTTACCACCTCAACTGACTGAAGGTTTTGCAAAATTAGCTTCAATCACCGGTTTTGGCTTCAACGGTAATATGGGCTATGGATTTGTATCTGTACTTCAGGGACTTCGTGGCGGTGTTATCAGCTCTATATTAACTAACTTTTCAGCTCAGTATCCTATACTAACACCACTACTCGGCAAACTTAACGCGGCAGCCTCGACATCAAACACACCTGCGCCGCCTACTGTAACGGCACCACCTGTAGCACCTGACAACTCTTTAATTCAAACTGGTAAAAACGGCAGCCAGGTTGTACAAAGAGAGCCAGAAAACGTTATATTAACTAAAGAAGATGTCGCTTACATAACAGGTATAAATTTAAATCAAGGACAAGGTCCAACAGTACAAGCTGCAGCTGCAGCAGCGGCGAATGCTAGTGTAAATCAAGCAATTGCAGACAGTGTATTAGGTGGTACGTCAGCAACTGCTATACTTAACGCAGGTACCAGTGTGCCCGGGGCAGCTGGAACAGTTGGTGTAGCAAATAGATATCTCGAGCCTGGTATTTACCCACCAAAACCAAAATAATTTATGAAACAATATTACGGAAATTATCTAGGGCTTTGCATAAACAACGATGACCCAGAAAGAAGAGGCAGAGTTCAAATCTTCATACCTCACATCATGCCCTCTTTAGTAGAGAATTGGAATGAAGCAGGAGATGATATAAAAATTCTTTGCGTAGGTGACAACTTACCAGACAGTCTTCCGAGCCCTGTTGTCGAAAAATTAATAAAAATGTTACCCTGGGCTGAAGTTGCATCTCCAATTTTGGGTACATCATCACCCGGCAATCTCATAACACAAGCGGTTGGTGCTGTTAAAAACTTTTTTAATCAATCCCCTGTATCTAACCCACCAGCCCCTGTAGCAAGTGGTGAACCTGGCCAAGTTATACAAAACCAAGGTACAGAGGCTACAATTAGAAAACAACCTTTAAATGATAATTTAGTACAAACCTTACAGTACGGGCTGCAAGGAACTGGTTTAAATTTTCGAGTTAATAGTGGTGGACAACCCGGTATAGAAGAAGGCGGCCCTCGAACCGGGTCAACAAGACACGATCATGGAAACGCTGCTGATGGTGTCTTTGTTGATGCTACTACAAATCGTGTTTTAGACCCGGTAGCTAACCCTGCGGATCAAGCTAAGATTGCAAGCGTCTTACCTCAACTTAGATCTGCTGGTATTCAAGGTATTGGTTGGGGAGTGGATTATATGGGACCTTCAAGCTTCCATTTAGATGTAGATACGCCCGCTATATGGGGTGCAGATGGTAAGGGTGCAAATGCAGCTTCTTGGGTTATAAATGCTGTAGGCGGAGCAAGTGCAAGACCTAGTGCTGCTTCACCACAGTCGCCAGAAACAACTTCAACTTCAGGTCAAGCAGCCACCTTTAACCCGTTTCAAAGCATAAATCCGAATCAGATAGATGCTGGTGGAACACTTGCAGGCTCTTTTGCACAACCTACTGTTGAAGCTTCCAGCGGTGCAACAGTAAGAACTGCATCAGTAAAAGAATTTGTAGCTAACAACGACGGTAACACGAGTGTAGATGTGAATATATCGAGTACCTATCAAAATAGAACTGCTTCCGGTATAGCAAACGATAGTGAGATACTCGGTTACACGATACCTCTTGATGCAAGTTTAAAAAATGTTGCAAAGGATTCTTCCGGTAACCCGGTTGCTAAATTATTTCAGCCTGCTCTTGTGACCTTTAAAGACGGATCAGGCAGAGAATACAGAGTACTGGCCGTAGGTAATGATACCGGTGGCCGTCAAGTTGGAGGAAATGCCCTAACAAGAGATTGGGGTGAGTTTGGAACCAACACTTTTAGAACATTGCAAAAACAAGGCCTTGATGTATCACTTGCAAAAAACAGTTTAGGTCTACCCGCAGGTACAACAGCCACCTATCAGTTTCTTGATGGTGAAGTTAAGAATGTTGAACAATATAGAGCACTTCAATCTCAACTAGTTGCAAGTGGTGCTTTAGATCCAACACAAGTATCTACTCCCATCGATACCGGGGCTGCTGCAGTTGCCTCTCAAAGCGGTATACCCAATGCATCTTCAATGGTCAACAACACTGATAAAAACGGACCTACAGCTATACTCAACATCAATAATATGGCGAAAGGGGTATTTACATATCCTGCTGCAGGAGCTACTCTTTGGGTATTCTTCAGAGAGGGTAACCCGATGTTCCCAGTTTACTTCGCTGCTAATTACGGTGAAAGAGAATGGCAGTCAGCATTCAGACAAGGTTCAGACGCTCCTGGCATTAGCCCTCAGACAAAGAAAGGTAATTCGGTAACATCCGTAGGCACGGTGGCTAATTTTGGTACAGGTGGCTGGAAGGTAGAAGATACTACTGACCCTACCAATCCGTCCAACAACCAAAAATCTTTTATGCTCTTTGGTCACGATGGATCAAATATGTTTTTTAATGACGGTTATCATCAAATATTTTCAAAGTTTGATCGAAGAGATCAAGTAGATGGTGATAGGTTTAACAGCACTTTTGGAACAAAAGAAGAATTAGTTCAGAGTGATAGTAACTCTATGGTAATGGGTGATCAGTATATAAAGGTAGGCAACATCTCGCCTGACACTATTAACGCCGCCCGCAATTTACAAAACATGGTGAATCAAATTATGGCACCGCTCGCAAAATCAAATCTAGCTTCGCCTCCACAATCTCTCACACAAGCTCTCAATAATAATAAGTTTGTTAATAATAAATTTGCTAAGGATGCTATTAAATCATCTCAAGAACGATTCAAGGTTCCTGCTGGTCCCTTTAGGGTACCTGCACAAGTTTATAAAGAAGAAGTTAATAGGATCTTTAACCCTGCTGCAACACCGACACCAGAACAGACACAAAAAAGGATTGATACTGCTGATATTAATGCAGTACCGATAACACCCCCAACACCACCAGCACAGTAGCCAACATTCACAATAAATTATAATTAAAAATATGGCGACACTGAACCCGACACCCTCTCCAACACCCTCGACCACAACTCAAGTTGTCTCTGAAAACTCTACCTTACCAGCAGCAAAACCGTCCCCGCTACCGGCTGCAACGGTTAAAGCAATTACACCACTACCATATACAGAAAAACCTTTTGCTACTGCTAATCCCGGAGGAGGTAGCGGCCCGTACCCTAACAGCACAGGGAAATCTAGTCCCTTCAGTTCAATTGCAGGTGGAATACAACCATTAGATACTCCCATAGCTGTACAAAACCCCGGACTTATACAACCACCAGCACCAGCTCCACCAACTGCTTCAGGAGCAAAAACAGATAGTGCCACAGGTCCCGCCCAACCTGGTGCTACTGCAGGCGGACAAAGAGATGTATCATGCCCGAATTGTCAAGGCGGAGATTTTATAACTAAAATAGCAGGTAGAGTATTCAGTTCACTTTGCGGTCTTATACAAAAAACGTTTCATATTAGAGTTGAAATCATGCAAACCATAATAGATTACGTGAGGGAGAGAATACCTTCTAGTAAGTTGACTGCATTTGATGGCAAATGTCCCCGCTGTGGTGGTTCAGGTAAAATTTCAGATCCCTCTGATGATACAGCAAAGTATGCAGAAGCAGGACAAATAGCTAAGGGCCTAGCACCTCAAATAGAAAAAGAAGAAGCTAAATTAGGTAACGGCGGCAACAGAGTTACACTTATTCAAAGTAACGATTATAAAAAAGTAGGCTTGGTGATGAATAATTCACCCTCATATCGTGTAGACCACGATGCAGGTTATAGAAATAAAGGCAACGCTGGCCCTGATGTTGTTAATCCAAAATTTGGGCTTCAAATACCAGAAGGCGCTACAGCAAATCACGTACAAGGCATCAACCCCATTGCCACACCCGGTGGATCATATATTCTAGAATGCACAAATAGGTTTTCAGTTGTTGCAGGAGCTCTCGGTGTTGACATAACAACAGGTGGACCTGTAACCATAAAAGGTGGTATAACACAGATTATAGGCCCAGAGGTGACCATTGGTTCGAGAACGGGTAAACTTGCTTTAGAAGGTGATGTTGTCAATATTGTTGGAAAAAGTGTTGAGATAGCTCCTACAGACGGTCACATGTATGTAAGAGGTACGATTAGTAATTCAGGTAATTTAATGGTTGGCGGTCACGGACATCTTGAAAGTGCATCAGTTGTTAAGCTAGAAACCGTCGGCAGAAACGAAACGTCAAAACCGAGCGCGCCGAGCAATTTATACGGAGGCCCTGCTTATTGGGGAGGACAGTCAGTAGAAGCTATAACAGCAACAGCAAAAGAGCTGCTCGCTTATGTGACATCGAATACAACTAATCCTGAAATAGCAAAATTAATAACAACACCTCGTTATATTACTGGGTTACAGGATTGTATGAAAAACTTACTGTATGTGAGTAAACCTGAAGAGTTAGTTCAAACCGGGTATGCTTTATATCTCGGGTTACAGTTGCCTGTATATAACTTCCCTCACATACACGCTATACCCGATCAAATACACGTACATGATACACGCATCCCTGATATTGATTGTACAGCTGATACAGCTCAGGAATTGAGATCTAGACAAGCCGGGGTAAACGGCCCTGCACCAATAGGTAAAAAATCCACATCAATAGTTGATGTTGCTGTCAGTGTTTGGTCTGCTGTAAGTCTTGCTTTTGCAGCAGTTTGGTCTAGGTTTACAGATAATTATAAAACTTAACGGTCTTTAAGATAAAAAGATATTAGCTTTTGGGATATCTCAATGGGGTTAGCATTAATATCATCAATAGTGACAGTTTTAACAAGCTCTGAAAATATAATATGATTTTTAACTACCTCTTTATCAAAAACAACATTTTCTGAAAAACCGTTTTGTGACAAGCCAGTACATGATAGACTGTTTACACTATCAGTTATTAAATCATTTATTTCATCTGCAAAATCATTTAATTTATTTGCAGCAGTTGTTAAGCAAAAATCTTTTGGCGCCTCGATTTCTTGTATAATAGGAAATTTATAATCTGGTCCTAAGAGCTGGTGTTTAGCTAGTTCATAGGGATGATTAGGCATGCTCGATAGACTTGCAAGAGCTGATAGTAACTGAGACGGTGTAACACCATCAAGCCTTTCAAGAATAAAACCAGAAAGTGTTTGTAGTAGAGTATAATCCATATTACTAATTTATAGTAAAAACTATAAAGAAACCACTAGCAAAACATCTCTCCTAAGAAGCCTTCCCATTTTTCATGATGAGCCGCTATATCCGGTTGTTTATTTGATTTAAACACAGACTTAGAGATATTACGGTAAAACACGGGAGAGGGTGATCCGTGACACAAGAATCTATGTTCTAACGCTTTATAGAAGAAGGATAATGATATAAGGGTCTTATTAGCAAGAGTTAACGGATCATCTTTATGAACATAAGGTAAAGGATCAGGATCTCCTAAAAGCTGACAGACAGTAATAGCTACTCTATGACATTCATCTTCTGATGAAGCAAACTTAGAAGTCAGGCAAACTAGACAGACTATATCAACAGGATTAGAGGCTAAAAATGTATCTGACTTTATAGTGATCTGTTCACCGATAGCTTGCCGGAGTGCCAAATGAAGCGAGTTATCCTCTTTGTAAAAGTCTCTTATTCTCTTACAATCTTCCGGTCCGTAAAGCTCGTCGATGAGAGCGTTCACATATATACTTATTCTTTTGCCGTTAATTTACTTTTTATACATCTGAAGTTTACTTACAATAAACTTTAAAATTTCAGAACGCATAATATCTTCTTCTAGTAATTCTACGCAGTAAATACCTTTGTCTCGAGATTCTTTATCATTAAACAAATCAAAAAGAGGTTTAAAGCCTGTTTTACCCTTTTCTCGTATGTCTGTTTGCATAGGGTCTCCACAAAATATAAACTTACTAAAATTGCCCATTCTAGTAATGATAGTTTGAATTTCAGAAAACTCAGCATTTTGCATTTCATCTGCAATAATGTAATTTACATTGAAGGATGCACCTCTTAAAAAGTTAATAGGTATTGGTTTTATTCTTTGATCTTCAAGTAAAAACTTTATACCACTAGCTGATAATAATTCTTCTAATTTATCTATTAACGGCATAATAAACGGTTTAAGCTTGTCGTCAGCCTCTCCGGGTAAAAATCCCAACGATTTAGAAGCACTCTCTACAACAGACCTTATATAAACTATTTCACTTATTTTGCGTTGATTGAGCAATTTTAAACCACAATATGTAGCAAGCATGGTCTTAGCTGTACCTGCAGGACCACTTATAAAAACAGCTTTTGTATCTTTATGAGTTATAAGCTCAATTAAAGCTTTTTGCTTCTCTGTCCAGGGTAACTCTCGAATATTGAGTTCATGTTTAATTTTTTCCCTTTGGAATACGTATGGAGACGTATCCGGGACCGGCGCGGCATTGCTCTCGGGTCTGCTTACAGCTTTACGAGAGCGTTTAGTTTTGCTCATGCTATTAATATTTATTCTTGCAGTTAAGATAAAAAGCAGTATAATTACTACAAATGGGAATGTTCGATAATTTATATGTAAACAAAAAACTTCCGTTAACTAAAGAGCTTAAAGAGCTTGATGTTAACTGGGAAGAGATTGACTTCCAGACTAAAGACTTAGATAATGCTCTGGATACTTACGAGATTACTAAAGCCGGTAAACTAAGACATCTCTGGCAAGAAAGAGAATGGACAGACGATGATGATGCTTTCCTCAAAGGATACTTTAAAGTTGTAAAAGAAGAGTGGAGAGATGTACCTTTTCATGGCACTATTAGGTTTTATACTAATCATTGTACTAATGATACTAAACATTTGTACCTATTTGATGACGATGATAAATTAACCTTTGACGACATTAAGCTTATTCCTGGAGATGATTGGTGGTTAGAGTTTGAAGCTTATTTTACTAAAGGCAAGTTAGATGAAATTAAACTTATCAAAGCTGATAAGACACCAGTTAAAGAGAGAGTATATAACAATAAACTTTGGGCAGTAAAAAGAGCTAAAGAAAACAAAAAGCTTCATAGACGGGTTATTAACTTTATGAGACAGTTTAGTTGGTATAGAGATTTAATTCGATATACACTACGCTTTACAAATTGGTCACATTCAAAGCTAACATACGCTTTATACAGAATGTAATTAAGGTTCATAGGTCTCTTTAGAGCGAATATATACTTCTCCGTAAGCCTCTAGCTGGCCCATAACATGTTGAAACTCTCGCTGAGACATATTTTTCCAACTCTTTAATTTGTTAAAGCAGTTGTCAGCTTTTTCTTCTATTGCTTTGGAACCTTCGCTGTTATAATTTTTATGACAAAAGTTGTATGGTATTTCTTTAGCTTTAAAGTGTATGGCCGTTAAAATTGAATATTTTCCTTTTTTTGTAGTAGATTCAGCAATCTTTTTAGCTCCAGCTGATCTTTTTTCAATAAAAAGTTTTAAGTCTTCAGCATTATTTTTTAGACCCTTAAGATAAGATTCAACTAATAGTAGAAATTTCATATTTTGTTATATATAATTAATGGATAGTTCTTTGAAATTTTGGGGATGAATATGGTTTCGACTTGTAGTTGAAATTTATATTGCATGTCGAGGTTGATCGATGGCCTCGTTAAAATCGATTAAAAAATTAAGAGCAGATAATACTGACTCCATCTTGGCTGAAGCTGAATACATCTTCAACAATGCTGACGAGTATCTCGCCGGCGTTGAAGAGGAATACCTCTTAGCAGCCTAAGGTCCTTTAACTCAGATCCTCTAAGAGTTAATTGATAAACAGAGGGTACTGGATTGAGAACAGTTCCGGTGTAATAATAAAATATTCCCGTATGTAGATTTGCGATAATAATCTATAGGCAGACTTAAAACTCGGTTAGTGTCACCAAGCAGCCTAAAGTCTTCGTTACCGTATGGTAGCTGAAATGCTAAAGACACAAAAACATGTAGACATATAAAAATTAAAACTGCAAACACCCGGGTTCAAATCCCGGCATCTCCACCACTTTCAAAATAAATTTTATGTCACCACAAAAAGTAAACAAACTAGTAATGCAAGGCCGTCTCGTTCCTATTCTTCAGAAGACCGAGGACGGTAAGGTAATGATTTTAGGTTATCGTCGGAAAGGTAATAGCAGAAAAAGCAATCAGGTTATTAACTTTGCACAACCGCAAGAAATTCCTGAACTGTCTAAGACTCTTGCTAACTCTTCCATTCCTATGCCAGAGACTATTACTCTGCCAGAACCGGTTACTTTAACTTAATATTATTAAACTTTATAGATGAGGTAAAATATCTTGCCAATCGTTTCTTGTTTCTTGATCTAATTTATAATAATTAGGTCTCTCATGATACTTCACACCACCAATGCCATCAATTGCTGGCTGCAAGAACGCTAAACGTTTTGGCATTTTATAAAATTTTTTGTCACTATAGCTCCAGGAACCCTTGTTTATAAAATCGTTCTGTGTTAAAGAATAGATAGCTTTGCCTGATTCATCAAAAATCTTTATACCGGCAACGCCTGATTGATCCTCCATGCCCTTTAAATATATGTGTTCTATTGTTAATACTACTTTAAATTTTCTATCACCCACCTCTACATCATAAGTTTCATGAGCTTCATGATATTGCTTATTATCTCTATCGTCCACAACTCTTTCAAAGCTTAGAATTTTATAAGCTTCTAACGATTCTAAAATTGTTTGATATAAGTTATTAAATTTCATAAATTAGTTATAATTTCTCCCCAGTCTTGTTCTGTTTCTTTGTCGAGGCTTTTTCTAAACAATAAGTTTTCCCAATCTTTATGTCCTGCTTTAGCTATTTTTGTTCCTACAAATGTAAAAATTATGCTAAATATTCTAAGTATTTTATCCTCTGAAAGATCGTATTTATCAGCTATATGTTGAAATAAATGATTTAAACTTATTTGATTATTACCTGTCAAATAACGAGACAAATATTCTATATTGGCTATTTTTTCAATTTGTTTTATTTCTTCATTACTTAACCAATCATAATAAGGATGAATTAATAAATGTTCAAAATTGTATAAATATTTTCCTTTATATTTATCCGGATCAAAGCCAAAAATTCTTATAAACATATTATAGGCCGCTTTTTGTGCATTGTTTTTATTTAAGATACTACGACTAATCCAACCTAAATATCTTTTTTCTTTATCTTCTAAGGTTTCTGTATCTTCAACTAATACCTTATAAAGTTTTTTAAAGTTCATCTATAATACCTCCCCAATCCTGCTCTGTTTCTTTATCGAGACTATATTCCTTATAGACTTTAAATTGTGTTATTCCTAATTCTTCTAGATCTTTTTTAAGATGTAAATTAACATAATGACGTGGCCACGTGCCTGCATTTTTTAGACCTACAACAAGCTTATCCATAAGTTCTTGTCGTTGCCAATATTCTTTTTTTGATTCTGATTTTTTATAAGGAATTACTATTAAACCAAAAAATAAAATTTTTACTGCAACTATTAAGGGGGACCTAAAACCTTTTTTCTTATACTCATTATAAAGCTCTGATTTTCTTTCGGGTGATAAATCTGCTGCTATCCAGCGACTAAGCACACTTTGTAATTCGTAAAAACCTAAATTAGGATCTTCTTTTAACATTTCTTTTGCTTTTTGTTCTATTTCGTTTCTAGGTTCTATATCCGGTATTAATCCCCGAATACCCATTTTATAGTAACCTTTCTTTTTAAGATAACGCTGTATTATATTCATTTTTTTTACACTAGCTTCCCAAGCACTAAAACCACTTATTGTTATTTCATCTGCTGTATAGATATCCCCGTGCTCGTTAAGAGCTTCTTCTACTAAAAGGTTAAAGTTCATCTATAATACCTCCCCAATCTTGCTCAACTTCTTTATCATTAAATTGAAAAAATTCTTTATAAGCTTTTATTTGTCTCCATTCAGCTATCTTTTTAAAATCTTTGTATTCTTCATTTCGAATTATTATATGTAACTTTCGACCTAAAATATCGTAAACATAATTTGTATATTTTATATAGGTACTTTTAGGCATTACAAGTATACCTTTTGAATAAGCCTCTATAAGAGCTTTTGATACCCCCAAACTTAAACCTGCCCCCAAACTTAAACCTGATTTTGTTGAATTTATTAAGTATGTATCGACCTCTTTAATACCAAGCTCTTTTTTTCTCTCAGGTGTTACGTTATCTTGTGCCCAGGTTCTTAATTCTTTAATAGATTTAATTACATTCTCCCCATTAATATTAACAAGTTCCTTTGCTTTATCTGTAATTTCATTATTTGGAGCATCAAAAACCGGTACTAAAACTCTAGCGCCTTGTTGATATAACTTGTTTTTTTGAATTTGTTGTTTTACTGTAGGTAAATTTTTAATATTGGTTACCCAAATAACATAATCTTTAAGCTCATTTACAGTATAAATGTCTTTATTATCAATAATATTTTCTACTAAAAAGTTAAAGTTCATCTATAATACCTCCCCAATCCTGCTCTGTTTCTTTATCTAAATTTTTAACAAATTCTCGGCTTTCAATTTCTTTTTGAATTTGTTTATCTGTAAATTTATTAATACTATAGTAATTTGCTTTTGGAATACCTTTTATAGATGTAAATTTATTATTCCAACCTCTTAATTTTTCAACTACTGTATCCTCTGCCCCTCTAAAATCTTTTAAATTAGTACTATCTAATGTAAGTGTACGAATACTTTTAGGTATACCATTTAAAGAGGGTAAGTTACAAAGCTCTATTTCAAGCTTATCCATGGTGTTAGGTAAACCGTTTAATGATTTAATAACAAATCCAGACAATATTAATGTTTGTAGCTTTGGTGGCATAAAAGAAAAATCTTCTATAACAGGTTTAATATTATCGGTTTTTGAAGATAACTTTACATCATTCATATTAGGTGGTATTAAAAGCTTGCTTGGACTATCACTACGAATTATAAGTTCTGAAGTTCTCCAGCCCATTGTGGTGTTATAACCTAATTCATAACCTTGAAAATGTTTTAACGTAGTTTCATCAGCTCTTATTGTTGTATTAATAGATTTTTGACCATTACGTTCAGATACTTTATAGTATATATCAAATAAAGTTTGAGGATTATAATTGCCTGAAAGGAACTCGTAAGGAAGTTTAAAAGCAGCAATTAATTCTTTTGGGTTTTTTGCTAGAGAAACAGGTAAAGCAACGTTGCAAACATCTATTCCATCATTTCTTTTAATCGCTACATTTAGTTCTTTTTTGTTAAAAAAGTCTATATCTCTTGTTATATCGCGGTCAAGGGCTCGCCCAAGACTTGAAACATTAACCCACATCATATTCATAAAATACGGGGATTGATCGTTAAAATTAGGAAGACCTTTTATATAAGTTTGAGTAACTAGTTTACTACTAACTGCATTGTTTTGTCTTAAAAGACAAATATTATTCCGTAAATAATTTTGAAGAGATCTATCGCCTAATTTTATATTTAAATTTATATTTCCATCTGTAATACCATATTTTTTAAAAGAGGTAGGCTTAATAGCTAAAACCGTTACAGTGTATTTACCATCAGAAAATTGTAACGGTTTATCAAGCCATTGTAAATCAAAAGGTTCAGTTGTTAATAGCTGCTTTAAATAAGCTTCAAATTTTGGATTTGTATCTAAAGGTTTATCAACATAACCTCTTAAATCAGATGCAACAATTTGAGGAAGAGGGGATCCAAGTTTTAATTTTTTAATTTGTTTTGAGTATTTTATAGCAGCTGCCTCATCTTTAAAAGGACCAGCAATCATTTGACCAAAATATGCATCAGCCTGACCATCTGAAAACTCTACCGCATATTTTACAGTCATAGAAAAAGGTTTATAGCCTACAATTTTTCCGGGCATATTGATATATTTTTCACCCCTTCTAGTTTGAGAGTCGGTAATGACTATATAATCTCCAATTTGAAATTTTGTTCTATTGCTTGTGCCGCCGTAACCTTGTGCTTTAAAATCAGCCGCCGTAGCTTCCCCTATATAATCTTTAAATGTAATCATAAGTTTGTTATAATATCTTTCCAATCCTTTTTTGTTTCATCATCAAATTTGCCATATTCATCTATACTTTCACTATTAATATAACCCCACGGCCAGCGCTTATTGTTATAATAATAATTATTTGGGTTTATAATATACTCTTTTTCTGGATCCAAGTTATCAATAACATGTTGACTAAATTTTTCTTTATTTATATTTACACGTTTTTGATTATAAAACTCTTGAATACTCTTCCCGTTTATTATTTTTGCTCTTATAAACATTCCTTTAAAATATTTTTTTAAAACTTTTTTTGGAGACATGAATGCTGTGTCTTCAAGATATTTTACTATTTCACTATTTTTTAATTTAAATACATGATTTAAATCAGGTGGTTGATATAAAATAGTAGCTTTGTAACTTACAAGTTTAAATGGTTCTTCTTGTTCAGTTAATTTTATTCTTTCTATTATTAAATTGTATAGAGTATCAAATTTCATAAAAGATTGATTAAATATTTAAGGTAACGTATGTATTTAACTAGTCGGATAATAGACGAAAATAGGATATACTCTTTATATAGAACTGTTTTGCTAGAGCAAGATGAAGATATTAAAAGAGATCGTATGGACCCGGCTGAATTTGCTAGGTTTGAAGATAAACTTGTTAAGGCTAAAAATGTACTTTATAGAAATTATCCGTTTTTTGGTATACTTTTAACCAGGCTTCACACAATACCTACTGACGATGTAGAGACAATGGCTGTAGATGATTATAGTAACATCTACATAAATCCAAAATTTGTATTAGATAAATTATCAAGTGACGAAGTAATAGGTGTACTGGCTCATGAAGTAATGCATGTAGCTACAATGTCATTTTTTAGACTTAGAGGACGAGATATGCAGCTTTGGAATATAGCTACAGATTATATAATGAACCGAGATTTATTAGAATCCGGTTTAACATTACCGAGTCTTGGTCTTATACCTAAAAATAGCGGCGATAAATATTTTGTTGAAGCTCCGGGTATAGCACCAATAGATATAACGGATGAAACAGCAGAAGGGTTATACGATAAACTTTTACAAAAAATTAAACAAATACAAAAAAATGTACAAGCAAATCAGCCCGGTCAACCAGGTCAAGGTCGTGGAGGTCGTGGAGGTGGCGGAACAGTTGATGAATTAAGTAAGAAGCAAAGAGAGCTTGATAAACATTTAACACCAGAAGAAGCCGATAAAATTAAACCAAAAGATATACCTTCTGATGATCCAGGTTATAAACCAAATAAACCATCAGAAGGACAGCAACCAAAAACAGAATCTCAAAAACGCGCTGAGCAACTCAGTAAAGTACAAGACTCCGTACAAACAGCTGAAAAAACAAGAGGTGAAGGCGCTGGAGTACCTAAATCATTTGATAGAAAAATCTTTAAACCAAAAACAGATTGGAAAAGACTTTTAAAACACTTTATTTCTATAACAACCCAGTCTCAGTATGATTGGGGTAGACCACAAAAGCGTGCTTTAGCGGCCGGTTATTACGCACCTAAAGTTACTCAAGAAAAACAAGATCTTGATATAGTAATAGCTATTGATACATCTGGCTCAATTTCAGGCCCTATAATGAACGTATTTGTTAATGAGCTTCTTAACATATTAAAATCCTTTAAGCATGTAAAGATGTCTCTACTTTTATGGCACACAAGCGTTTATAAAGAGGTAGATCTAGATACAAAAAGAAAAAGCTTTGATCAAATTAAACAAGAATTAATGAATTTACCATATAAACAAGGTGGTACAACAATTTCTTGTATTAAACAATATCTTGATAAAAAGAAAGATGAATTTGAAAAAATTAATGGTCTTTTAGTATTTACTGATGGAGAGGTAGAAGATAATCCACAATTTCCAAATGTAAAGAAAAAAATATTTATGATTACTGACGGTGGAACAGATGAAATTCTTAAAAAATATGGTCCGACATTCTTTGTAGATGTACCACATTCGTAATAAATATAAAATACTACTATGAAATTTGCAAAATTGGTTAAAGAAGCAGCGCCTAAAAAGATGGGTGGCAAATTTAACACACCGGCAACACCAGCTGCTCAACCACAACCAACAGAAGATTCAGATAAAATTGAGCAACAAGCTGAACCAATGGTAAACGCTCTTAATAAATCTGCAGATGAATTTGAATTAGAAGATTTTGGTGGTAGTATTGGTGACGTAGAACAGTTTGAAAGTACAGATCTACCGACATTTAGTTATAAGTCTTTAGCTCTCTATTTAAATTTTGCTTATACTACAAAACAACCTCTTTTAATTTATGGTGATCCCGGTATCGGTAAAAGTGAGGTCGTAAGAGGCTTTGCTGAACAAACCGGTAATAGCGAGAATAGAGAGTATGTTAATTGGAATGAAGCTTCTAAAGAAAAATTAATTGATGTTATTAAAAATCCATCCAAATATTTTGCTTTAATTGACGTACGCGCTAATAAGTTAGAACCATCAGATTTTGTTGGTATACCGGATATAGCTTCTAAATTAGAATATTTAGAAACAAAACAATTTAAATGGATATACTTCATGTCACAGCCTGAAGCTATGGGCATACTCTTCTTAGATGAATTAAACCAAGCGTCTCCTCAAGTTCTTAAAGCTCTTTATGAGGTTGTAAACGACAAATCAATAGGTGGCACGCCTTACGGAGAAAGATTTTTACTTGCTGCAGCAGGTAATATTGGTCAAGAGTATGAAGATCCGATCCCTTCTGCATTAACAAACCGTTTTTCAGCGGGAGTATTAATTGCTGATCCAGAAGGTTGGCTTGAATGGGCCGAAAAAGCTGGTATTGATAAACGAATTGTTGCGTTTGTAAAAACAAACCCTGGTGAAAATTTTTACACAAAACCTAAAAACCCCGATGACCCGTTTCCAACACCTCGTCAAATGACTAAGCTTTCAAAGCAATTAAAAAATCTTTATAGACATTATGGTAATTTAGCTACTCAAGGCAAATCAGTAGAAATATCAATTTATAAAGCTGTTGCTGATACGGCAGCAACCCTTTGTGGTGTTTTTTGGGCCAGAAAGTTTGTAGCGTTTTTAAAACATATACGCTCTTTTGATTTTAAGAAAATTGTTAAAGACGTTAAGACCCTAAACAAAGAAAGTAAAGACAAACTTCATGCACTTGTGGTGTTTGTAGTTGGTAAATTAAGACTAGCTACATCTAGTATGGTTAAAATAGGAGATCAAGTAGATCAAGTAAGTCCAAATGATGCTGAAATTCTTGAAGGTATTGCAAAAATTACTAGCAATTTAAATAAAGAATGGGCTTTAATATTGTGGAATCACATTAAACGAGAGCTTCCAAAAGTTAACCTTGAACAAGCACTTAAATTCTTATCAAAAGGTAATTATGATACTGCTACAAAAGAAGAATTTAGACAAAAAACATTACCAATGTTAAAAAATTTATTAGCACCATGAATAACAAACAATTAAAAAAATTAGCTGAACAACATTTTTATCTAGGTAAAACTCTTACCCCCCAAGAGAAATTTCTTTTAGAAAGTTCAAAGTATAAAAAGATTGTTAAAAATAAAAATACTAAGTTTAATAAAGTCATGGAACAGTATTCTAATTTTTTAGAAGAAGAACCACAGTTTAAACCACGCTATGTAAAACGTAAAAAAATGTTTGTGCCAGGTATTAATAAAGATAATATTAATGATCTAATAGATGATATTGAAGAAAAATATAATCTCGGTATTGAAAATCCTTCTCCTGCAAAGTACAATAATGTTGATTTAGAAGATGTAAAACACTTCATTACCCAATTTGCTGAAAAAAACGTCTTTGATAAACCAACACAATTAGAAATTAACGATGTCTTAGATAGCGACTCGATATACACAATACTTCATAAGCTTTACTCTTTACAGTAAAAATATGTCTGACTACTTTCTTAATAAAATTTATGACTCTTTATTAGGTAATAAATTTCCAAAAGCTAAATCTACTTTTCGTACATTAACTGAGTCTTATACTAAAATTTACGAGCAAGAAGAACAAGAAGCTCCTGTAAAAGCGGAAATACCATTAACACCATGGTTACAAAAATATGTTAACACCCCTATTTTAACACTACAAAAATGGACACAAGAACAATTAAACCTTTACAAATTAACTGATACTGTTGAACCAGAAACCGAGTTTGAAGGCGAAACTGAAACAGGGGTCGGCCCGGGTGAATATGCAATTGCTTCTGTTCTTACAGGTTTAACACAGTTTCCTGATCCTCGTCTCGAGGGCATGATTTCAGGTCAAATGGAGTCATATGATGTTTCTTGGCCTAGCAAAAATAATGCAAAATATACATTTGAGGTTAAAAAAATAGAAAGTAAAGGAGACGTAAGGTTAGGTCGCAAAGGAGCAGATATCGGTAAAACATTTACCAATACTGTAGATACTATATTAAAAAGTATTAAAGAGGAGTATAATATTTTAGGAGAGGACGATAAGGAAAATATTAATAATATTATTATTAGTAAATTAGATACGATAGATGAGCCTCAAATTAAAAAAAGAAGAGGTACAGATGCTGAAACACAAGACTCTATTAAAGATAGAGAAAAATATACAAAAAGAGTGGCTAAAAGAACGGGTTGGACTGTTGAAAAGTTTATTGATGCCATACATGATAATATGTCAGAGCTGCCTTTTTCTTTAATTTTTGGTCAAGGTGAAACTAAAAATTATGAATACCCAACAGGAGGAAAAAGTGAGCTTCGTCAACAAGCTATAATTATGTCTTTAGCTAAATTAGTAACGATTTGCGAAACCGTATCAAAAAAAGATTTTGATCAAGAAGAAGAAACAGAAAGTGAAGAAGCTATTAAAGATATATTCCATCAAGTGTATGATGCTAATGCAACTCCAACCTTTAAAGATTATTTAGATAAAGAAGCCCGTAACGTTGATAAACGTATTACAAAACAAAAAATAAGAATTACAAAAACTGAAGGCGCTTTTGAATTATTTTTTGATAACATTAAAGAATTTAAATATAGCAAAAAAATAGATGAGCTTCAACAAACAGTTACAAGTAAAGAAACAATAGAAAAATTATTTCCAGACACAATTACAGGTCTATTTGTAGTTAATATAAACGGCTATCATTATATACCTCAAAAAGATATAAGCACATATGTTGAAATGTCTAGAATTACACAAAGTAAACCAAAGATAAGAATTAAAAAATAATGAAAACATTTAAAGCTTATCTAGAAGAAAAAAAATCTATTCATGACCCGGTTCGTCCCGGAATTTTAAAACGCCAAGTAAAAGGTAAAATAACCTGTTCAAAAGCTAAAAATATAAAATCAAAGCAAAAAAATAAAGGAAACAATACTGCTAAAGCAGCTCAACGATTTTTAAACTATCACTGTCAATAATATGAAAAACTTAGAAGAACTATACGAAGAAGTATTACAAGAAGGCAAAATAATGGATTGGGTAAAAGACCATGCAGATATTATTAAAGATGCTTATTTAAATTGGATTGATAAACATGGAGGTCATAAACAAGTCATAGCAGGAGGTGCGGGTGCTGTTATGGTAGGATCATCCCCTTGGGTTATGGCTGCATACTTTCATAAATTCTTACAACATAACCCAGATGTAGCCGTACTTCCTGAAACACTATTTCGTAAAATATGCGGCTTTATTGCACAGCAAGCAGTAGAGAATCCAAACTTTTTAGAATTTTTAAAATGGATAGTTGACCACGGACCTAAATTATAAAATAATTAAAGATTGGTGATTATGTCCCGCCAATCTTCTTTTGTTTCATTATCCAAGTCATATTTGCCCATTGGATCAAATTCGTATTGATACCCGGTTGTTAGATCTTCAGCCGGGTACTCCCCATATTGAGTCATTCTCATTTGAGCAGTTCCACCGACAAGAGTTTTAATTTGTCTTACAAGTTTGTTTTTATTAGTTTTGCTCATAATTTTTGAAACTAAAAAATGATAATAAGGAGCATCTCCACCGTCAGCATCGAATACCACCATAGCTTGTCGGTTATTAATATTATTTTTCTTTAAGTAATTATTAATAGCTAAAGCATTTGCTTCTTTAGGACCAACATGATAGTAGTAGTACTTGGAGAGAGTCTCAAAAGATAAAGCCTCAGTCTCATTATGTTCTTTTATTAAATTATATAGATTTTCAAATAGCATATAAAGTATTTAATTAAAACAGTTAAAATGTATATAAATTGATTAAATAAAATTTATATATGGAATTCAAACAACCTGAAATTGAGTCAATTGTTGATCATGCTATTGATGAAATATTAAGTGAGGTATTTAGCGATATTGAAGATATCGATTACGCTTTAAATTACCTTAAAGAAAAGATAAAAGGTCTCGAAACAGAAGACTTCGAAGAATAAATTAAAGACCTTTTAGGTATTGTGAAGTATTAGGTTGTTGTTGCGGGGTACTAAATCCGGGCGCGGCACCTTGATCAAATTGAGATGCTTTAGCTCCAGGCATTTCTGATCCTAAGTCAGAAACCTCTTTAGGTACATCTTCACCAGGTACTTTGTTATTTTCTTGTTCTGTTTCTTTTGAAGCTGTATTTAAAAAATTAACAATTTCATCAATAGATTCTTCTTCGTGAGTATTTTCAAATGTTTTTACAGGCTCATCATTTTTAAGAAGATTTTCAACTTCTATTTTTAAATTATGAGGTGAGTAATCTTTTAAAGATTTATTAAAAAAGAACGATACTTTATAAGAAACGTTATCGTTAATATCTATGTAGTTATAATATTGATCTTTTACAATTTGCATTGCTGTTTTACGGACATCAGTACCTGGAAGAATTAAATTGCGCTGTTTAAGCTGCTGAACAAAAATAACAGCATAATCATAAAAAGCTGGGTCGTTGCGATCTTCTACGTTAAACTCCATTAAGATCTGGTCTATTAATTTATCAAAAGTGTCCATTGTATATTATTTAATTAAAAATTATAAATCCGCAAACTGAAAGTGCATATAATCAAAATTGCGCGCTCTTCCAAGGCTAACTGCACCTTCTGCTTCTACTATTTTCCAGTAATCATTATATACTGGTTTTGCAAAAGAGGCTCTGTCTTTACCCCATTTAAGTTGATTGTTATCGGGGTCCATATCAACAGCAGCACCCCAGGAGTGAATTGACCAGCTTGAGCCTCCACGCATTTTACGCACATTGACACAACCTCCAAACAAATCTAATCTGAGTTTAGAAATATCTTTGCCGTAAATATTTAAGGTCTTTTCAAAAATGCTATAAATAGCTTTAGCACATTTTTGATTACAAGACATTTTTTTAACTATTGTGCCTGTATCCCAAGCTAATTTCATTGCATAAGGTAGCTCGAGCTGAGTCATGTTCTCTCCCACGGGGCCATAGAAGTTAACCATCGAAGTATAATCCTGTTTAGGCCATTTGTTAGATAAGGGCGTGTTACTAGAAACATTAGTTACGAACTCCCACGTCTTCGGTCCTACTACACCATCAGGTTTTAAGCCGTGTTTAACTTGAAACTTAAGAGTTTCTTTTTCCGTCTCAAGACCAAAAGCTCCATCAGCAACAGGGATTTTATAGCCTGCAGATTGTAAAAATAACTGCCATTGTTTTACCTCTTCACCAAAGCTTTTTAATTTTAAAGGTGTCATATTATCCGTTGTCTTGATTAAAAACCCACTCTATAGGAGCATAAGAAGGATCATCTTTAAACTTCTCTGCATATTCAATAGTTCGTTGTTGTATGACATTTTCTTCTATTTGTTGAACTGATGTAACTATTTCATTAGAGTAGTTAGAGGTACTACCGTATTTGAAATCAATAGCTGCTTGTACCCCGAGATATGAAGCAATAATAACAGCTACAATTTCAATTGTTTTAGTAAAAATTGTTACATAACCTGAAACGATTTCTCTATTTTCTTGTGGTAGTAAGAACAAAACACCAATAGATATAAAATAAAAAATAAGAAGACCAATAAAAGCAGTAAATGTTATAAAGAATTTTTTAGATGTTAAATGATTTTCTTTACGCATAGCATCTTGTAAAGCGAGAGGTGTGCCTGGAGGCACTTTGTTTGAACTTAAGAAAGCCGCCGCATTCTGTGCTATATTAACTAACGAAGACCACATTCATAATTACTTATTCATTTGCTGCAACTCTTTTATAGCGTCTTCAAAAGAAACAAATTGAAGTTCAGGGGTAGCTAATCCTTGCTCTAAAGGTTCAGGCTTAACGATTTCATGTATGCGTGCAAAAACATCTTGCTCAAGTTTGCGCACTTGAGGGTCTCGTTCTATAATAGGGGGAGCTGCAGATCCCATCATAGGCAATCCGCCTATCGCTCTACCTTTAACGCTTTGTGAGTAAGTGTCCTCTAAAGACATTATAAGAAAAACCAAACGAGAGACCCAAATAAAGCGGCTGCACCTACAGGTACTCCAAGATTATAAGGAGGTGGTACAAGGTTCATAAACTGAAGACCTAAAAGCACACCAGCGGCTGCTGCAATTAAAGCTGCAATCATTTTAAGTCTATGATACCGCTTAACGGCATTATTATATTTGTCCATAAACTTTTGAGCCTCAGCCTGTTGAATCATGCCCCATTCTTTAAGAGAATCAGCTGATTTTTGTACTTCCAATGTTTTAGACTCTGCTTGTTCAGTTTGTTCTATCGCTTTATCGAGAGATGTTTTAAGTTTTGTATTTTCTTCTTTAGCGGTTTTAAGCTCACTAACAATGCCTTTTGCTAAGTCTCTACCGTCTTGAATAGTTGGCTTAGGGGTAGGTGTTGCGACAACTACTGGTGTAGGTTGTGGTGTTGGCTGCTTTTTAAAAGGCCAAGCCATTGACGCTGACGCTAAAAAAGTTAAAAGTAAAATTGTTATTAATGTTTTTTTCATATTATTCGGGTTTTACAATATTTTTGTTACTGTATGTAGTTTCAATTTGTTCAAGTAAAGCATCTAAACGCTCCGCTAAAGTTAAAGCCTTGTCAATTTTTTGTGCAACAACAGTGTTTTGATTCCCAGCCTCTTTAAGAACCTCTTTTGTATTACTTAAAGCTTCAATAACTTGAGCGGTTGATACCGATGGAGGAGGTGTTTGTTTTGTTGTAGCACAACCAGCACATAATAATAGTGCCGGTAATAGTAAATATCTCATAAAAGTAATTAAGCTATTTTTATTTTTTATCTAATGTCGTGTTTTTAAAACAGTGTTATCGACTGAAATTGCAGCTACGTAACCGGATAGTAAAAGAGCTTCATTCTTTAGTTGTTCGTAGATTTCATCTCCTAAAAACCCTTCTTTCTTAACAAAGTCTATTCCAAATATACCAATAAAGTCAGACTCTAAGCAACGAATAGGGAATAGATAAACACTGTTAACTCCTCTATTTTCCCAAAATGATCTTAAAGCATAATCTTCTTCTGTAAAAACATCTATATTAAGTCCTGCAGAACCGTTGTTAAGCTTTTGTAAAGTTGGAGATAAGAATGAAACTGGTAAATTTTGCATCTTCATTATATCAGCAGCTACGCCAGGAGCTGTTGATTCAAAGGTCATAGAAATTTTTTTCATTGATTTATTACCTGGATAAAAATTACCTCCGTTATGAAACTGAGCGATCCAAAGCCTATCTAAATTATATTTAGTTTGAAGATCATTAAGAGAAGTATTGATAGTGTTTTGAACTTCTAAGGAATGTTGAAAATCTTTTTTACGTCTTTCTAAATCTTTATTAACGCCACTGAGTCTATGCTTTAAAAGCGTCAGTGTAATCGGACCAGCTATACCAGTAAGAAACGCAATAACTATTGGAAATAAAGATATTATATCTGGATCAAGATCAAAAATATTCGACATGTTACTAATAATATTTATTCTAAAATGTTAAATCTTCCTAGCATTACATGTAAACGCTTATAAAGTATATAAGTGTCGAAAAAAGTCAAAAAGCTACAAATACCTAAAGATAGAGGTGTATATGCATTTACTAAGCACCGGAGAGGGGATTTCTTGCTCTTTATAAAAGAAGACTCCGAGGTATTAGAGTTTATGCAACTCCCTGACCGCTATCAAGTTGTCTTAACAAAAGAAGAGTTTTCAGAAGGAGTACTTACAAAACTTTTAGATTTTGTAGAACAGCTTCCGGAAGACGTATTTGAGGTAGCGGCAGCAAATATAGAAACATATCAAAAAACAGCTTGACAGAATGCACACGGTTCAGCTATATTACAATAACTATGAAAAACAAAAAGACAGAAAAAGTATCAGAAGTCGATATCGAAGCAATGCCACTCTATCAGCTCTGCCGTTGGTCAGCTCTCGAAGAAGCTATAAACCTTATTGGTGATAAATGTGAAGATCGAGGAGTCGACTTTAACAGAATTCAATTAAATCCATTAGACATTATGGTCTATGTCGATAAACAAACAGATAAAATTTATGAAAAAGTTAGCACAGCTATTCAAACAACTTAATACTCCTGCTGCAATAGTAGTTGGATTGTCCCTACTCTTCACTGGAGTTGTATCTGGTGTAGTGGGTCTGGGCGGATACATGCTTTGGGGTTACTTTTGGGGCTTCTTTATACTAGCGTTCGGTATTCAGTTTATTGTCTTTGCTGTTATTAACACATACTTACAAAGAAAAGATACTGTAGAAGGAGCTAAGATTTTAAATGAACAATTAGAAGCTCTCTCTAAGTTTACTATTCAGCTAGCTTGTGCTTATTGTAAAAAGGCTAATGTAACACCCGTAACTTTAAATCAAGAGAATAGATTTAAATGTGACTCCTGTAATCAGATCAACGCCGTCAAGATGCAATTCTTTGCAGCTCAGATTACTACTCCGTTACAGAAAGTCATGTTACCAGCTGGAGATGAGAGTATAGAGTTTAAGACAACTCTTAGTTAATCCAAAAACCGTCTAGATCTTTTGTTAGATCTTTAATAAGAGTCATTGCTGTATTAATCTTATACTGCATCTTAGTGAGTTGTTTGAGCCTAACTTCACTAAGGTTAGTTACGTTGTTGCGTTTAGATACTTCAATGCGTTTGCGGATCTTATCCATCTCAAAATAAACATCTGCTAACTGCTCTTCAATGTTCTCTAGAGGGAAAGGTAAAATCTTCTTAGCGACAGGGTTAAAGCCGCCAGGGCCTAATAAATTTTGATCTTCGTACATATTTTATTATAATGTATTTAATCTGTTTATTAGTTTAAACTAGAATAAATATTAATGGCTATGAAGAGGCTGACTTCAAAGGACGTCAAACACATCTACGATCGGTGCTTGTCCTTAGTGAGGAGAAAACCGGCCGAGTTCGTTGTCTTTAAAAAGTTAAAAATATGTGGCTGGTGCTTGTATGACGAAGACAACGTAGTTATAGACCATAGAAAAGATATGCTAAGAACAGCCTATCACGAATGCATACATTATTTGTTCCCGGACTGGTCAGAATCTCAAGTTGTATATGCTGAATCAAGAGTTGTTAACGGAGTATCAATTCTAGATAATGCAAGATTTCTTAAACATTTAGCCATGAAGGCTTATAAATCAGCTTTACAACGCGACCTTAAATTACGTCGAGCTCGCAAAAAACAGAAGTACCAAAATGAAGCTCGAAATAACAAACGCAATCGATAAAGGCGACAAAGTAATACTCGAGATGGACTACGACTGGGAGTTCGCTGCAGCTGTAGCTAAAACATTCGGTATCAAATACGCTTCTGAAGAAGAGATAGAAGAGTTTGTAATGATGGTCCTAGAAGATATGACTGCTGAAGATCTAGGAGAGCTGGGAAATAAGATCGACGAGTGATCTGCTTCTACTAAAAGCGTCTTTCCATTTGTCCATCTCTTTAACAATTGAGTAAAACTCTGACTCGTGACACATCTCTTCAAACTTTTTCATATCTGCTTTAATGAGTGATTGCTCTTCGTATTGCTTCTGATAAAGCTCAACTTCGCCCTTCTCTTTAAAGTAAGAACCATTAAGACTGGTAAGGGTTAAATTCTTTTCGAACTTCTTTTTACCTTCCTCATCAAGCTTTTGCATGATGCCGTTGTAACCTTCTTTGCAAAGCTTAGCAGACTTTTGAACTCCGTATCCGGCGATCCCGTCAACGTTATCTGATTTATCTCCTAAGAGAGCTTTATAGTAATTGTACTCAAGAATTTCAACACCAACCTCTTCTAAGAAGTTTTGAGGTGTGATGAGTTTCTTTTTAATAGGGTTGTAGTAGTGGCAGAACTCATTAACGAGTTGAAGCAGGTCTTTATCAACCGAAACAATAATAGACGATTGAAGCTTCTCTTTACAGAGCCAAGCAATAATATCATCAGCTTCTAAGACTCCAGGGTAGATTTGTTTAACTCCTAAAGCAGTCAGCCACTTTGCAAGCTCATCATGCTGTTCGTGAATCTGTTTTGACTTATCGTCATCTCTGTTCTGTTTGTATGTTTCTGGTGCTAACTCTTTGCGGAAGTTAGTAGAAGGGTAAATAAGTCTCTTATCCCAGGTAACATATACGTTGTTTGGTTTAAAACGCTCTTGTAGGCCCTTCATTGACTTGAGAAACATATAGATAGGGCCTGTCCAGACTCCTTTAGAGTTAATGAGCTTAGTTCTCGTTTCGGCAATCCAGTACGTTCTCCATAGGAGATTGGAACCATCAATTACTAAATTATTCATGCTATTATTATAAACTCAGACAAATATAAAACAACTGTTGACTTCGTTTGGTTTGTATGTATTATATGAATCATGATAACAAAAGAAGAACTTACAAAATTGCTCAAAGAGAAAGTTTTAACAGTTAAGTTTAAAAAGAAAGATGAAAGTATCCGTAAAATGGTTTGCACACTGTCTGAAGATTATCTTCCAGAAATAGAAGATACTAACGAAGAGAAAAAAACTAAAAAAGAAAACCCTAACACTCTTCCGGTATGGGATCTAGAAAAATTAGCTTGGAGATCCTTTAGAGTCGATTCTATTGTTGAATACGAGTCAAACTTCTAATAATTAACTTTATGGCTGAACCACAAATCTATATCGTTAAACCCGAACAAGTCGGGGGACAAGAAATCATGCAATTTCTTAGAACACAAATTGCTCGTCAATTTAATAACGGTTACGAAATCGTTAATGAACAGACTCTAGATAAAATAGTTTCGTACTCAAAAACTCCAAGGCGTATCGTAGCGTTCTTGGTTGAAGCAGGTGGCGGAAATCATTCTATCTTTTTTGACACAACAGAGTGTACAGCGGCTTCGAACGTTAATTGGTTGGGTCATTAATGTCTAACGAATTCATTCGAGCAGCAACAGCTACTCTCAAGCATGTTGCTACCACAATGCAGGAGCGAGGAGATCAGTATTCTGACTCCTGGGGTGAAGATGCCATCTGGCTTTTAACCAAAGCTCTCATTAAAAAGTACACTGATAAAGATTTATCAGAAGAAGAGTTGGCCTGTATCGGTCTAGCTGTTTTTATTGACCAAAAGTATAGTCGCTTCATTGGAGGTTATAGGCACGATACTGCTCTTGACATAGTGCCTTATTTGTCTGCTTTAGTAGAAAAAGTTAAATGAAAAAAATACACTTCATAAATGGAATGCCCAGATCAGGTTCAACCCTTCTCTGTAACATCCTAGCCCAAAACCCTAAGTTCCATGTTACTCCAACCTCCGGGCTATCTGAGCTTGTGTTTGGGGTTCATCAGTTCTGGAAATCAAATCCAGTTATTAAAGCTTCAGAGACTCCTCAAAAGCAATTACCCATCATTAGAGAAATCTTTCAGACCTACCACCAAGATACAGACAGGCCTGTTGTGTTTAACAAGTCCCGGGGATGGGCACCCAGGATTGAACTAGTAGAGAATATTTTAGGACATAACATTAAAATACTTGCTACCACCAGAAAGATTACCTGCATCTTGGCCTCTATGGAAAAGCTGTATAGGAAAGAGATTAAAAATATTAACTCCCCGATGGAGATTAACACCCCGATGCAAACTCTAGAAGGCCGGCTCAATGTTTGGACTTCCACGGAGGGCTTGGTAGGGGGCACATTCAACTCAATAAGAGATGCCGTGGCGAGAGGCCATAGAGATAAGTTCCATTTTATTGACTTTGAAAAGATTACTACCCAGCCTGAGCTAACTCTTAGGTACGTTTATGACTTTTTAGGTGAAGATTACTTCGATCACGACTTTAATAATATCCAGCAGTATACTAAAGAGAATGATGCCGAGCATGGCTTCACAGATCTTCATACCATCAGGCCTCAAATTGCTCCAGTAGCTGATGATTCAAAAGAGATCTTAGGTTACATGCACGAACAATTTCAAAACTTTCACTTTAATTTCTAAAAACAAAAAATAAATATAAAATATATGCCAGAAGAACAAACACCCGTAGAAACAGCAAACGTATCAGCACTCATGGACAGCGTCTATGCTATTAATCAAGCATTAGGCAATGAAAGTGGAGGTAACATGAAGCAGCAGATCCTTAAAGCCAATGTAGGACACATTGAGCTTCAACTCAGTAAAGAGATCTATCAAGAGGCTTTAACAGAAGAGCAAACAGATTCTTTACTCGATGCTGTAGTAAGAGCCAAGGCTACTTATGTTACCGAAGCCTCAGTACCATCTTTGTCAGGACAATAATATATAAATGCAATACTCGGTATTCCATGTAGAAGGTGGGATAGGTAAGAATATTGTAGCAACTAACATAGTCCGTGCAATAAAGAAAGTTCATCCTGAACGGAACCTTATTGTAGTAGCTCCGTATCCGGAAGTCTTTGTTCATAATCCTAATATCTACAGAGTCTATAAAACGGGCATGTGTCCGTACTTCTATGAAGATTATATTAAAGACAAAGACACCACCGTTTTTAAACATGAACCTTATAACTCAAATGAAGTTATAACAAGGAAATCAAACTTGGCCAAAGCCTGGTGTGGGTCTTTAGCTCTGAAATATGATTTTAATAAGCCTGAGCTTCACTTCAACCAAATTGAAGAACAAAATGCACAGCTACTAGCACAAAATTACTCAAACAATAAACCTCTTGTTGCTGTGCAGATTAATGGAGGTTTAGGTACACTACCTAAACATATAAACTTTAATTGGTTTAGAGATCTTCCTCCTCGTTATGTCATCCCTATTATAGACAAGTATAAAGATAAATTCACCTTTGTACAAATTAAATCTGGTAACCAAATACAATTAGATAATTGCACTCAGCTGGACCTTACTCTAAGAGAGCTCTTCTTATTACTCTCACAATGTAAAACATCTATCGGTATTGATAGTGTAACCCAGCACGTTATGGCCTGTTTTAATAAACCATCTTTGGTATGCTGGGTTGGTAACTCACCTATTGTGTATGGGTATAGTATGCATACAAATGTAATGAGTAGTCTGGAGTACAAACACGGCAATCTAGAATCTTATCTCGATCCTTATCCTCTACAAACCCAAGGCCATCAATGCCCTCCTAACTATGATGCAGGTAATCTCTTTAACCAGGATACGCTTGATCGAGAGTTTGAAAAATTGTTGTAATAAACAGTACCTAAAAAGGTATTAGGCTTAAACAGCATTAAACTGTATCTTTCTCAAAGTGCCATTAAGATTGATCACTAAAAACTCTGCTGCTGATCCTGCGGTAGGTGTTGTACTTAAAGGGAATGTAGTACTACCCATTGCTAATTGATTATTGTTAGTTGCTACAGCACCTGTTCCTAAGACTATAACGCCCGATAAAGCATTTGTAGCTACATTAGAACTATTACCTATTATAGTGTTGTTAGAGCCTACTGTGTTTGTTTGACCTGCGCTAAGACCTATAAAGATATTAGTTGAGCCTGTTGTATTACTGAAACCGCTTCTATAACCTATAAAATTATTATTAGCCCCTGTGGTGTTACAACGACCAGCACTATAACCTAAGAAGTTGTTGGAAACACCTGTGGTGTTACGGTAACCAGCATAATTACCCAAGAAGTTGTTAAAATTACCTGTGGTGTTAGAACAACCAGCACTATAACCAAAAAAGTTGTTGGAGCTGCCTGTAGTGTTACAACGACCAGCACTATAACCTAAGAAGTTGTTACAACCACCTGTAGTATTACAACGACCAGCACTATAACCTAAGAAGTTGTTACCACCACCTGTAGTATTACAACGACCAGCACTATAACCTAAGAAGTTGTTGGAGCTGCCTGAAGTGTTACGGTAACCAGCACGATAACCCAAGAAGTTGTTACCATCACCTGTAGTATTACAACGACCAGCACTACCACCAAAGAAGTTGTTAACACCACCTGTAGTGTTACAACGACCAGCATTACAACCCAAGAAGTTGTTATGAGTACCTGTAGTATTATAACGACCAGCACTATAACCTAAGAAGTTGTTAAAACCACCTGTAGTGTTATAACGACCAGCATTAATACCCAAGAAGTTGTTAAAATTACCTGTGGTGTTAGAACAACCAGCACTATAACCTAAGAAGTTGTTGGAGCTGCCTGAAGTGTTACGGTAACCAGCACAATTACCAAAAAAGTTGTTACCACCACCTGTGGTGTTATTGTAACCAGCACGATAACCCAAGAAGTTGTTGGAACCACCTGTGGTGTTAGAACAACCAGCATTACCACCCAAGAAGTTGTTGGAGCTGCCTGTAGTGTTAGAAAGGCCAGCATTAACACCCAAGAAGTTGTTAAAACCACCTGCAGTGTTAAAAAAACCAGCATTAATACCCAAGAAGTTGTTAAAATTACCTGTGGTGTTAGAACAACCAGCACTATAACCTAAGAAGTTGTTGGAGCTGCCTGAAGTGTTACGGTAACCAGCAAAAGTACCCAAGAAGTTGT
>Ga0209500_10000608_pt1 | contig 30279 bp, 20 predicted proteins | sample S_140212_EF_Meta_FD_187323 | JGI IMG/M metagenome (GOLD analysis project Ga0209500, IMG submission 187323) | Freshwater microbial communities from Lake Simoncouche, Canada to study carbon cycling - S_140212_EF_MetaG (SPAdes) (version 2) | ecosystem: Environmental > Aquatic > Freshwater > Lake ...
GCACCAATATTTAAACTAGTAGCAGCACCAAAGGCATTAATAGTTGTTGCATTATAATTAAAAACATATCCTGTTGCTGCTGTAGTATCAATTGTGCCGCCATTTACATTCGTATTTCCAGAAATAGTAGCATTTCCAGAAACTTGTAGAGTATTCAGATATGAAGTTGTATCGACATATAAATTTCTCCATCTTTGACCAGTACTACCCAGATCAAAAGTATTAGCTTGATTGGGAATTACGTGCGAGTTTAAATCTGCATTGAAAACAATATTATCAGTATTTAAATCACCAAATGTTAATGTGCCATTAGTACCATCACCAGCTTTAAAAGTAATATTTCCGTCAGCAGTAATATCACCACCAACATATAAATTTTTACTAACTCCTAATGTAGTGGCATCAGATCTATAAATTCCTAAATCAGTTGCACTATCAAAAGATAAAGATGGAAGAGATTTAGTACCATTTTCAAGTTGAACAGTTTGACCTGAAAGAGTAACTAAACCAGCAACTACTTGATTAATGGAAGTTGTTACAATTTTTGATGGAGTAATTAAATTTACACAATCTCCAATATCAGTACCAATTAAGTTAATTAATTGACGTTGTTGTTCAAAAGTATTGCTTAATAAAACTTCTCTAATTGCCATTGGTAATTTTTTTTAGTAATTGCTTGATTTCATCAAGTTCCTGCTTCAAAGTATTTATCTCGGTTACCATATTATCTCTATTTGCTTTTGCTTTCATATAACGATCATATTCATCCTGATTAGAGTTAATTACAGCACCACTATTAACATCACGATAAAGATTGCTGTGACCCTCTACTTTTAATTTATCCATTACGAATGAGCAATCACTCTTACGTCTTCAAGACGTGGTGCAAGTGCTGGATTAGTTCCAGCAAATACAATTTTAATAGCAAATGCTTTAAATGGTTTCAAATTAGTTGCCGTATAAGCGTATTCAATGTAAGAATCAAGATCTTCTGATGATGGTGATAATGCTTTTAAATTACTTGGAATTATGTTGCCAATATTATCAGAGTATCCAGTTCCATTAAAATACTCCCAACTGATAGTATTCATATCAGTGGTACTTCCATCTGGTTTAATTTTATAAAGAATTTTGATATCTGTATTATTAAAGAGATTTGCAGTGATCTTACAATCAAGTGATGTTCCTGGCGTATCAAGAACAACTTCTTTGGTCACATATTTTGAAGCAGCAGAACTTCCGTATGGATTTGTGTCAGGAACAAAAAGGAACCCTGTAGTATTAGATACAGCAGAGACAGTTCTTCCTGTGACTGGAGAAGTTCCAGCATCATTATCATTCACAATATCACCAACTTCAAATGCAGTTGGTGAAGTTAATTTAATTTTCAATGATCCAGTTCCAGAATCCCATCCAATAATTACACCGCTCTTAACTACTAAAGAAGTGGGAGTTGTAGTTACAGATCCTTGTGTAATAGTAGATCCAGTAATAAAATCTCCAACTACATCAATTAATTTTAATTTTTTATTTGTTAAATCTACACTAACAATTTGTCCAGATGATGAAGATGCAGATTGCACAACTCTCGTGTTACTATCAACTGTATTTACAAAGTTACCACCACTTGATGTTGAATAACTAATAATAACTGATTTAACAGTTTTTGTTGTATTTGTAATTGTGTATGCAGAAGAAGTTGGAAGTGTCAATGTCTGTGAAGGTGTTCCATATCTACCTTCATTTCCAGTAGGATTATCTACTCTAGAACCAACTGTAATAATATTAGTTCTATTTGCATCAATTATTGGAGAAATATTATCTACATCAGATTGCATAGTGAGAGTATATAAAATTGATCTCTTACCAGAACTTGATGTAAGACCTCTATAAACTTCATTATTTTTGGAAGCAATTACTCTACTATCTTCAAAGTAATAGTTGTCACCTGGAGAAATTTCTTCAGAAGTTGCAAGCGAATATTCATTAGAAGTAGAAGAATCAATTGCTTTACCATAAATTGTTTTGATATTATGAGAAATTGAACTTGATGGGAAAGAAAGAGTTTCAATTTGAGATTGAATAATTTGATAAAGTTTATTAGTGGTAGCACGAACATAGTCACCACCACCAGAACCAGAACCAGTTACTGATACATTTGCAGCATTCCAAAGTGTGGAATCAATAAAAATACAATATTCATCTAAACCTACATTACTAATTGAATGTATTCCATTTAATAAACTTATTGGAACTCCATAGATAGCTGATGGAGACCCAATTCCAGTAACATCAGCAAGTATTACAGTATCTCCAACTTTCATACCGTGATTTGGATGATTTATCCTAACAACTCTTTGATTAGATCCAAATAAAGTTGAAATTCCTAGAGTACTATCAATTGAAATTGGGTTATTTGGAAGATTGACATATTCCACTTGATCATTAACTAACTCTACAGTAGCAGTTGATGTAGTATTAAATACACATCTATTAACTGCAAATTTTAAATCTTCTAAAGAATCTTCAATCCAAGAAGAAGAATTTTGTGCTTTATAAATTGATCCTATTCCTGATTGATTTGATGCAACAATAATACTATTCAATAATTGGTCACCAACTTTGGAACTATAAAGTTTATAGTCAGGAGAAGAACTTGATACAATCAATGCATAAGTTTTATCACTTTCAAGATATACGGGAGATGGGAATTTGAAGGTTGTTTTTATAGTAGCATCTGATGAAGTAGAAATACCCATCTTTACTGCAGGGTTCGTAATCCTAATTACAGATTCAGCAGTAGCAAGAGAATCTCCTCCAATAATACTTACTGTTGGAGCAGTATAGTACCCAGAACCATTGTTAGTTACTGTAATATCATAAATTTTACCACTATAAATTTTTGCTGACGCTGTAGCAACACTACCAAAAGATCCACCATTATCACCATTAATAGTGATAGTAGTTGAACCAGAAGAATATCCAGATCCAAAATTAGTAACTCTGATATTTTCTACAATACCACAATCTTGATCAATATAGAATTTGGTTGTTGTTATTGCTGGGGAGCGATTAATTACAATTTCCTCACCTGCAATAAAGCTTGTTCCATCGTAGTTAGAAAGAATTAAATTATATCTAGTATTTGCTGAGGATACTGTCAAATTTGTTTTTATGGTTCCAGTAGCACCAGAAGTTTTTCCCGTAATTGTTTCTCCACTATTAAATGTAATAGAAGTAGCAATATCATTTCCAACTTTAATACGAAGAATTGTATCTGGATTTAAAGATGTTTGACTGAATGGGATAATAGTTCTTGTTGGAACTCCACCAGAAGTTTCTGTAAGATAAACTGATACTGGTCTATCTGTGTCAGCACCAGAAGAATTTGTTTTAGAACTGAAATAAAGATCAATGCTGGATGCAAATAATCCTTCTTGATATCCACTAATCGTAAATGTTTGTGCAAGTGGATCTAATAATCCATCTTGATTAATATTTACTCTAACACCGCCAATCGTTTGAACAGTGTCAGTTATGGATGCTGACCTTCTACTGATATTAGAAGATCTTGTAGATTGATTAGTATTTGGAGCACCAGAAATTACATATTCAGTTTCAGCAAATGTTTTTACTTGCGAATTAGAAGAAGTATTTGTACTACTTGATGTTAATCTGAAAGTTTTTATTCCAGCAGTAAAGTTTCTTTGTGTGCTAGAAATATTATAAAATGTTGATGCAGAGATTTCTCTATCATATAATTTCTTACCTGCTGTTGGAGAATATCCTGCTGGAACTAAGAAAATACCACTAACATTTCCATTAGTATCAGTAATAATTGATCTACCAAATCCTTTCTCTGCATACCCAGCAATTCCAGTAAATGGAGTTGTGATTCCAATTACATCATCTGGATTTACCCAAGAAGAAACTTCAATGCCATCAAAGAATGCATATAAACGAGTTAGTGGTTCCAAACCTCTTGCTATAAATTTAACAACATTTGTTCTGGCATATGGAGTATATGCATTAGATACTACTCTTTGATTTACCGAAGAATTTGAAGAACCATATGGTGTCAATCTATTTTGTGTACCATTTCTGGTTCTTGTTCTTGTCTTACCTTGAATTACAGATGTAACTGTAGAATTAAACTGAGTGGTTCCAGCAGAATTATTTAAAGCATAATTTGGAGTTCCTGTCCAGAGAATTTGCCATTCATTCCAAATGCTACCCCAAAGATTAGCATTATTATTTTTAATGGTATCAAATATAGAATTTTCATTTACAATCAATTCTGGGGATTTATATGTATCTTTCCATTCATCAATAGAAGGATCTAAGGTTAATATACCAGAGAACTTAGAAGATTTTCCTGGATTAATATCAATAGTTTTTGTTGCATATGGATTGCTTACAGTGAGTTGTTCTGAGAATGGGAGGGTAAACAATTCTCCTGTTTTTTGATATCCATTAGCTGTTCTTTGAGAATCATTTAAATTTTTCTCAATTAATTTAGTTTGAGATGCATAATAATTTGGTCTTACAACTCCAGTTTGAGTATCAATAGCACAAGAATAATCAAGTGAATTTGTATTTCCTACATTATGCCCTTCAAAATTATCTACTAAAACACCATTTTTAAATCTTTCATTTCCGAAAGAATCTCTAACTTGAGTATTGAAAGTATCTTGCTCAAGCAAACTTAATACAGTATAATACTCTAATTTTTCAATTCTCTTTTCAAGTTTTCCGATATCTCTCATCGTATAACGTTTGTTATCAATGCTCTTAATTTGAATATCTTTTAAACTAGAAGTATATGCTGGAATATTAAAATAATACAGTAAAATACCGTCGGAAAGTTCTGATGGTGTCTGTGGATTTAAAGATGGAGTTCCTTTAGAAACTTTGAATGTACCATCTTTAGTAATATAAAGAGCATCAATTCTATTCAAATAATATTGATATCCAGTATAGTAAGAAGTTCCATACAAAGGTAATGTAGAAACAGCAGAACCAGTTCCAGTAAATTTTAATGCGTTAATCGTAGTAAATCCGTTATATCCAGGAACAACTGTTCCAGTATCAAGACCAGTATAATCAGAAACTCTTGGTCTAAAATCAACTACATCACGCAATGAAATAGTTCCATATACGCTTGAATTAAAATCAGGAATATCTTTATATTTAAAATTATCAGTAAATGTATAAGAATCGACAGTAAAGTAATCTCCAGTTTCACTAGATCCAATATGTTTGAAGTAATCAAATACTACAAGCATTTTATTTGTAGGAACAATTGCTCCTGGCTTTCTAATTAATCTTGCAAGATCATAATGAGTATCTCTTTGACCACCATCAAAAATAAATCTATCTGCAATATTTACATCATTTGCAGTTGCATCAGCGCCAGATGCTGACATATAAACACCTTTGAGTTTATAACCATCAGCATACTTAATTGGAATTGTGGAATATGAAAATCCACTTGCAATTTGATATTCTTGATTTTCAATCAAGGTTTTTGTTTTTGGTGCTGTATCTGCTTTTACGACAGGGGCAATAATTTTATATGCAAGAGCTGCAAAAGATACTCCTAAATTAATAGTAGCAGATTGGGCATTATTACCAAGAGTTACTGCTCCACTAAGGTCTAAAAGATTACCATTTTGAGGATTTGCGAAAATCCAATTATTTGAAGAGTATGATAAAAATGTTTCATTAGTTCCTACTGAAATAGTGACTGTACCAGATCCATCAAGATTTCCTACAAATTCTCTCTGAACAGTATAACTAATATTAGTATTATTAGGATCAAGAATTGTAGTTTTTACATTCTTATTTGGAAGTGGAAGAAGAAGAGTATTTCCTGAAATACCATTGAGTTTAGATCTCAAACGTTCAACAGTTTTAGCAGTAAAATTACTTAACACTAAACCATAGACATAAATTCTTGCTGTTGAAGAAGTTCCAGATTTTGTTGCAAATTTAACCAGATATTTTCTTATTGTACCAGAATCATCAGTAACTTTGATGACATCACCATTCACAAGATCTAAATCTGGTCTTGAATTTAAGTTATCTGAAGTGATAAAATATGAATTTTCTGTAGCACTAAACGTTGCTCCTCCAGCAACATTATAAGTATCTTGACGAGATGTAACATCACCAGTAAATGGATTTCCAGTAGTAGAATTAAAGAAACTCTTGATTGAAGAAGAATCGTAATTGATTACATTACTCTTATTCAAAACTGCAATATAACTTGCGCCAGAACCAGTACCTGAAGTAATCAAAATAGTAGGTGCTGTATCAAATTTACCGAGACTTAAACGAGCAGCTGCAGTAATTCTAATAGATCTTAACTCTGTACTTGTTAATGTAATATTTGAAGATCCAATTACTGAAGTTTTGTCAGTTCCATTAACAATAATTGTTACACCACTAACTGATGCATATGAAGTACCAAATGCTACTGGTTTTAAATATGCAATAGATCCATCATCTTCAATAAAATTATATGGAGTAGATGTTCCATCAAGTTCAGAAAGAACTGTTTCTCCTGACTGGAAAATACCAGAAACTTTTGATAAAATTACTTCATTAGTTTCAGGAAGAAGTAATTCTACAATTCCAGTCGCTCCACTGGTCTGACCTGTAATAATTTTTCCTCTTGTAAAATTAATAGCATTTTTACAAAGAATTTTACTAAAATATTCTGTTCCAAATAATCCTAGCTTATATTGTGAGGAACTTTTATCATATATTTTTGAAGTTGAATTTCCAGAAAGAAACTGCAAATATTTTGTTTTTGATAATCCAACATATGGTGTGCTTAATCTTTCAGCAGTACAAATATATCCAGTAATTCCACCCGTAATAATAATACTTCCGCCATTAATATATTCAAATGTTGTTGAGTTAGTAACTACAACAAATGCTCTATTTGAAGATGAATTTAATTTATAATATCGTACTTGACCATTGATAGAACCTCCACTTCCAGTATGAGTATATGCAGTTCCAGATGATACAAGAGTAGTTGCAGAAAGAGTTTTGAGAGTTAGAACGAAAAATCTTTCATCTTCTGGTGCAGTACTATCAAGATTTGCTGTTGTTTCTCCATAAAGAGCATCTACATAAGTATCGTATAATTTAATTTCTTGATATGGACTTGTATTAACTACACCAGTTCCTCCTTCAATATCAGGAAAGGAATAAAGATTATTTACAGTAAAATTAGAACCTTCTAATGGGGAGACAAAAGTATCTGATTGTGTTGCATAATCTCTTGCTTTATCAATATCAACATATCTTACTGAGGTAGTTTCAATTTCAAAACCACGAACATACGCTTTACCAGCATCAACTGCAGCAATAAATTTATTATCACTACCACCTTGACTAGAAGTATATACTCCATTATTTGAACCAAAATTTAAATGCTCTCTCAACCCTAATCCAAAATCTCTTACTACATAATCTCCAGATTCATCAAATGTTCTTCTCGCAAGAAGATCTTGAATAATATTATTGGTTTGTACAGTTTCCACTGTACTTGAAAGATTTCCTGATTGAATTAAAAGTAGTTGTACAAAATCTTTTTGATCAGGAGCATCTAAATCTCTTTTACTTAAAGAAACTTCAAATGAAAGTCTATGAGCACCAGGAGCAGCAAAATTTGAATATCCTTGTGCATTATCAAGTAGAGAAAAATCTTCCTCAGGAGTAACGAGTTTTTCGGATAATAAAAATCCAACTTTATAAGATGGTGTATTACTATATTTTTCTAAAATAATTGTTTGAGTATCATTTCTTACCAAAGTACCATTAATAAAATAGATACCTTCTTTAACTGTAACTGCAGAACCAAATCCCAAAGCAGGACTTTCTGTAGGTTTTACATTTCCACTAGCACCAACAATTGCTGTAGGATTTCCAGAAGAATTTGAAGTAATTATTTCTCCTTCAGTAAATGTTGCTTGAGTATTTGAGGTTCCACTATTTTCATATTTTACAAATAATGTAGCAGCATTTGTTTCAGTTGCGATAGTAGCATTTACTACTTTAGCAACAACTCCACTAGTGTTGCCAGTCATTTTCACGCCAATATAATCAGTAATTGCAATATTATTAGTAAATGAACTTACTTTAACATAATTATATTGTTTATCAAAAATAATTTCGCCAGGTACTACAATTGATCCTTGCTTAAAGTTTGCCTTTGCAAGATTTTCAATTTGATTTTGAAGAATTGATTGCAAAGTAGTAAGTTCTCTACTTTGGATTGAATATCCAGGTCTGAAGAGAACTCTATAAAAATTATTTAATGGATCAAAATCATCAAAATATGGAGATTTGTTGAGATTAGTACTCTGGGGCATATTATTTAACTGGTATTTGAAATTTGATCTATGTTATATATTAGAATTCTACAACTAGCTTGACATCTTCAATCTGATCAACTGAACGAGAAACAGTTCTTCTATTTTCAACATAAATGATGTCACCAGTATATTTTTCAATTTCTGGTCTTGAATATCCATTAGCAAAAGTCAAATTAGATGCTGTTAAACTATAAGCAGTATCTGGAGTTTCTACGGCACTTGAAGTAGCACCAGTAATAGCATTTGATCCAGAAAATAATCCTAAAGAACCACCTTGATTTCCCGTAGTAGAACCTTCATATTTTGTTTGATATAATTTAAGAATTTTTGTTGCACTATCCCACGAAACTACTCTTCCCTTTGCTCCAGTTACTGCTTGGGTCACAAGTTCATCAACAGCAAAAGTTGCTCCTGTAGAAGTTGGAAATTTAATGGCAGTAAGAGCATTATATGTTGATGCTGTAGCAGCAACTCCTGTAGAATCTTTGGGATCACGAAGAACACCAATTCTTCTGAAATCATTATCTACTGGAAACTCAAGGGTTTCATCATATTGCAATCTGGAGTTAACCATAACTCTTTTTGCACCAAGTTCTTTATAAACATTAAACCCGTGACCACCAGTAGGTGGGAGAATAACTTCAAGAGATGCTCCAGATCCAGCACCAATACCAGAAATTTCAGTAGAATTCACATTAATAACTCCATAACTATAATATTGACCCGCAGATGTAATTGTTACAGAAGTTACAGTACCACTACTAACAACGATTGTAGCAAGTGCTTGAAGACCACCTGTTTTTCTTGTATAATCGCCTCTGATAGGTACACTAGTATAAGTACCGTCAGTATATCCAGAACCACCGTTCTTAATCACTACAGTGTCAATAGAACCGTCTACAGCGGCGTTCTTGACATCAGTACCATTAGTTGGGTCGCCAGCAGAACCAACCCCCCAATCGGCAGGGAGAGGCATATAAGATGTGGTGAGGAATTTTACAACATCATCGGTTCCAATGCTATACATAAACTTCCACTTATACCCCTCAGAAGTAGTAAATACTGAATTAGAAGTTCCAGTAGGAGCTACAGTAGATGTAATACCGTTAGGATTTGCTACTGAAGAACCATTGTAAATGCATTTATAAACTTTATAATTATTGATGACATAAAATTTAGCGTTATAAAGATTAGAAGCATTTTCTGCAGCAGAGTTTGCTTTATAATCGGCACTATAATTTAAACGATACATTGAATAGATTTGTCCAGATGTCCAGTTGTATCTGCTAGTAACTAATCTTACATCTGTTGATTGAATTCTTTTCAAGGAAATCATATCATCAAAAATTTCCTTTTCGTACTTGAAGCTATCAATTGGGCTAGGTGGATTATTTTCGTTTGGAGATGCAAGATATGAATTACTATGCTGACTACCTGCTGGTTGCCCAACATATGAAGTTACGCCACTAACAGCAGCAGTATCCCAAGATTGAGGTCTACCTAGGAAAAAATACATATTAGTAGGCACAGCTTCGCCAAATGCTTCTTGAAACTGTTGTGCATTATGAATTCTAAACTGTTCAGAAATAAGTGCAGGCATTTTTACTAAATCTATGGGAAATTTCTTGTGTTATTTATATTTATCATCCTATCCAAGAGAGATTAAAATAATCTCCTTGATTGTGTGAAACTGCGCTTGTGGAATTAATTCCACGATTACAATTTAATAATGTTACTCCAGAAATGGAAGTATATGAAATAGTTTCATTTCCAAACTCAATATATCCAGGTGAGGGGAATTTAGCCAGTGAAGTTACTCCACTAGCAACAATTGTTGTTCCTGAAGAAGTAATTCCACTTGCTAATGTTGCACCAAATGTTGCATAAGCATCTTGACCAATATTCATAATATTCGTTTCATTAGAACCTGTAGTTCTTCCTGGTCTTATGTTAAAATCATTAATTGTCAGATTTGGGAAATATCTGGAGAATAATTCAATACTCATACCTTGATAAAGGTATGGTGCTTGTTGACTATTCAAATCAGCATAAGGTTCAAATGGTTGATATGTAAATTTATTACTATCAAGATTTGCGAGAACATAAGAAAGTCCTGGCTGTGAGGGATCTTGATTAGATACACTTTCAATTTGAATTTTATTTTCAAATGAGGTTGTAATTTGAGTACTAATATAAGGAAGATCATATTGTTCATAACGATCTTGAAGTATATTCAACCCCAAAGAAACTGCAGCAGCATTACCATCATTCAATCTACTATCCACAATTATTTCTTTAGAAATTTTTACTGGATATTTTTGTTTTATAATTTTATATTTTTTTAAGAAAAGAACATCTGGTTGTGATGTGTATCCAGATCCAGGATTTGTAACAACAACATTTCGTACTTGTTTGTTTTCAATCACAGCATATGCTGCAGCACCAGTTCCTGGATTATTACAAGCAGTTTTAAAAATAACAATAGGAGGTATATTATAATCCATACCAAAATTTACAACATCAACTCTTGAAACTCCATAGTCATAAAATGCTGGAATTGCTGTTGTTCCAGAAATAGAAACTGTTCCACTTAAAGTCACTGTATTTGCATTTGTTATCGGAACACCAGAAGACATTACTGCTATTCCAACAGCATTTTTACCAAATATAAATGAATTATCTGTGTAAACTGAAGCATTGTATTCATAATTATCGGAGTATTTAATTATAGAAGTATCAAAAGAAATTAATTCTTTTGGAGTTTCACCATCAATTTCAATTAAATCGCCAGGAGTAATTAAATCTTCATATTCTGAATATTTGGCATAAGTTTCACATTCATTATTTGTAGATTTACCTAAATTAACAATTTTTTCAAATGGTCTACCATTCCAAATGGCAATAGTTTTTTCAAAAGTTTTGCCATAAAAATAAAGAATTTGACATTTTTTACTAGAAGTTGGTGGTTCTGTAAAAATTAATAAATTATCATTAATTGTATAAGATATTCTATTGTTTTGAGGAACACCATCTAAAAGTACTAAAATTTGATCAATATCTGGTGATTTAATATTTTCTTCTAGATATTTTAAATCAAAGATTTTATCACTAGCATTAAATTTTGATGAAATATCATTCAAAATTTTATATTTACTAAACGTGTATCCAAAGAATTGTCTTTCTTTTTCATATGCTGAATTGAAAACAATTTGATTTGGATTTGTTGTTCTATTAATAGAATAACTTTCTCCATAAATTTGCAAGACCCCATCAACAAAAATTAAAAGATTTTCATCTACTAAAGTAGAAATATTTGTGCCATCAGATTTACGCAGATCAAATGTTGTTGTTGAACCATCAAAAATAATATTTTGTAATTTATATGAATATCTTTCATTATCAGTTCCATTCAAAAATTTAAAGAAAACTGAATAAAAAACGGATCCTTCTTTTGGCGGTTCAAATAATTTAATTGAAGTATTTGCATACTCAAATTCACCCTTAACTAATTTTGCGTTTGTCAAATAAGAATTTGAAATTATTCCAGAAGGTACTGTAAAATTATTAAAAAGTATTTTAAATGTATTTGAATTGTCTACCGAATAAATTTCAAATTTATCATTCAAGTTGATATTATAACCAGAATAAGTTACACCTTCAATATGAACATATTGATCAACAGGATATGTTACTCCAGATTGAGTATATGCATACCCGTGATTACCCGCCGTAGTGATTGTCGCAACATTATTCACATATGAAATTTGAGAAATATTTTTTCGCTCAATTGGTTCCTGAAAAATTTCATTAATGCAAAGAATTATAGATGAATTTTTTGTATCTGTCGGGAAATTGCCGTCAGTAGACGACAAATTAAATTGAGTAGTTGATGAATTAAATGAATTGGAAATATCATCCATTTTTACTGCATCAATTTGATTTTCTAAGAAATTGAGAGCAGCAGCACCTTCTCCGTCAATAGTAGATAGGTTTCTAGTATTGATTGTTTGTATTTCATATTTTTTATAATTAATAGTAGATTCTACATTAATTTCAGGTGCAGCAATTATTACAACGTGATTACTATGATTTCTTGGCAAGAAAACACTAGAATCTGTTACTCCAGAAGTTACGAAATTTCCAGATCCTTCAATTGCAACTTCCCCAAAAAGTTTAAATCCTAATGGATGAACTGTTCTATCAACTTTTGATTTATAATCTTTTAAAGATCTTGTACTTCTAATAACATATGAAAAATCCTGATAATAATAACTATCAGTTATTTTTTGTGATGAAGAACTCAACTTACCCAGATCACTATCAAAAAATCCAAATCGGTTAATATATCCAGAAATATTTCCATATACTTTAGCAGTCTTAACTTCATAAATTATTGAAGTTGTTTGTTTGATTGAACCAGTAATTACATCACCAACAATTATTTTACCATCAATTAATTCAACTTCAAGTAAATAAGAATTAACTCCAATTTGCTGTGATGATACCGTTCTTAAGGTAGCACCACTAGAAGTATAAAGATATTCAAAATTTTTATAAACTTCGTCAGATAAATTTGAAATTATTAATTTATAATTAAACGATAACTCTTTTGATAAAGTTCTATCAGTATTAAATTGACTACCATAATTAGATATACGAATTGATTTTATCTTACCAATAGAATTACTCACTGGAAAAATTTGTGCTGCAGTATCAATAGCAACAATAGTATCAATTGATGTATAATTTCTACCAGCATTAACAACATTTATAGATTCAATATTACCATTTACTATAGTAGGAATTAAAATAGCACCAGTACCAGTAGAACTTACAAATTCAATTATAGTATTATTTGAATATCTATTTCCGCGTGAAACAACTTGAATATTATTTTGAATACCGCCACTACTTAATGAATATTTGAATTTTGCATTATCTAATTCACTATGTACTAACCCCTTCACCAAAGGTAATTTTTTATATCCACCACCACCATCAATATTTTTAATTTTTACTATATCACCAACAGCAGATTTTGAATAGGTGTAGTATGTTACACCACTATATGTTGTTTTTTCTGGTTGACCAGACAATGAATATTTAAATGTGTTATCATTAACAACTTTAATAATATGAGAATTTTCAATATATGAATCTTTAATAGTAAAGAAAATTTTATTATTTTGAATTAAATTATTTTGTTCAAAATAATAAATTCTAGAAATAAGTTCATCATTAAGAATTTCTTCACTGAATGTTACAGTTGCTCCAGAAAAACCTGCTGTTCCAGATTGAACAACACTTGTTATTTCGTTAATATTTGAAGAATCTTCACTAAAAATTAAATTATATCCAATATTACTGGAATCGCTGATATCAAAAATATAACGAGTATTGCGAATCATTTCAAATGACAGATCTCTCACATAATAATTTCCAGTATTTGTTGGATCAATTTCCCAATAAACTTTCTTTGTAGTTACAGAAGATATGGAGACAGGTCTAGAGATTGTCGTAGAAGAATCGTTAACAACACTACTATTTGTCAAAGTGCCTGAAAGAATTCTAACTTCAATGATAGAATTTTCTTTATCTACATTATAAATTACACCAGAAACGCCACTAGAACTAAGTGCATTGCCAACTTGAATTCTATAATCAGCATCACTATCTGGAATGTATAAAGAAACTTTATTTCCAATATTATGTAATCTAAGTGGTGTACTAAATTGCGATCTGGTTACGGTTAATTGATTACTATTATAGTTAATTGATGTAATTTTTAAAATTTCATCATTAATTGTAATATAATCATTATTTCTAAATCCAGATGATGATATTACATTTACTGTAGTTTGATTAAATGAAACATTAGAATCAAGAGTAGTATTAAATGATGGTTTATTATATTTGATTGTTTGATATGATGACGTTCTTACTTTAAAAGTTTTAGTTACTTGTAAATTAATTTTATCAATATTTAAATATACAACATCATTGTCTGAAAGTAAATGAGGAGTATTAGTTGTTACATATGCCTCATAAGGAATTGTAGTACTTTGGGAAGTTATTGATGTCGGAAATGCAAATTGAGATAATCCACCACTTACAGTAACTCCAGATGCTGTAAATCCAGAAGCAACAGCATAAGTAACAGAACTTACTGTAACACCACCAATTGCTTCAACATTTGCTAATACACCAGCTCCTTCTGTATTAGTACTATCAACAAACAAATAATCATTAATTTTAAATATTTTAGCACTATATCCAATTTTATAAGAATCTACAGATCCTCTTTCTACTGAATTTACTAAAAGTCTAGCATCATATCCTTCAGATGGAGTATTGTTTGTTCTAATTCTTTTTGAAGTTTGCGGAAGATTATATTCTTCTTGATTATGTGTTACTAAAGTATTATTTTTGGATGGAACTGAATTATAAGTTTTTCCTAAGATATAAGGGAAAATTCCTGCACCAAAAGAATTAACTGTGATAAAATAACAATATCTTCCTTCTGGAAAATCTGGAGTTTTACAAAAACGTCCATTGCTCGTATCAAGATCTCCTAATCCATTCACAAACTCATAATCTTCTATAAATGCCCCAAGAGGATATAAAGTTGTGCTTAGTCTATTTGATGAACTAGTAACTAATCTATAACTACCAACAATCCTTCTAATAGAACTTGAAGTACTTAAAGGGTTCGAATAACCATAAGGACCATAAATGGGATTTCCATCATATGCCCAACCTATAATTGGAGAATGCACAAATCCAGAAGTAACTTCTGCATAATCAGATCCAGTACCTCCTACATTATCATTTAAATTATTGCGAAGAATTTTGGGGTTAAATGCATATGCATACTCTAATCCATATGCAATATTATTACTTGGATACAAATATCCATTACCAGGATCAGTTTTTTTTAGCGTCGAAATTGACCAGTTTTTTGTTGTAGAATTTTGAGTATAATTTAATTTAAATACTCTATCATAATTCCATTTTCTTGTGACAATATTTGCTACTACACCAGCACCCTTTGATACTAATTTAACTATAACATTTGATTTGTCAGAATAGTCAATTCCTTCACTTAATACATCAATACTTGTTACAATTCCATTATTAATGTTTGCTTTTGCAAATGCCCCTTTACCTTTTCCTGTATTATCAGTGATTACAACATTTGGAGCAACAATATAATTATTACCAGGATTAGTTACAGAAATAGTTTTAATTGAACCCTTTACAATATCTCCAGCATTTAAAATGGAAGCAGTTGCATCAAAACCATAAGCAATTTCTAATTCAGCATCAGAAGTGTAATTACTTCCTCCGTTTAAAACATTTACTGTTGCAATTTTGCCATTTACAATATTTGCAGAAAAAGTGGCACCAGAGGCAGTGACATTATTAATTCTAAAAACTGGTTGAATATTATCTTCAAATCCATATCCATTGTTAACTATATTAACAGCTGTTACATCACCAAAAGTTTCATATTCAAGATCTTGGCAACTAAACGCCTCTACACCATTAACAAACAATCCTATTGAACGATTACCAACTGGTTGAACTTGAGTAATTTTTTCAGTTTCTAATGGGATTGTTTTTAGTAAATACTGATTACCAACATTAGATGCGACATCAATAAATGAGCCAATTGGATAATTTGGTAATCCAGTAGAAGCAATATATGCATAACTATCAGTTTTATAAACTGCACTTACTTCTGTACTTAAATTTTTTACTCTATCATCAATTTCTACGTTTGAGCTACTTGATAGATTTCCTACTTCATTAATTCTCCAAGTAGTAAATTGTTTTCTTGAGTCAATTATACCATCAGATGTCAATTGAATTGGATCTATATCATTATAATATGAAGAACCATCAATAATATCATATTCGGAAATAAATCCAACCAATTTCATTTTGATAATATTTTCAGGATTTTCTATCCCGCCCGAATATCCATAAAGATATTCAGTAGTTTTTACTAAAGAAAGATTGATGTGAGTTGTTTTTGTGGTACTATAAGAACCTCTATTACAATCAAAAAATTGATTAAATGATTTGTATCGGTATGTGATAATTTCATCATCAATTTGAATTATTCCATTTTTTTCTGGAAATCCAATAGTACTATCAACTGTAATTACACTATCAGTACTACTTAAATTTCTTCTTAAAATTGTTTTGGAAGGTACTTTAAAATTACTTCTATTTAAAATATTTAATCTAATTTCGTAAATATTTTTATTTCCAGAAGGATAATTAGTAATATTATTGACAATAATTGTGTCTAAAATTGCACTTGCTGTTGATGAATTAGATATATCAGTTTGTTTAATTTGATTTCCAACGAGATCATAAGGATCGCCAGTAATTGCTTCTACTTTAATGATATCATCAATTGTCCAATCTGAATAAGAAGCCTTGATTACATAATCTTTTGGATACTTTACTGTAACTTCTTCATCAAAAATACAACGAAATAAAAATTGGATTGATACACTTGTTCCTTTGGATGAATAAAAATCTTTGATGTTCTTAATCAAAGTAACTACATCTATATCAGAATCAATTTGTGTATATGGAAAACCTTCTAAATATTGATCTCCATAATTTTTGATAATAGAAAACAGGAATAAATTTGATAAATTCTTTACTACAGATCCTGTTGTGTGTGCTGCTGCTGTAGTAGAAGTTACAGTTGTCCCAATTTCTTTTAATTCAGTAGTAGCTGAATATCCTCTTTTACAGTTTAAAAGAGTATTTGTTAAAGTATCTACGTCCTGATAAAAAATAATTTCATCATCAATACTAACTATTCCATTAGTTTTTTCAAACCCATAAAGTGAATTTAATCTAATACTAGAAGTAGTAGAATTAATATTTTGATAGAGGATACCTGTCTTAACCAAATTTGATTTGGTAAGATTATCAAGATCAAGATATTCTAAAATATTATTAGAAATATCTAAAGATGCACCTTTAATTTCTAAAGATTTATAATATTCAGTAAAGAAATTTATAAAAACAGAAAAATCTTCAGATATAAAATCTGGAAGTTGCTGTTCAATAAAATCTGAAATATTTAACCTATTAAAACTCATCTTAGTTTACGTCTGTAATTATTTGAAAATTGCTATTCTCTAAAGAGAGATCAAGATATACTTCCCTAACAGCATAGATATCAGAATTTTTTGGCGTAACTCTTATAAAGATTTCATTATTATCATTACTTCCAGCAGTGATTTGAAGTAAATTAATGTTTATTTCACCCTTAGAAAAATTAATCGTTCCGACATTATCTAAAAGAATTACTTTACTCGCTGTTAATGAGTCAATAGTATATATTCTAATAGTTCCATCGCCAGTATTATCAAAATATGCATCAACATTGGGATAATTTGCAATTCTAAAGGAACTTGAAACAATATTAGTTTCATTGTTACATTGTGGATTTAATTCATTTACATAACAAAGAAGATATTGTGCTTTTGTATTCAGCGCAGGAAGAAGTTTTTTTCTTAAAAATAAATCAGTATTATTTGAGGTAATTGAATCTTCTGAAGAATCAATTACTGTGCTTAACTTACTTTTCTTTATTGATCCACCAAATTTATTTAAATTATTTGTATCTTTATATTCAGTTAAATTTTCAATACAAAGATTTTTAACTTGTTCTGAAGTTAAATTTGTTGATGATGGATTATAGTATATTTTAGAATCTAAAAGTACTTCAATAATAGAAGGATCTACAATTACAGGAGTTACTGATGCTACAGTATATTGTTTTAATTGAGTAATTATAGATTTTTTCGTAGATCCACTTAATTTATCGGAATATTTTGGTTTAATAGCAATTTTTACTCTTCCATATTCGGGAGGAGATTCATTTTCTCCACCATATACAATAATATCAGCAATAGATGAGTACAATTTTTGTGTAATGATTTTATAATCATCTAATGTTACTGCTCTATTTTGAGAAGAATAGAATTTTGGAGCATTATTTTTAACTTCTTGAATAGTTTCAACCTCATTTCCACCTTCACTCTTGGAAACTAAAGTTACAGTAATATTATTTAACTGTCTTTGAAGATTTTCATTATAAATTTCACCTGAAAATATAAAAGATTGTAAATTATTACTATTTTTTCCAGAAGAGACAAGATAACTTACTTCAATAATTTCTCCATTTTGCAATTTTCTTCCAATAACTCCATCACCAAACAACAATTGATAACGTGAATCATCAACTTCTTGCACAAAAAATACTAAATCTGTTGCAGAAACGTTTAAAATGTTATCTGATGGTAAATATTTGCTTGTTTTTGCCGAACTAACGTTCTCTCTAACTTTAACAACTAATGTACTTGTGTCAATATTTTCAGTTGGGATAATAAATCTTTGATCAGCAATTGTATTATCGACAGTAAACTTATAAGTAATATAAACACCTTCAGTTACTTTTAAATTATTTGTACCACTTGTATTTGAAATATAGCAAATATTATTAACTACTGGCGATACAATATCTTCCGAAATAGCAAATTGATAAGTATCTGATCCATTTTGCGAATTATAAGAAATAAAACAATTTCCTTTCTTTAAAGTTAAAAATTTAGGAACATTATTTGGGTCTACAGCAGCAACCGAAGAGTAATCTACTTTTAGAGTAAGATATGCGTTTGATGAAGTTTTTGATTTCGGAGTATATCCAAGTTCTTTTGCTCTCTTTACAATATTGTCTCTAAGTGAAGCAGAAGTTAAGAATGCTTCATTAACTGCCATCGTTGTATTGAAGGCAGTATAATAAGTATTATATGCTAAAAGATCAAGAATTGAAGAAAGTGTAGACGCCTCAAAATCATAGTCAGTAAAATCCGTATTACGCCTTAAGTATTCCCTTAAAGCGATCTTAATATCTGCGTAATCTAGTGAACTAACTTGTGTGAATGCCATTTATTATGTTTTTGAAGAAGATGAGAGACTCAAGTTTACACTATTTACCTGAGGACTTGAATCTGGAATACTGTATTCAATTTGAATATCATATGTATATTCATCATCATTCAAATTTATAACGATATCGAGAATGCTGACTCTTGGTTCGTAACTATTAACTAAGTTAATAATCTGATCTTGAATCATACCAGCAGTAGCATAATCAAAAGGTTCAAATAATAAATCTGGTATACCACTACCGAAGCGCCCATTGAAAAACTTTTCTCCTTTTTTGAAGGAGAAAAGATTTAGTAATGCACGTTTAATGGCATTGTCATTTTTTAAAAGTACAAGATCTTTTGTTAAAGGATTTTTTGAAAATGTAAAACTCAGGTCTTTATAAGATCTTGACGGTTTGAGAGCCATCCGATACCAGTATTTTTATTTATTTATGGTTATTCGTGCCACCTCTCAACATAATCATCAAACCCACCTTTACCACCACAAGATTTTGAATATCTATCTACTGGCGGATCATTGGGGTTTACATATTTTATATAATCTGTGACCAATTTAGTAGTCCCCCACATTTCTTTCATGTAGTTTTTATCACGATCAACTTGGTATTTTGTCATCTGTTTTTCCGTAGAGGTTAAACAGAACTTTTAAAGGGGTTGCTATCCCTCACAAAAAAACCACAGGCAAACTGTGGTTTTCAAATTATTCAACTTCTGTAGTTACTTCTTCAGTTTCTAGCAAATCTTGAGGAAATTCCTGATCATCTGGTCTGTTACCAACAACATAACCAAATGTTCTTGTTTCTGCAGATAAAATTTCTGCAATTGCAGTATTTGATTTTCTTTTTTTTACCATTTACCTTCCTTGACCTCTATAACGTTTACGTGGCGAATTACTTGAACTTGCACTATATTTAGTATTTTTTCCCATACCCTGACGAGTACGTTTTGGTTTAGATTGAATTACATCTTTGCCAGTAGGTGAAGAGCGAATTGCCATTTAATTATTTGCGAACATTCTTATCATATCACATAATTGATCATATGTCAACTATATTCAATAAGTATTTGCAATGTATAATGTAGCGGTATAATTACTATATCCAGGACAACTAATTACAACATTTACACCACCTGCCAAATGTGGATTAGGTATAGCAATGGAGGCGTAGCCGTTGCCGCCAGTAAAAACTCCTGATGGTGAATTTCCGTAATATGAGTCAATTGATCCACCACTAAAAGTAACAGAGTATGTGAAGCTAAGGGGAACTTCTTCAGCTGTTCTATTTACTCCAACCGCAAAATAATCATAATTAATACCATTTGATTGAGTATAATTTCCTGTATAATTAATATAACCAGGCACTGTAGGTAGTGATTGTACCGTAACAGTTGCTTGTAATGTTAAAGAACCGCCAGGGCCAGAAGCACTCAATGTATAAGTAGTTGTGGATGTTGGAGAGACAGTGGTTGATCCACTAGTTGCAACAGAACCAACTCCTTGATCTATACTTACTGATGTTGCATTACTTATACTCCAAGATAGAGTTGAAGAATTTCCACTATTGATTGAAGTCGGACTTGCTGTAAAACTACCAGTTGGAGCAGCAGGAGTTTGAGAGGTATCATTAATTGTTATTACAGAAGTATTTGCTAGTAATGTTGTGAATGCAGATTCTTTATATAAGTTTACATAGAATGATTGTGTTCCAGATTCAGTCAAACTATCAGCAGTTGCATTAATATTAAATGTTGCCGTATTATTGTTTATTGTTACTGAACTACTAGTTGGTGATAGATTAGTTGAAGTTGTAATAGTAGAAGATCCTGCTCTCCAATATAATATAGTACCATTAAGAACATTTGTTGTAGTTACAGTAATTGTAACTGAAGAACCTTCATTGACAGAAGAATTAGAAGGACTAATTGAATAGGTAGGTGTCCAAGAGAGAACTACCAAACCATTTTGACTACTCCCACCACGACCAGAAATATAATAAGGATCACTGCTATTAGGTGCAGCAGCTCCAGAAGAACTTCCTGTATTTCCATTATATGAAACTATATTAGTAATTGCTCCAGAAACAAGTCCAGCACCTCCACCTCCTCCGCCAGATTGACAATTAGTTCCCGTATCACCACCACCGCCACCACCACCGCCAAAGTATCCAGCACCGCCGCCGCCGCCACGATTGCCAACACCTTGCCCAGTTCCTCCAGAAGAACCTCCATCGGAAGTATTACTTCCATTATTCCAAGATACTCCTGCGCTTCCATTACTAGTATTGTTACTAATACCACCAGAGCCACCACCAGATTGTGTTCCACCTTGTCCTCTATAAGAACTACTAGTATAACTTGTTCCAGTACCACCAGAAGCATTTCCTCCACCATATCCACCATTTCCTGCTTGTCCAGCCCCGCCGCCAGCGCCCGCAATACCAAAATCACTACCACGTTTTACATATGAAAACTGCCCACCTTGTCCAGCGCCATAGTCCGCCTGCCCGCCAGTTGATCCTTGTCCAGTCTGACCAACAAATATTGAAATAACTTCAGATGAAGAAACATTCATTTTACCTTCAACATATCCACCACTACCTCCACTATATGGACCCCCACAATTTTCTCCAGTACCATCACCACCAGCACCCCAAGCTTTAAAAATAATATTATTAACTCCTGCAGGAATAGTAAAAGATGAAATACCTACATCTGCAAATGCAATATAACTATTAGTATTTAAAGTAGCAGTGTTACTTGTAATAATATTTCCATAATTTGAAGTAACAACTAGACGATAATTAGTACCATTATTTCCAGAAGTAGCTGTGACTGAATAAGATGAACTGTTTGCGCCAGAAATATTATTCCAAACACCAGAAGTAAAAGATTGCCATTGATAACTTACCGTTACTGCTGGACTCCAAGCTACAGAATTTAAATCAACTGTTGGAATTGAAACAGTCGCTGAAAATGTTGCTGTAGCATTTAATAAAACAGTTGTGGAACTTGGTTGAGATGAAAAAGATATTACTGGCATTTCTAATACTATTCTTGAGTTGCTATTAGCACTTCCAGCTCCACCTCTATTAATATCAGAAGAATTTGTAAATGTTGAAGTTGACCCATTAATAACACTGCCAGCAACAAATCCAGATCCTCCACCACCACCAGAAGAATCTCTGGTGCCATTTCCATAGTCATTACCGCCGCCACCTCCACCGCCTCCAAAGTATCCAGCACCGCCTCCACCGCCCCCAGAAGCATTTGCGCCACCACTACCTCCTATTGATCCTCTTCCTCCAGTTCCACCACTAAGAGCACTCCCACCTGAAGCACTAATATTATTAGTACTTGTAGAAGTCGTCCCCTGTCCGCTGCAACTTATAGAATGATACCTTACATAAACGGCAGAATTATCTGCACTTGAGTACCAGTTTACTCTAAATCCAGTAGAAGATTTATCGCTAATCGTAGAGTAAAATCCACTAGGATAATATGTTCCACTAGCAGAATAATTTTGATCTCCACTAGCATTACTAGCATTTATTGAATATGATGAATCATTATATGGAGTGGTAAATGTGTATGTATATCCATCACTGGGGTTAGATGTGGAACCTTGAGTGGGAGTAGCAGTCCAAGGTCCTTGAACATCAGTAGTAGTATTAACTCCAGATGATCTTATGTGATAAAACCCACCTTCTTTTTGAACAGTACCTGTTGTGTATACTGTTTCTAATGCATATCCGCCACTACCACCAGATCCAGATGTCCCACCACCACCTCCAGTAGATCCAATTTGAGAATCGGCAGAATTTTGTCCACTACCACCAGATGATCCGCCGCCGCCTCCCCCATAACGATTACATCCCTGTCCATTATTAGCCCCGCCGCCACCAGCGCCGCCAGCAATTAATAATGCGTTGCCCTGACTTACTGAAGTACCATTAAAAATTCCAGCATATCCACCACCAGGCCAACATCCATATGATCCATATCCAGTTCCACAAGCACCACCACCAGTATTTAATTTAACTGTATATGTGTTTCCATTTGAAGCTGATATAGTGCCAGCAGCATATCCTCCAGTAGCATTACAAGTACCTTGACCCCATAATTTATTTTTTATGGTTTTATTTCCTAGTGCAGTAATAGTATATGTGGTAGAATTACTTGGATCTAATACTAAAGCACCGTCTGCAGCAAATGTCCAATAAATTTTTCCATTTACAGCTGGAGAAATTTGTAAATCTGCATCACCAATAATAAGTAATAATTGATTTGTAATTTTTGGATCTGCATATGCATTTGTCAAAACACATCTGTATGAAGTTCCACTATCACCTGATGTTAGAATTGGTGTTGTGTATGAAGGGGATGTCGCACCAGTTATATCAGAAAAAGCTGAATCAATAAAAAGTTTCTTTTGCCACTGATAAGTAATTACATCTGATGTAATTGTTGCAGTAACGGTAAATGTTGCTGTAGTACCAACTACATAAGAAGTAGCAGCAGTAGGTTGTGAAGTAATTGTAATAAGTCTTCTTACATTTAAATAAAGTTGATTTGTTGTATAAGGTGAATTTTGTGCATATGGTTCACTAATTACACAAAGGTACTTATCATTATAATCATTTGCAAATGAAATTGTTGGTGTTGTATAAGAAGCAAGTGTCGCACCAGAAATATTTGAAAATGATCCACCAGAACTTTCTTGTTTGCGCCACTGATAAGAAAATGCTGGACCAGCAAGATTTGAAATTATTGCAGAAACACTCATACTTGCAGCAGTACTTTCATTGACTGTTATAAACTCTGGCAGAGTTGCAGAAATAAGTGCTGTATTAATACTTAAAGTAGCAGATGAAGAAGTTAATGGACTATTTACAGCAATTCCACTAAGATCAGCTACAATACATCTATAAAGATCATTGTTATCGGCACCATAGACTAGGCTTGGTGTGGTATAAGAAACTCCTGATGCAGTTGCAAGATTGAACCAATCTCCGCCAGAACTTTCTTGTTTCTGCCATTGATAGGAAAAGTTCGGCGGTACTCCGCCTAATGATGCACTAACAGAAAATGTAACTGTTGTTTTTTGATTCGCTGCAGTATTATTCGGTCCAGTGATTTCAATTGCAGAAATAGTACCTTGCTTAATTTCCTCAAAAGGTCCTCCAATTTTAATTGAACTAATATTTTCCGCACTCACCTGCCAATATTCTACGGGATATATTCCATGATCAGTAGGATTATCCTTAGGAATAAACTGTACTTGGTTATTATAAGGAACAATATTATTATTGTTCATGTTATAAACACATTAGGCGAGCCGCTGACTAAAGGAAAAGTTCCCGTAAGTCCTAAATCAATATTTCCTAAACGACTTGATGAAAGTTGATTTACAAAAACACTTGTAGATCCAGTAATAAATGGCGCAACATATGTTACACAACATACTGGACAAGGAACTCTTTCTTGATAAGGTATTGTTTGTTTGCCAATAGTACCATTTGCTAATTGATTCACAAACACGTTAGGAGATCCCGTACCTAATGTAGGTACGTTACAACGCAACTGAAACTGATCTCCAATACGTGATGCTGCTAATGCCATTATCCTGGTACTACATTAATTTGTAATTTGGGGAAAGTTTGTCCGTACCGAACATTTTGCTCTTCCAAAGTTCTCTGTCTTGCAATAGTATAATTTAAAAGAGCACTCCAATTATTGTTGGTGTTATTTATTGTATGTGTAATAGTATGAATATCTGTACCAGATGTTCCTAAATTATTAGTATTATAATTTCCTAAGATAGTATTTCTTTGGCTGGTAGTAAATGGAGAGGATTTCCAATTCTCAATACGATCCCAACTTACTTTAATTCTATATGTCAACGTAGTACTTTTTCTCTGATCGGGAATAAAACTGACTATGTTATCAATTTTTTGTGGTAGTTCATAGAAACTATTTGCGCTGTATACTGTACCCTTATCATCATTTGTGTATTGGAATTGATTATGACAGAACACTGCGGCATTATAAGAACCAGAAATCTTTAATTGGTCCCAGAATGCGATACCTACATCAGTGTAAGTATCATCATAATCTTGAGTGTCAGTAACAATAGTATAATTACCAGTAGAAGGTGATGGTGGTATTGATTCTAGACGAATACCAGTACCATCATTATCTGATACACGTAATGATTCATATGTCAACCATTCTCCGAGTTCATTCTGTGCCGCACCATTACCTTGCGGTCCGCCATTCAAAACCCATTCTACTTTCGTAATTCTTTTAATGATACCAAAAAGATTTGTCGAATACCCAAATTGAGTCGATTGTGGAGCAGCACCATTCCTGACTCCAGTATTTGCATACCCCTGATAATTATCATCAAGAGTTGATGGCAAATAAGAATTAACTACTCCAGCATTTAATGTGAATGAAAAGTTATTCTGTAGATTTACAGTCGGAAGCACTGGCGGTTCAAGACCAGTTTCGGAATTATACCCAGCAATATACTTTGTTGCTGGTCTGCCTGGATATGTATTATAATCGTTGTATATTACTGTGTACATTTTGATTCTAATTCCTCAACCTTCTTATGAAGATAATCTAATGTTTCAATTAGTTTTTCGTACTCTTCTGATCCAGGTCTCTTGTACATAAGTTCTGGATTCAATAAACCACTCACAACTTCTTCCAGATTATTTATACGCTCTAGTACCTCCTCGAAGTCTACAATATAACTATCATTCCCCATAACAATCTCCATCGACATCAGAGCTAAGCGCTTCTGCCTCCTTCTTTGTCCTGAAGGATTTCGCTCCAGAACGCTCTAATGTCCAGTAGTCATCACTGACATAATAAATCCAATCACCCTTTAAAAGTTTCGAAGGATTCGGTTTCCTTACATACCATTTCTTGGCCATAGTAGTTAATTTGAATATCGTCTGTACTTATATTTAATGCTTCTATTTCAGATATAAAAACTTCGATATAATTCATTGCCTCGTCATAAGAATTAAACATCTTCTCGTCATTCTTACAAATCTTAATTCCGACTCTCATACCAGTCCCTGATTTCGTAGATGTACGACTGTTTCATTACACCCGCCCAACAAGTGACCATTCTTCATAACTCTTGGAAATGTTGCACCAACTCCAAACTGTTCAATAAATTGCTCACGACTAAAATTTGAATTTAACGTTAACTCAGAATAACTCTCACCGATACTCGAAAGTACTTGCTTTATCTGGATGCAATAAGGACAATTATCTTTTGTGTAAATCGTGTACATAATTTCTCTTCAGTAAATTACTATTCTAACTCAATGTCGTACCCTTCGTCAAGCTTCTTCTGAAGCGAATATAAAACTTCTTCATATTCTGATTTATCATATTCATCTACATTTGCGGCTGCAATATCTAATGCAGTCAGAATTACATCAATCTCGTGGTCGGTTAAACCAATACCGTTTGTTTCCATATGCCTTATAAAAAATTCTTATTATATATGAAATTGTTCGGAAAAAAAATTATCATAAACTCTAAAGCCTTTATAATACTTGGGAAAAAATATTTTATATTGATTGAATATTTTATGGGCTCTCGGAAACCTTTGTAGGTTAGGAGGGACCCAAACATTTTATAACGGGCGGTCGGGGGGTCGGGCGGCCCTAACCCCTTACCCCCAGTCCTAGAGCAGCCTAGGCTGCCCCTCCCATTGAAAATGAAATCCTCTTGGCTTCTGGGTTGCAGTAGTAACGGTTTGAGGTATGCTGCCAACCCTCATAAGAGGTGCTGAGGTATGCGATCTCTGCTGCTGATAGTCCGTCTATCCCTGCCGCTGCTAGTGAGTTAGCGGTGTTGGTGAGGTGCCCCCCCTGATGGGAGTTGAGTTGTGGGCGCTCCAGATTTCTGCTCTGGGTGATCCATACGGTCTGGCGGGTGCTGAGATCGGTTGCCTGTGAATAGATTGCCATTTGGTTTGGTTGTTTGTTTACTTGTTTAGTGTAGCACGGCAGGGGGGCAAACCCCTAGTTCCCGTTCAGGAAGTCTGCCATCGCCTCATCGTAGTCTGCCTTAGTCTCAAAGGTGCGACCGTAGATCGTCTTAGGGAACTGCTGATTAGGAGCAGGGGCGGTAGGCAGGTCCCGACCCTTGGCAAGGATCTGGAGCTCGTAAGGGTTGGAAGTGAAGCGGGTCATTTGGTCTCGGTCGTTTGTTTGTGGTTTAATTCTAGGCGGTCAGGGTGCGGTGCGACTGCAAGCAGTGACAGTTCACCCACTGTCCTACGCTGCCCTGACGGTTGACCAGCAGGCTGACCATATCACGACGGCGGCAGGTATGAGCACTGATCGAACCGCTGTGCCAGTGTATGATGGCGGTTCGGGTCAGGGGTGACAGGATCACACGCTGGCAGGCAGTGCTAGGGCGTTGCACATTGACGAACACGGGCAGATGGTCTAGAGCGAAGTTGAGCATTGGTCGTTTGGTTGATGGGTTAATTGTAGCACAGATGGGGGCGGTGCCCCTTAGAGTTCGTCCATCATCTCACAGATCGCCTCAGCGTCAATCTTGAGGTCGTTCCAGCGGCAACCGTCTGGGGTCTCTTTAGATCCACACTCCCAGAGCATCTCCAGCAGGGCAGCATAAGAACCCCCACACTGGCGGGCAGCAGCATAGAGACCTTCGTCGTTCTGAATCCAGAGGGCAACGTTCCAGGTCTCCCAATTTGCCCAGCCGTTGAATGGTCCGTTCATTGTGGCGATCATTTGGTTTGTTTGTTTACTTGTTTAGTCTAGACGGTCAGCGGCACCCTAGCGGGCAAACTGTGCCAGACTGCTAGGTGCCACATGGGCAGGCGATCCACAGGATTTGTAGAACTCAACCATACGCTCTGCCTCGGGCAGGGTGGCGAACCACTGCGAGCGCCATTCGCATTGGTTGTAGGGGGTCTGGTAGCGGATCTCGATTTGCATTTGGTTTGTTTGTTTGTGGTTTAATTCTACAGGGTCAGGGCATAACGCAGGATCCAGGGGTGACAGCATTCAGACTGTCACACTGCGCCGCTTGCCTTTGATTCAAAACCTTTACCATTTGATTGGTGCTGTCTACTGCTGACAGCGCCACGCCTAGGGTTACTGCTGAGATCAGCAAGTAGACAGCAATTCGGATCATTTGGTTTCCCTTTGTTTGTGGTTTAATTCTACAGGGTCAGCAGCGCCTAGGCGTCGCTGTCTGTGCCAGCTTGGCAACCGTCCTGCTCGGCATAGTATTGTGCCCGATCATATGCTTTCATCTCATCAACATAATTTTGATCCATATCTTCCTCAATCCAACGGCGATGTAAGCCATAGGGTGATTTAGTTTGTGAGCGGTAGGAGCGAGACATTGAAGACATTTTGTTTGATTAGTAGTTTGAAACAACAGAATGAATAGTTCCAGTTGAAGTGTAGATCAACTGTACGTCGCAGGAATATTCTTCAGAGAGTGAATAAGCAATATCAATTGCATTATCTGCATCGGTGGTTTCATTCTCCCAAGGGGCAGAGGAGCAGCGGACGGAAAGTTGCATTTGTTTGTTTGTTTGTTTGTGGTTTAATTCTACAGGGTCAGAGGGGCAGCGATGCCCCCTGCTGTGCCACTATGGCAACTGGGATACCTCCAGATCAAATTGGGCATTTGATGCCTCAACCTGAGCGATGAACTCAGGGTCTGACGCGATGGCATCAATCCACTCATCAAAATCGAAGATCTCGCCTGGCATGTCTTGAATCTCATCCCACATTTGATTTACCTTTGTTTGGTATGCTCTAATTATACAGGGTCAGCAGCGCCATTCAGGGTCAGACTGTGCCAGCTCAGCAACTGTCCATTAAACCAACAAAATGCCCCCTAGGGTCTGTAACCTAGAGGGCGGGAGGGGAGGGAAGGGTTAGCGGGGGGTTGCCCCCCCATTAAATGTTAACTACTACCAGTTGAGTTGGAATACATAACCATTGATATATTCATAATCATATCCTAACGACTGCTGAAATGTGTCTGTCCAATCTATCACTAAAGCAGAGGGCACATCCATAATATCATTATAATAATTCTCTGCAAAATCTGCTTCTGATTGATACTGCCCCATGTAGATATCCTCTACTCTAGCAACATCGGAAATGTCATTCTCCTCTAGGAAAGCATCAACTACATCAAAACCAACTTTATCACCTTGATCTACATAATCAACATAGTAATTAATAAAATCATCACTGTTGTATTCTTTCACAAACTCTAGGATATCATCCAGAGCATAGTTATCTTCTAACAACTCGGTGATATAATCTAATGCTTTCTGTGACAATTCAGCAGCGATCTCAACAGGAACAGCGGTCGTGGTGATAGTCATTTGGTTTGCTTTGTTTGGTTGACTTGTTAAGCATAACCCCCGAGGGGGCAGAATGGTTGAAATGGTAGACAGTTGGACTAGTGGCACAGCGGCGGTCGCTTTGCTGCCCGTTAAGTGTTACATTGCCTTGAGTGAGAATTTGTCAAAATTGTCAACAACAATTTGGCAGATCTTATCATTTAGTGCCTCATCGTCACTATCAATTAGTGAGAGAAGATCCTCTTGTATTTGTTCTCTTGTTTGGAGCAAATAACCTTCCATCAGTTCATCATAGAGTTGTTGAGTAGTCATTTGTTCAGGGGAGAATTGTAGAATGATCTAAACACTGTAACCAGAATGATCGCGGTGCTGATGATACCAACTAAACCTAGAAAGGTAACACCGTCACCCGTAAATGTCATAGTCTCAGGCATACTCAGCATCCTCTAGAGTGAAGTAGATTTTCTCAGTCAATTTATGAACACCTGCTGTAAACTTAGCAGCGGTGTTAATTAGA
>Ga0209500_10000609_pt1 | contig 30250 bp, 23 predicted proteins | sample S_140212_EF_Meta_FD_187323 | JGI IMG/M metagenome (GOLD analysis project Ga0209500, IMG submission 187323) | Freshwater microbial communities from Lake Simoncouche, Canada to study carbon cycling - S_140212_EF_MetaG (SPAdes) (version 2) | ecosystem: Environmental > Aquatic > Freshwater > Lake ...
ATGCACTCATCGATCCGTGGAGTGCTTGCCGACCTGTATGATTCTCGATTCGCCGCGCAGACCCGCATCATTTATGGCGGTTCGGTCAACGCAAAGAACGCACGGGCGATCTTCGCGGAACCGGACGTCGATGGGGGGCTGATTGGCGGTGCCAGCCTGAAGGCTGAGGACTTCGCTTCGATCTGCCGCGCCGCGGCGGAGGCATGGTCCGCAGCTGGTGGGCACTGAAGGACTAACAGCTATGGGCGTCGCATTCACGCTCCTCACCATTCTCTTCCTCGTCGTCTCGGTGTGCCTCGTTCTGATCATTTTGGTTCAGCGACCACAGGGCGGCGGACTTGCGCAGGCATTCGGCGGCGGTGGCGGTGGTACCGACACGGCCTTCGGTGGTCGCACCGGTGACGCATTGACTTACGCAACCGTGACCGCCTTTGGCCTGTACCTGGTATTGGCGATTGCCCTGAACATCATTGACCTGAAGTTGCAGAAGGGCATTAAAGAAGAGAAGCCCGCTGCGGAGCAGGCGGCCACTGCGCCAGTTTCGGTTCCTGTGACGCCAGTTCCTGCAACGAATCCGGGCACCACTTCGGTGACGGTTCCATTGGCGCCTACAACAACGGTACCGACTGAGTCAGCACCTGCTGCACCAGCGCCCGCAGCACCAACTGCACCGGCACCCGCAGCACCCCCTGCACCAGCACCCGCTGCTCCTTGAAATCACCCTGAACTGATTCGCGAGGCACCACAGTGATTCGATCGATGACCGGATTCGGCTCTGCCGCACGCGAGCAGGATGGCGCACGATGCTCTGTGGAGATTCGATCGGTGAACAACCGATTCTTCAAGGCATCCATGCGGTTGCCTTCGGATTTTGAAGCGCTTGAACCAGATATTGAATCGGTAGTCATGCGTCGGCTGACGCGCGGCAGCGTCACGATCACGATTCGTTGGACTGAAATTGCCACCCGCAATGTGGCGCGCATCAATGTGGCGGCGCTTGAGGCCTATGCGGAACAGTTGCGAAACGCTGCTCCCGCAGGTCTTTCGCAGGAAATTCGCATCGCCGACTTACTTTCATTGCCGGGTGTTGTCTCGGATGACCGATCTGCGGCCGTTTCGGAATCAGCCCGTCCGATGGTGATGAATCTCCTGTCCGAAGCATGCGACGCGTTGATCGTGATGCGTGAACGGGAAGGCGATGCGCTTCGCGCGCTGCTGTGCGAATTTGGAGAGCAGATTCAGGAGCGCCTTGATGCCGTGCGCGTGCGCGCACCTGCCGTGGTGGCCAGTTACCAGGATCGGCTACGGGTTCGATTGACCGCCGCGCTGAAGGACCTTGGGTCCACAGTGAGCGACTCCGATGTCATCAAGGAAGTAGCCATCTTTGCGGAACGATCCGACATCGCGGAAGAAATCGCGCGTCTTGGTGGACATGTTGAACAGTTCCGCTCAATCATTGAGCCGTCGAATCCGCAACCGGCGGGACGAGCGCTCGACTTTCTTGCACAGGAAATGTTGCGCGAGGCAAACACCATTGCTTCAAAGAGTGGTGATGTAGAAATCAGTCGCCGCGTGGTGGAGATCAAGACCGCCATCGATCGAATCAAGGAACAGGCGCAGAACGCGGAATGAAAGCTCATCAACGCCAGCTCCTCTCTCTTGAGGAGGTGCGTGAAGTTTCTCGGCAGTTTGGTCTACGCCGACCGATTGAGGCAGAGCCCATCGGGCGCGGCTCCCGTAACAGTGCCAAGAGCAGTTTGCGAACGCCCGGCGGTCGCTACATGTTGAAGCGTCGAGCGGCCGACATGGGTGGCGCGGATCGTCTGGCGTTTCTGCACGCGTTTCAGTTGCACCTTTCCGATGCCGGCGTTCCCGTGCCGCGCTTGGTGCGCACGCCCATGGGAACCACTTCCGTGGTGGGCCCGTTAGGCACATACGAATTGTTTGAGTGGGTTGACGGTGCTCGCTGGACTCAGCGACTGGCGGAAGCGGCGGCGATTGGCGCAGCGCTTGGCAGCATGTTGAAATCTTCGCGCTCGTTTATTCCGGGTCCGCATGTGCCGGCGATTTCATATCACCGCGCCGGCACGTTCGAGGGAGCGGCGCCGGCCATCATTGCGGCTGCCATGCGCGCTGACCCAGATACCAATGAAAGTGCCCTTCGAACATGCACTGATGCGCTGCTTGAGCGCGGTGCGCGCGCTTATGCACGCGTTGAGTCAGTTGGACTGGATGATTTCGATCGATTGTGTGTGCACGGGGATACGCATCCCGGTAACGCGTTGTTTGACTCAGGAAATGTGCGCGCGCTGTTGGACTTTGATAGCGCCCGGCTTGACCATCGTGCCTGCGAAGCGGCCAATGCATTGGTCCACTTTGGCAATGATCCAATTGCGGGACTGCCGCCCGAGCGCTGGCGTGCCGAACTTGATCTTCAGCGGATGGCGGCCTTGGTCTCAGGAATCGGCCACGGTATGGGGGCCATGCTGCACTCAACGGAACGAAAGGCGCTGCCCTGGCTTATGATTGAGTCGTGCACGCTTGAAAGCATTGTGCCGATTGCACGCATGGGTCGGTTTGCGCACCTCCGCGCGGATGGGTTCTTGTCCTTCATCGAACGAAAGACAGCATGGATCGAAGCGAACGCCCAGCTCATCGAATCGCTGTGAAGTGTGGCGCGCTTGCCATGTTGATGGCAGTAGCGTCCTCGCTCGGAAGCCAGCAGATTGCTCCGCAGGTTCCAGGGCAAGATCTGCCTCGCGCGCTGCCGCCGATGAAAATCCGTGGCGATTTTCAAGGGATAGCGATTGGTGGTGGTCGCGTTGATCGCGGTGCGGCAAGCCTCATGGAGACGCCACCATGGTCACCCGCGCGTATGAACGGCGTTGTTGCAGACCCAGCAGTCACCGCTTTGGTGCGTGCCTTGGGAGCAACGGACTTTGCGCAACGCGATGCCGCCACCACCGCACTCCGTGATGCCAAGGTCCCCGACGAACAGATTTGGATTCACCTGCTGAGTACCCCTGGTGGGCTCTCCTATGAAGCCCATGCGCGGCTGCTTGATATTGGATACGCACGCATCAAGGATGCGCCGCGCGGGGCGCTGGGCATTCAAATGGCGCCTCGGATGGGCGAAACGGATGGCGTGACCGTGACCGCGCTCATTCCCAACATGCCCGCGCAGAAGGTCCTGCGTCCCGGCGACCGCATTGTGGAACTGGATGGCAAGCCGATTCAGGTGAGTCAGCAACTTTCAACGATCGTGCAGACCAAGCGCCCGGGTGAGCGCATTGCGTTAGTAGTCATGCGCGGCCAGCGCGATGCAGCGGGACGCGTGGTCGGCGGACCGGACGGGCGACCAGTGGAGACCCGGCACGAATTGGAGATTGAGGTGGGTTCCCGCGCTGACTTGGAGAAGTTTGGCGATGGAGGAATGGACTCACCCATCTTCGACGCTGGTCGTGATCGAATGTCGGAACTGCTGCTGGAAACGTTCCCTGCTCCAGTGCGGATGATGCGAGTGGAGCGAGTTCCTGGTGAATCGATCGCTGTTGATTCGCATCCAGACATCATTCAATTGCAAGCGCAACTGGCCCGCCCGGACGGCCTTGGCTTAGGTGCGGGCGTGCGTTCGGTGCTCCGCGCGCGACTTGATTCGTTGGAGGCTTCGGCACGAGCGCCCGGCCTGACCGACGATGAACGTGCGTGGTTTCAGGCAGTTGTAGAGCGATATCGCGAACTGATTCCTGAAGAACTGCGTCCCGAATCCAGCAACGTTCCGCAGTCCAAGTCCGCGCGCTGATATAAAAACTCGTTGCGGACGGTTAAGTCAACGCAACGAGCTTCCGGGGGCTTGGATGAACGACTTACAAGACTGTAACAACCGAATGAATCGCGGGCAAATGCAGGTCCGCAGATTCTAGGAATTCATAACTTGGGGTCGCCAGCGAGGGGATTTCGGAAATGCCCATCTTGAATTGGAGCCAGGATGTCCAAGATCCGTTGCAGAATCACGGCTGGGGGGCCCACCGCATCAACTTCGTGAACGATGCTGGTTGGGTAGTGACTCAGGACGGGTGCAGTTTCGTTTTTGTACACCTCAAAGCGTCGACGAATGACCTTCTCATCGGCGTCGTCAAGGCGATTCTCCTTCAGGGCGCGCCGCCGCATGCGCATGATCATGGCGTCCACATCGCGGCACACCAGATGGATGACGTTCAGGACTTCCAGGTACGGGTCGAGCGCCACGGCTTGCCCGGCACTGCGCGGGATGCCATCAAGCACCAACAGATCTTGCTGGGGCTTGTAGATACTTAGGATCGTCTGCGCGTGGATGTTCTGCTTCCACATGGCGATGGTCAGTTCGTCGGGGACCAGCTCTCCTCGGGAGCTGCACTCCAGGAACTTCTTACCGAGGTCGCTTGTCATATCAAGCGAACGGAACACGTCGCCACAGGCCAAGTGGTAGAAGCCGGGGATATGCCCGAGAATCTTGCCTTGCGTTCCCTTGCCTACGCCGGGTGCCCCGAAGAGCAGGATGGTCTTGTATCGATCCATATGGAGCCTCAGACTACCGCCCGCGGTGGGGGGTATACGTACGTGAGACCGGGACGAGGCGGAAATTCGTAGCAGATTCCTGACAGGTTCTCGGCAGTACTTCCGCGCTCGAACCCGATACCCTGCGGACATGACAGCGATCGAGAGCCGATGGTTGGGGGCGGAAAAAGACCAGTCTGGAAGCCTTCTTGACCGGGTGATGGCCGCTCGTGAATATCCCATGGACCCCCGTGGGCGTGAGCTACTGAATGCCCCGCGCGCCAACCTGCTGCACCAAGCGCGCACGCTTCCGGGTGCCACCGCCGTAGCCGAGCGCTTGGAGTCAGCGGTTCGCGCTGGTCGACGTGTTGCGATCTACGGCGACTACGACGCAGATGGCATTACAGCCACTGCCATCCTGTGGCGCGTGATCAAGGCCGCCCGTGCCGACGCCAATGTGTGCTTCTACGTTCCGGATCGTATCGATGAAGGCTACGGTTTGAATGACACCGCGCTGGAAACGCTCGCCGCGGATGGAGTGAAGACCGTTGTGACTGTTGACTGTGGTGCCTCAGCAGTTGGTCCGTCCCAGCGTGCGCGTGAGCTGGGACTTGAGCTACTCATCACCGATCACCATCATGTCGATCCGGGTTGCGCGGCGGAGGCAATTGCTACTGCGCATCCGGCGTTGCCAGGTCGTGAATCGGCGCCCTTTGTTGATTTATGTGGAGCGGCGGTTTCATTCAAAGTGGCATCTGAGTTTGCGCGCTTGTGGTGCGGCGGCGAGAACGTTGCTGCGGTGCTCAAGGATGCGCTGATGGCGTGCATTCCATTGGTGGCAGTTGGATCCATTGCTGATGTTGTGCCGCTGGTTGACGAGAACCGCGTCTTTGTCGCCCGCGGATTGGCAACGATGCAATCAGTTGAAGTGGCTGGTTTGCGTGCGCTTCTTGACGATGCGGAACTTGAGAAGGGCCGTCGCGTGGATGCGTCCGATGTTGGCTTCCGACTTGGGCCGCGTCTGAATGCCGTCGGTCGACTGGGGCATGCCAAGGAAGCCGTTGAACTGCTGATCACCGATGATCCCGCGCGTGCGCGCACCATCGTGAAGACGTTGGCTGATTTGAATGAACAGCGTCGGAAGATGGACCGTGAGTATTTTGAACAGGCATGCGCTCGCATCGATGCGGATCCGGCGATCGCGGATGCAGGTGCCATTGTTCTTGCTGATGAGCGCTGGCACGAGGGCGTAGTTGGCATTGTGGCGGCCAAGATTTCCGAAAGGCACGGGAAACCCGCCATTCTGATGGCACTCCGTGCCGATGGCACTGCCAAGGGCAGTGGGCGCAGTATTGAAGGGCTGGACATTTTGGCTGCAGTGAAGCGCGTTGCGTCGGACCTGATGATTCGCGGCGGTGGCCACGCCTATGCGTTGGGGCTCACCGTGCGCGCTGAAGATGTCCCGGAGTTCACACGGCGAGTGAGTTCGGAATGCACGGCGCTGGCAAGTGGTGGGGCAGTGGGACCAATTCGGCGGTACGACGCGGAGGCAGAACCCGCGGAAATGACCGCCACCGAGTTAAAGCCCCTGGAAATTCTGCGACCGTTTGGCCGCGGCAATCCAGAGCCGGCATTTCTCATTCGTAACGTCAGGCCCGTGGCGGCTCCGATCCTCTTTGGTTCGGCGAAGAATCACGTGGAGTTCTTTCTGCCGGGCGGCTCGCGGTGCATCTGGTGGAGCGCAGTCGATCGATCAAGTGTGGTACGTCAAGGCGTACCGATCGACCTCATCGTCAAGCCGTCTATTGAGGTGTACCGAGGGGTGCGGCGCGTGCAATTGGTGGTGCAGGACATTCGCACATCGCAGGGTTGATAAGAGACAGCGATGTCATGCGGCGGTGTTCCGCATGATGCGCCAACGTGGTGTTAGAGAAGCACTTCCGTGCCCGCGGTGATGGTCCTGCCTTGCATGGTTCGGCGCAAGTCTTCTGGTCCGCGTGCGGTGAGCGGTGAAATTTCAACCACGCAATTGGGCTGGCCGTTGGCATGGCATGGCACCGGAATTCCCGCTTCCTTCAGCCAACGTACGGCGCGTTCCACTTGGATGGCCTTACTGGTCGCCGGGCTATCTTCGCCGGATGCATTCTTAATCGGCGCAAATTCCTCAACGCGGTCGGTGCGCAACACAATGGGGCTCTCCGCCTCATGCAGTGCATCGAATACGAAGCTCTCCAACTTGATGGCGTTCGGCTCCAGTGGTTCGGTGCGCTGGCCAGTGATTGGGTCAACAAACGGCACTTTCTTGATCGCTCGATGCCAAGGTAACACGGATCCAAGTGGATGGTCAGTGAGTTTGCGGATGAACTCAACACCGATCACGTGGATCGCAATGGAACCTTCGCCGTACATGATCTCGCCGGACGCATCGCGCGCCTCGGCAATTTCTTTGGGGGCGTCGCTGTACTCAAGAACAGTCAGGCGCGGCGCCTTGACAAAGACGCCGACTTTCTCGGTCACGTCGCGCTTGAGCACGCTCTTGGAACTCATCTCGGCACTCGAATCCGGCGCCGCGACATGCAGGCCTAAGAAGAGCGGATCAATCACATGAACGTTGGGGTTGTCTACTTGGAAGTAGCAGAGATGTTCGATACCCGACGCTTGCATATGGTCGATCGCGCCTGCTTGTCGAAGCGCTTTGAGCGAGCCGCCATGCCCATCCGGATTGAGCGCCGGTTGCCATGCATGTTCAAGCAGCACCTGACCGTCGAGCGAGACACTCGGAACCATGCCCTGTGCGAAGAGCATCGTGTCGCCGCGCGGGCGACCGAACCAGCGGTTGTCATCGAAGAACCGCTCGGTCTCGTGGTGGTTCGCCTCGCTGGTCATCACGAACCAAGGAATGCGCACTCCGTATGCTCGCTCGGCGGCCATGATTTGCTCAGCAAACACTCGAAAGAGCGGCTTGCCAGCCACTGGTGTTGCTGGATACGTGCCCTTGGGGCCGCGCCAACCGAGCCGCGTTCCTTGACCGCCGGCGACGATGAACGCAGCAACCTTGCCGCGCTTCACGAGGTCATCGCCGATAGCGCGATACTTGTTGGCATCCGCCATGGTGCGCAAGTATGGGCGCACTGGTCGAATGTCAGCGGCCGCAGGTCGTGCCAGTGATGCAGCTTGCGAAAGCATGGAACTGATGTGCTCAAGCGGAAGTTGCACAATCGCTTCAAGCAGTGCTTCACGTCGTGATTCATCAAGCGAATCCCAGAATGCCAACAAATGCTGCTGGCCGGTCCGCTCAAGTCGCTGCTTCGTTTCTGCCACAGATGGTGTCGTACGCATCGATCGTTGTTCCTGTTGAAGTCGCAGTGTCATCCCTTTGGTTCGATCGGGGCGCTCCAGCCCTCCGGTCGATGGCGGACAATGAGCCCGCTCTCGAGGTAGATCACTTGCTCGCACACATTGGTGCAATGGTCGGCAATGCGCTCAACGCTCTTGGTCACGCTCATGAGCCCGAACGCAAATCCAACGGTCAGGTGCCCAGCGGCCACCTGCTCCTGCGCATTCATCACAATCTCTTTCTTGAATCGGTCGACCGTGTCATCAAAGAGGAGCACTTGACGAGCGAGGTTGGTGTCGTGGCGGAGTAGGGCACGGTTGGTGTCCCGCAGCATGCCGATGACGCTGTTGGACATGACCCGGAAGGTGTCCGGAACACGCATCTGCCGCGTGCGCTCTTCAAGTACGCGTTCGGCAATGTTCACACCGCAATCGGCGATTCGCTCGTATTCATTGTTGCACTTCACGATCGTCAACACAGAACGAATGGAGTGCTCGTCGGTCTGACCCATTCCGAGGAGTGGCACCGATCGCTTCTCGATCTCTACGTCGATACGATCGATTTCTGTGTCGAGCGTTTCGATCCCCGAGGCTTTGGTCAGATCAAGGTCAAAGTAACTCTCCACCGCCATCGTGCAGAGGTGCAGGACACGCGCGCCTTGTTCAACCATATCGTGCTCGAGCGCGGTGAGCCGCTCTTGAAAAGTATGCATAACGGAGATCGTACATCGCCCCGCGCATGACATTGCGTGTGCACTCCTATACTGTGGGATTCAATGGCAAGACTTTGTGTGAACATCGACCATGTGGCCACGGTGCGCCAAGCGCGGCGCACCTATGAGCCGAGTCCCATTGCCGCGGCGCATGAGGCAATGGCGGGTGGCGCGCATGGCATCACCGTACATCTGCGTGAAGATCGGCGGCATATTCAAGACGCTGATGTTGCGGCGCTTGCGGATGCGTTTCCGGGAATGCTCAATTTCGAGATGGCCGCCACTGACGAGATGGTGGTGACCGCGATTCGTATTCGCCCGGTGATGGCGATGCTGGTGCCCGAAGGTCGACATGAGGTGACTACTGAAGGTGGGCTCGATGTGCTCGCCCAGGAGTCCCGCGTTCGCGAGGTCATCGCGCGGCTCCGCGCGGGCGGAGTGCGTACCAGCATCTTCATCGATGCGATCCCCGCGCAGATAGCGGCGGCGCAGCGCTGCGGCGCTGCCGTATGCGAGGTGCATACCGGGCCATGGGCGCACGCCGTTCATGACCAAGGCGACGACTGCCGCTCCAAGGCGGCTCTCGCCGAACTTGACAAGGTTCGCCTCGCCGGCGAGTTGATTCAGTCGCTTGGAATGCAGTTCAACGCAGGGCATGCGCTGAATTACCTGAATGTTGGTCCGATCGCCGCTTTACCTGGTTTGAATGAATTACACATCGGGCACTCCATCGTCAGTAGCGCGGTGTTTCTTGGCATTCGGGCAGCCGTGCAGCGCATGCGTTCCTGTATCGATATTGCCGCCCCCGCCGTACACTGATTTGCATGACCGCACGCCTCTCGTTCCACGGCTGTTACACCGCCATCGTCACTCCTTTCTCTGATGACGGATCCACGGTGGACCTCAGCAAACTTGAAGCGGGAGTCCGTCGTCAAGCAGCGGGTGGCGTCACCGGCATCGTTCCGTGCGGCACCACTGGCGAGAGTCCAACGCTTACTGAAGAAGAACATGCCCGTGTCGTTGAGACCGCCGTTCGCGTTGGGCGCGCCGCCGGTTTGCAGGTGATTGCTGGAGCGGGTTCCAACTGCACCGCTCATGCTGTTCACTTGCAGAAACTTGCGCGTCAATTGGGCGCTGACGCTGGTCTGCAAGTCACTCCGTATTACAACAAACCATCGCAAGAGGGCATCTACCGCCACTTCATGACGGTGGCCGATTCGTGTGATTTGCCGGTGATGCTTTACAACATTCCTGGCCGCGCTGCGGTGGCGATCGCCCCTGAAACCGTTGAACGCTTGGCGCAGCATCCCAACATTCAGGCCATTAAAGAAGCCACTGGCTCGATGGATTCCGCGAGTGAGATTCGGCAGCGATGCAACATCACTGTGCTCTCTGGCGATGACAGTTTGACGCCCAGCTTTGCAGCAGTCGGCGCGAAAGGTGTAGTCAGCGTCGTGAGCAATTTGGTGCCTGCGCGAGTTGCAGAACTGTGCCGACTGCTTGCCGCAAACAATTTCAGCGCGGCTCTTGAAGTCCATATGTCCATGCTGCCGCTTTCCAAGGGACTCCTTTCGATCGACGTCAATCCGGTGCCCGTCAAGTATGCGCTTTCGTTGCTTGGTCTTGATACCGGTGCGGTTCGTCTTCCACTTGCCCCCGCGTCAGCACAATCGGTGAGCCGTATCCGCGAACTGGTCGCCAACGCTGGCATCGTCGCATCCGTCAGCATGCACGCTGGAGCAGCCCATTGAACCTTCACGCCGCCCAGTACGACACAGCAGCGCTTCCATACAAGGTGGCGGTTCTGTGCTACCTGTGGGACGCCGAGGGTCGCATTCTCATGCTGCATCGCAAGAAGCAGCCGAACGTTGACATGTACTCCCCAGTCGGCGGCAAACTTGAAATCAGCCGTGGCGAGAGTCCGCACGAGTGCGCCATTCGCGAACTGCATGAAGAGACGGGTCTCGCACTACTGGAAGAGGACATGCGCATGTTCGGCATGGTCAGCGAACGCGCCTATCAAGGCGAGATGCACTGGCTCATCTTCCTGTTCGAATGCACGCGTCATGTCCGCGCGGACGAAATCGCGATGTCTGACTTTGACGAAGGGCGCCTTGAATGGGTTGCAGCCGCGGACGTTGAGCGATTGCCGATTCCGGTGACGGACCGCGAGATCCTGTGGCCATTGGTGCGCACACATCGGGGCGGGTTCTTCAGCGTGGACATTGACTGCAGCACCGAGCCAATGACACATCGGGTGCGTGAGCGCCGACCGGCTTAGCGGTTCGCGCGGGGACGCATCATGCTGTCGTAGGGGCCTTGATGCAACACGCTTTCGTACTGGCCCGCATTCGCCTTACAAGCCGACCGCCGCCGCGCAAGTGGCAATCAATGCATCCGCCTCTGCCGCCGTTCGACCCTCTGCAATGAGGCGGATGATCGGTTCGGTATTACTTGCGCGCAGATGCACCCAGCCAGCATCGACGTCGAGGCGGACGCCGTCGGTGTCGCTGACGCGTGCGCCTGGAAGCGCCGTTCGCGCCTTTGCCAATGCCGGCGCTACCGCTGCCATGCCGCCGATTGCTGACAGTTCGAATTTCTTCTTCACCATCGCCCAAAGCGGAAGGTCCGCCACCACCGCAGAGAGCGGCCTGCCTTGGTGCGCGAGCAATTCCAGCACCAACGCCATCGCACTCAGTGAGTCGCGCACCCAACACACTGTGGGCAGAATCACACCGCCGTTGCCTTCGCCGCCAAGAATTCCATTGACGGGGCGGAGCCCTGCCACCACGTTTGCTTCGCCCACCGCAGTGCGCACGACATGCGAACCAGGGAACAGTGCAGCCACATCGTCAATCATTCTACTTGTCGATAGATTGGTTGCCAATGCGCCACTTCCATGGCGCTGCAACATACGAAGTGCCGCAAGTACCAGCGTGTACTCCTCGCCGATGAACGATCCGCGTTCATCAACAATGGCCAATCGGTCCGCGTCGGGATCCTGAGCAAATCCACACGCAGCACCAGCGAAATGGTGCCCCTTGGAATCCCGCACCGCGGCCGCTAAGTCCAGCAAATTTTCGGCGAGCGGCTCGGGAACATGACCAAACACGCCAGTTTGCTCGCCGTAAATGTGCACCACCGTGCATCCAAGCTCTTCAAGCATCATGCGACCCGGCACGCAGCCGCTGCCGTTCACGCTATCGAGCACTACCGTGAAATTCTTGGCGCGAATGGCGGCCACGTCCACGTTGCGCAACACGCGATCGATATGCACTCGCGCCGCACTGCCATCATGCGTCAACTTGCCTGTTGCAAGCGGCTCACACCAATCAATACGACGTTCCTTGAATCGGTCGACAATCTCTTTAGCAATCGCAGGAGGTGGCGCCAGTCCGTTGCCATCCAAGCATTTGATTCCATTCCACGCAATCGGATTGTGACTGGCAGTGACTGCCAAGCCGCCATCGGCCTTGCGCTCGCTGATCATCACGCCGACGGTTGGCGTCATGGCAACACCAATGTCGATCACGTCACACCCGGTGGCCATCAGCCCGCCGATCGCGGCAGCGGCAAGTGGCGGACCACTGATGCGTCCATCAAGCCCCACCACAACGAGCGGGCGATGCTTACCAGTAGTGACCTTCAGAAATGACCCAAACGCAGCGCCGTAGGCGGCGGCAATTTCAGGAGTCATGGTGCGTCCAACAATTCCGCGAGCGCCGGAAACGCTGAGCATGAGCGGGGCTTCTGGTGTTTGTGTGATCTGCATAAGTGCTGATCAGGCTATCGGAATGACCGGCAACTCTGCCTATACTGACCATTTCATGTATCTCAATCAGATCGAGCGCAGTTTTAGCGCCGCCCACGCGCTGGATATCGGCGGGGTGCGGGAGACCATCCATGGTCATAATTGGTCGGTAAAGGTCATCGTCGCAGGCACCAGTCTTGATGCGGATGGCCTACTCGTCGACTTTCACGCCTTGGAACGAACCATCGACGGCATCATCGGTCGCTTCCATAATCAGAATCTGAACACGACGCCTCCATTTGATCAGATCAACCCGTCGGCCGAATTGGTGGCGCAGTACATCGCTGTGCAGATCATTCCAACTCTCCCGATGGGAGTACGTGTGCAATCAGTGAGCGTCGGGGAAGCGCCCGGTTGCACCGCGACCTACATCAATCCATTTACAGGTACGGAACGATGACCGACGCCACGCCGAGTTCTTCGTCCGCGCCACTCATCGCTCCAGCGCCAGCGCCTGCAGCACCGGCGATCCGCACGGTGATGACCATTGATGTCAATGACCCCGCGCGGTTCCTCAATCGCGATATCGAATGGCTTGAGTTCAACGCGCGTGTTCTTGACATTGCTGCCGATGCGCGCACTCCGCTCTTAGAGCGCCTGCGGTTTCTCTCAATCTACTCAGCAAATCTTGACGAATTCTTTATGAAGCGCGTCGGCGTCTTGAAGCGACAGATTGAAGCAGGCGTCTCTGGGCCTGTGCCCGAGGCGCTCACGCCTGTGCAACAACTTGACGGTATTCGCGCCCGGGTGGCAACGCTCGCTCATCGACAGGCGATCATCCTGCGTGACCGGGTGATGCCCGCGCTGGTGCCTCACGGCATCCGGATCCTGCGGTGGGAGAATCTCGGCGAGGCGCAACGCACAGAAGCCGAAGCGTGGTTTCGACGCAGCGTGTTCCCGATTCTCACGCCGCTTGCCGTTGATCCCGGCCACCGATTCCCGTTCATCAGCAACATGAGCGTTTCTCTTGGAGTCATGTTGCGTCGCCCGGGTGAGAGTGAGCAACTGTTTGCGCGCGTCAAAGTCCCAGAGATTCCATCGCGCCTGTACCAATTTGAGGACACGAATGATTTCATTACTGTCCAAGACATCGTTGAGCACAACCTTGACGATCTCTTCCCGGGTATGGAGATTCTGAAGGTTTTGGCGTTCCGCGTCACCCGAAATGCAGAGGTTGAGCGCGACAGTGAAGACACCGAAGATCTTCTGGAAGCCACCCAGCATTTGCTGAAGGAGCGGCGCTTTGCGCGTGTGGTTCGCTTGGAAATTGCCGCCGGGGCAAATCCACGAATCCTGAAGTTCCTGATGGAAGAATTGCAGGTGGATGCAGATGATGTCTACGAAACCGAAGGCCTAGTGGACTACGGGGCTCTGAATGAAATTGCCGACACCGACGTTGCCGATTTGCACTGGCCGCGCATGGCAGCATTGTCGCCCGCTGGTTTGGACGATGATCACGCAGACATCTTCGCAGCCATTCGGGCTGGCGACATTCTGCTTCATCACCCCTACGAATCGTTCGAACGCTCGGTGGAGAAATTCATTGAGGATGCAGCAGCAGATCCCAAGGTTGTCTGCATCAAACAGAGCCTATATCGCACGTCGGGTGATAGCCCATTCATCGCTAGTCTCATCCGTGCCGCAGAGAGCGGCAAGCAAGTAGCGGTGCTCGTTGAATTGCGGGCGCGCTTTGATGAGGCGCGCAACATTCTGTGGGCGCGCAAGCTTGAAGATGCTGGCGTCCATGTCGCCTACGGCGTTGTTGGATACAAGACCCACACCAAGACCGCGTTGGTAGTCCGTGAGGAGCAGGGCACCCTGCGTTCCTATGCGCACATTGGCACCGGAAACTACAACAGTCGCACGGCGCGCTTGTATGAAGATGTTGGTCTGCTGACTGCTGATCCGGAAATCACCGACGACTTGGTCAATTTGTTCAACTACATGACGGGTCGTTCACGTCAGCGCGAATATCGGCAATTGTTGGTGGCGCCGGTCGCCATGAAAAAGCGCTTCCTTGAGTTGATTGATCGCGAGGCGCAGATTGCAGCCTCGGGCGGCTCGGGCCGGATCATTGCCAAGATGAATCAGCTTGAAGATCGTGGAGTGATGGATGCGCTGTACCGCGCTAGCGAAGCTGGGGTGCAGATTGACCTCATCGTGCGCGGCTTCTGCTGCTTGCGTCCGGCCATGCCCGGTCTGAGTAAAAACATTCAGATTCGCTCAGTGGTGGGGCGGTTCCTGGAACACAGTCGAATCTTCTGGTTTGGTGCGGGTAAAGCCGATCCGCTGGACGGCGACTTCTACATTGGCAGTGCGGATTGGATGTATCGCAACCTGCAAACCCGCGTTGAAGCTGCCACTCCAGTCCGCAGCCGCGACGCGCGCGGAACACTCTGGGACATCCTGCAAATGTGCCTCGACGATCGACGTTCGGCGTGGCAGATGCAACCGGATGGAACCTATCGGCAGATCGAGTGCGCACAACTTGCACCGGAAGATCCGCGAGCAGTCGGTGTGCACTCGAGATTGGCGTCGTACTACCTTGACCGCGCGGCGTTGCGAGCACAAGCGCGGCGCGGCGAGTGAGTTTTACTTTGGCGCTTCGGGCTTCGGAGCTTCGGGTTTTGGTGCCTCGGGTTTCAGTGCCTCAGGCTTTGGTGCTGGCGTCGCCACCACCGCGACCTTCTCGATGCCTGTTCCGCCGGTTCCGAAGTTCGTGCTCAAGTGGTTGACACCAAGCTGATAGAGCAGTTTGTCAAGCTTGCCGGTTGCACGGTAGGTCAGTTGCCCGCCGATACGCCACTCTGCAACAGTGATGTCCGCAAACGATGCGGGAACGAACGCCGGCAGTTCTGCCAGCATGCGGTCTTGGGGCGGCAGTGTGAGCGATGCCACCCATTGCCCCGAATAGGCCTTCTGGTCATTGATGATCACCGAGTAGTCCCAGGTGGTCAGTTCCACTGGGGCGTCGTTCGGATTGCGTAGTTCAACTGTCACAATAATTTCTGAACCTTCAGCAGTGACCACCAACTCACGCGCCTTCACTGCTTGAATATCAGGGCTGGAAGCACACCCCCCGACCGCAAGCAGCCAAGCTCCGGCAGCAATCTGAAGAATTGGCAATGGGCGCGTGTCCAGCATCGGTGCGAGAATGTATCACCTTCCGAAGTGGATGCCCGCTCCCCCAAGATTCGTCTGCCCATGAAGTATTCATCGCCCATCGGCCGCCGCCCGACGATCGCCGCCTACATCGCGGCCGCGCTCTTGGGCTGTTTGGCGCCGGTAGTGGCGGCGCAGGAACTGGCGCTACCCGCCGTTGACGACTCTCCGTCGTCTCAGCTGCTCATCGAGCAAGCCACCGATCAAGCCAAAGCGAACCCCCGCGAAGCCGTGCGGCTGCTTGTGCAAGTACTTGATGCCGGACCCGATCGATTGGTGCGCGCTGGACTCGACGCCGATGTGTTTGTCCCGGTGTCCCGCCGCGTGCATGCCATGCTGGTGGCAGATGCGGCATTGCGGAGCGCATTCCGGCGCGAACTTTCCGCTGATGCCGACGCGCAACTGGCACGCGGTGAATATGTTGAACTTGCGTCCCGCCGTATCGACACCGAGGCAGGCCTGGAGGCATCGCTCCGTTTGGCTGAGACATGCCTGACGCGCGGGCGCGTGGCGGCGGCATCGTCATACCTTGATCGAGTGGATGATCATGATCTACTTGCTGGCCGTCGTGCGCTCTATCACGCATCGATGACTGCAACGGTTGCTGCGCGGCTTGGACAACCCGCGCGCGCTCAATCGGCGCTGGCCCGCATCGATGCGCTTGCTGCGGATCAAACCGGATCATTGAAGGCAAACGAAGTCGCCGGCGCGCGCGCCGCCGCACTGGCAACACCCACGCCGCCCGCGGAAATCACCGTTGGCCCGCTGGGTCCCGGGCGGTTTGATTCCTCTGCTGCCGCTTCGACTTGGAGCGAGACGTGGAGCGCACCGCTCGACGTCACCGCGAGTCCCATGGCACAGGCGGGCGTCGGACGCTTGGCGGGCGCACAGACGGAGCGGTTGCAGTCATCCACCGCGCCCACGTGTGTTGGCGAGCGCGTCTTTGTGGACGACAACGGCGTGATCCGCGCCTTCGATCGCCTCAGCGGTCGCCCGCTCTGGTCGGGTGCACACAGTGGTGCTGATTCAGCCGGCTTCGCCATGCGCATGCTTGCTGCCACACCGAATGAGGTGGTTGCGCTTGCGCCCATGCAACTCGGCGCGAATCGAACGGGAATTGGTACCGGACGCATCGCATGCCTCGATGCCACCACGGGCGCTTTGCGTTGGGAGGCACGCCTTGATCGCCTTGACACGCGTGCGGACCTTGATGGCCTGCAGCCACAGGGCGCACCGATCATTGTTGACGGGCGCGTGATTGTTGCCGCGCGGCGCACTTCGGTCCGCATGGAAACGGTGAGTTGGCTGGTGGCGATTGATATGGATGCGCCGCGTCCCGCAGCGTGGTCGCGTGTTCTTGCCTCCAGTGGCAGTGTTCGTATTGGCACCTCACGTGCCGCCGATGCGCCAGTCCTTGCTGCTGGCGTCCTCTACGTATCAACTCCTACCGGGGCGGTTGCCGCGATCGATCCATGGGATGGTTTAGTGCGCTGGCTCCGTCGATTCCCCGTACCGGTGCGCGATGCCGCCGCGCGTTTGGAACCTTCGGATGCATTGACTCCCGCCGTCGTCGGGGACCGCATCTATGCCATCAGTCCCGACCGCGCTCGCATTGATTCGTTCGACATACGTGATGGTTCTCCGCGTGGCTCCATTCCAACTGGCGCTGATGGCTCGATCGGTACACCTTCGTACCTCGTTGGCGATGATCGCTCCGGCCTGGTGCTTGCAGTCGGTGATCGTGTTGCCTGCTTTGCGGCGGCGGCTCCCAACACAACACTGTGGTCCGTGCCAGCTGTTGGCGCCGCATTCGCGGAGCGTGTGCACGGACGCGTTTCATTTGCAGATACCGCGGATCCATCGGCGCCCGTGGTTCTCATTCCCGACGCAACGAACATCTCCATCCGCGACGCGCGCACTGGAGCGGAACGCATGCGTTTGGCGGGTGCTGGAAATTCCAACGCAATTCTTGCTGGAAATCAGGTGCTTGCTGCGGGCCCAATGGCACTCTCCGGATGGATGCCCACAGCGGATGCAGAGCGCATCGTGCGCGCGCGGATGTCCGCGAGTTCCGCACCCGATGCAGCCATTGCGCTTGTGCACTTGGCACGGCAGATTCGCTCTGGATCGCTTGCCGCAGAGGGTGCCAAAGAATCGGTACGCCGCGTTCGCGACCTTCCCGCTGACGACGTTGCTCGTACTGAGTTGCTAGAACTCCTATTGATGGTCGATGCGATGGAATTGGCACAAGGCGCTGACCGCGACACGCTGGATGCCGCAGTGGATCAATCGGCACTCTTGGCGAGTGGGCAGCTTCGTGGTGGATTTGCCCGAGCCGACCGCGCGCTTCGACGCGGAGATCCAGTGTCAGCTGCTGCAATCGCGGCGACAGTGGCCATGAGTGCACAGCCCGGGGAAATGGTTGTCAATCGGTTCGGTCAGGCATGCGCCGATGCTGAGGCCCAGCGAATCATTGCGATCGCCCGAGCCAAGGATCCGCGCGCACTTGATGCGGTTGATGCCGCGGTCACTACCGCGTTGGCTTCCGTCCGTACTGAAGATCGCGCCGCTGCACTTCGATCTGCGGCGCGCATTGGAGCCGGCACTCGTGCGGGCACCTCCGCCTTGACGGCCATCATGAATGCCGCGAGTACTGCACCAACACGCCTCGCCGCGGCTCGCCTGATCCGCGAGTGCACGGTGCGCAGCGGCGCGACCGATGCGGGTGATGCATTCCTTCGCACCCTTGACCCTCGTTGGGGTGCCGCACTGGCTGCTACCACAACGCCATCGTTAGCACGCGTCGCAGGAGCTGCTTCGCGGATCGTCGAATTCTCGGGTCGTCTTCCCCGCACGTTCCCCGACGCCGGTCGCCCGGTGCGCGGGTTGTTGACATTGCAGGGTTCGGATTTGGTCTTGCGCACCGCGCCTTCCTACGCCGCCACTTGGCGCGCCCCGCTTGGCGCGCGCGATTGCTCCGTGGTCGCTACTTCCCCCGACATTTTGACGTGCGACGATGCGCCCGGAGGCACCGGTGCCGTCAGCTGTATCTCTGCCCAGGGCGTGGTTCGATGGACTTCGCGAGGGGTGATCGATCCAGCAGATGGATTGAGCGAGCCGGATGGGCTGGATACTTCCGATACACGTCGTGGACCTTCCATGGTTCCACTTCTCACGGCGCCCGCGATCGCAGTTCTTGGGCGTGATGGCAGCATGACGGCGTTTCGTATTGATAGCGGCACCGAAGCATGGCGCCATCCTGCTGATGGCAGCACGCTGTTGTCGTGGGCACGCGAGCCTCTTGCAGTTGCGCTCGCCACCGAGTCCGATGACGGATCGGGACCAGCGTTGCGCATTACCGCGCTGAACGCCACGGACGGCTCGCCGATCCTCGCGTGGACTGCGGAGACCGCCACGGAAATTCGTTGGATGCGCATCGTCAATGGGGGAATTCTCCTGGTGGCGACCGACGTGGGCATTGAGGCGCGCCGTCTGGCCGGTGGCGATGAAAGCGCTCCGTACTGGATGATTGATTCACCCGAGTCGCACGGCTCCACGCGGTCTTGGAGTGTGGGCAGCCGAGTGGTAGTGCTGCCGCGTTCTGACGACGTGTTGGTCATCGACCCGTGGACCGGAAGGCAAACCACCGGTGCTTTCATTGTCCCGAGCCGTTCCCCCGATGCACCGATCCGAGAGGTGGTGGATGGAACTTCCTGGGTGGCCTTGGTCGCGGACGGTCGCACGGATTTCTTCTCCCCGGAGGGGGCATGGACTGGTCGGGATGCCCCCAGCACCGAGCGCGCCTACGTCCGCGCGGCCGCGAGCACGGACCGGCTCTTCATGCTTGATGCCGGGGTTGCCGGGGACCCAGTGCCCCTGCGATTCGGACTACTTCTCCGGGAACTTGATGCCCAGCACGGGGGACTTGAATCCGCCCCCCCAGTCATGCTGCGCTCGCTCGGCCAGCGCCTGAACGAATTGACCGCTCTCGACGGCGCGATCGCCGTATCGAACGGCGCGGTTATTCAGGTGGTTGAATATTCTGACGCGAAACCCCCGTCGGACCGATGAAGCGAGGCAGCCCGGCGATTCCCCGGGTTTCCGGGTGTGATGCTGATCGCTACACTTCCGCCCGTTGTGCCCAGTGAACGCACGCTTTCCTGACGAGATACCCATGACATTCATCCGATCCACGTCCGCCTTGGCCGCCCCAGTACTTGAGGACCCCCTTGATTCCCTCTACGGTGCATTGACCCCGTTCACCGTTATCGCGTCCGATGATGACGACGACGACGACGACGACGATGACGATGACGATGATGACGACGAAGACGAGGACGAGGACGAAGACGAGGACGAAGACGAGGACGAAGACGAAGACGAAGACGAAGACGAAGACGAGGACGAAGACGAAGACGAGGACGAAGACGAGGACGAGGACGAAGACGAGGACGAAGACGAAGACGAGGACGAAGACGAAGACGAAGACGAGGACGAAGACGAAGACGAGGACGAGGACGAGGACGAAGACGAAGACTGATTCTTCAATCGACGCAACCACCCGCGCGCTGCCTGACCTCCGTCACGCAGCGCGCGTTTCATTTCCTGTGGATCGCGCAGCGGTCAGCGTTGCGATGGCGGGTCAGTGACCGCCGCTGCCTCGGCATTCAGGAGCAATCGCGCGAACTCCATCGCCGTTCGATCGCTGCGAAATCCGACCAGCTCACTGGCCGACAAGATGGTTGGGCGCGTGATCCAAGCGCCGTCAGTCATCAATTCCGATTTCCGCGGATCAGTGGCAAGTTGTTCACGAATCAGCGAATCTTTCAGAGTCACCAATGCGTTGCTTGGATCCACCACCGTAGCGGCAAATGATCCTTCGGTCAGCAATTCGATTCTTCCGCCGGGTCCCCACAGCACCATTCTGCCAGCATCCGGGTTATAGAAAGCAATGCGTTCGCGGCGTGGAGGCGAAGCGGCAAGCCCCGAAACTGGCTCAAGTGCACGAACTGCCCAGCTCAGATTGGCGCGTAGCGATACCACCGTGAGCATGCTTGGAGCAACGGTGGCGCCTTCGAGCGGTAACCCATCATCGGCAAACGGTAGCCACACAAGCACCAGTGACTGACTTTGCAGTCGTAGCGCAAACATGCCGGTGCCATCGCCTCCAAAGACCGGCATCAACCAACTTGCGCCCTCGCTTGTACGCAGCGTGCGTCGCACGCCGTTGCGCTCGCAGACGAGCTGCCAATCGCCGCCTTCCACCGGGCGTCTGCACCATGCCATCATGCCGTTGGGTGCCACAGTGGCGAAGGCGTTACACCACTCATCGCGGGCAACCACGCGAACAGCCCCACTCCACGCAGCCAGTCCAATGTCTCGCCCGCCATCTGCACGTGGCCGTTCCACTAAGTAGCCCTCATCGTCGGCGGCGCGACCCAAGATCCACTGACCTTTGAGCGTGGAGATGGGTGCCCCGGCTTCTTCCTTCACCAATGAAACGGCTTCAATGGTGCAGTCGAATCCGTCCGGTGGCAGCGGGTCGCCCACCCGCACCGCCCACGATGCGGTGCAGCTCGATTGAATGGCCGCCTTGCGCCCGTCCGGTGAGATCAAGGGCAGGGTGAGTCCATCGGACGGGACGCGCGCCACGAACTCCACGTCAACCAGTACACGCGGCTTGAAACGTTGACGATCATCGGTGATCACCGTGCGCTCCGTGCCAGGCACGGGCTGCGACGTCAAGACAATGTTGTCCCTGCTCGAGATCCGCTCCGTGGTGCAGCCAACCTCGGGCATACACCCCAAGAATGCAAGCACAAGGGCGGCCTTGCGGGCCGCCCTTGCAGTGGTTGGGTTACAGAATGTTCCGTACATCGACACGTGCATGCGCTCAGCGCGGTGCGGGTGACGTGCTTGGAGCGGGCGCAGGCTTGCTTGAAGCCGGCGTGGTTGTCCCTGCGGGCACGGCTGCTGGTGTAGCCGGTACATCATTAGAGATATCGATCGGCGCCAGCGGCTCGCCTGGTCCGGCAGGCACCGTTTCATCACTGCTCAGGATGTCACGCTTCTTGATCAACTCCTTCGACATGTTGGCGATCGGCTTAGCCAATTCACGGAGACGGGTGCGCTCACCAGCGTTGTAGTTGCTGTCGTTCTCGTCGGGGTTGTCAACCACGGTTGGTGTGACAAACACTAAGAGTTCGGTGACAGCCTTCACTTCACCGGTATTAGCAAACACCCAGTCGAGCACCGGGACGTCGCCAAGGAACGGCACCTTGCTCTTGATCTTGTTCTCCGTCTCCTTGCGGATACCGGACAGCACAATCGTCTGATTGTTCTTCACGGTCACGGTCGTATTCGTCTGGCGGCGATCGACGATCGGGTTGCCGCCAACGCCTTGCGGGCTAGTGACATTGATATTGGAGAGCAGTACTTCAATCTCCATGTTGACATTGCGATCCTTGGTGATGCGTGGGCGCACGTTCAAGCCGATTCCTACAGGAATCTGATCGAATGTTGCGTTCACACCACCGCCGGTGTTCAGATCGCTCAGACTTGAACTCTGGAACGGAACGTCCTGTCCCTGGAAGAATTTCGCTTCCTTGTTGTCACTGGTAAAGACGCGCGGCTGTTGCAGAATGCGCACCGATGTCTCTTCAGCCAACGCCTGCAGGATCACGTTGGTATCAATGCCGAAGGCAAAGATGGACTTGTTGAGATCGGGTGGGAAGATGTCGCTCTTCTCGCCGTCGAACGTTGTGCCAACCACCACCGCATTATTTGGGTTGACTGGTCCAACACCCTGGCCCCACTTGATACCCAACTGAAAGTCATCTCCGAGCTGAACTTCTGCAAGTACCACAGAGATCATTACCTGGCGTCCAGGCTGATCAAGGTCATGCACAATGTCGGCCAAACTATCTTGAATCTCCGGCGGCGCCAGAATCAACAGCGAGTTCTGACCCGCATTGGGCACCACGCGGCTCTTGCCAACCAGTGCGCTGACCTCCGTGGCCGTGTCTCCGGCACCACGGCCGGACTGCCATGGAAACTGAATTCCGCCACCCGACCCACCGCCTCCGGGGAGGTTGGTGTTGCCGCTGGTGAATGCATTGGTGTTGGAGGCCCCGTTGGCTCCGCCGCTGGCAACATTGAAGTCGATTCCCGAAAGACCTTCCTCAGGTGCGCGAATTGACGCGGTCGATCCGGACTGCGCCAACAGGGCGTTGAGAATTTCCGCCAGCTCAACTGCACTGGCGTGCTTGAGCGGGATGTTCTTTGGCATGCCTGCTTCAAGCGGGCGATCAATCTCCTCAATCAACTCGTCGAGCCATTTGAAGTTGTCAGGAGTCTTACTGACAATGATCAGTCGGTTGGAATCCGGGTACGCCTCAATGCGGAAGATGTTGGCGATGGCCACATCGGCACCCGATGATCCACCACCGCCACCGCCGCCGAGCCCTTGAACCCGTGATGCGCCAGTGTTGCCGGCGCCGCCTGTTCGTCGCGCGCCACTGCCTGCGCCGCCGCCGCCCTCAAGCAGCGATTGCAGCACCGCCTGCACTTTGAGTGGGTCGGTGTACTTCAGGTCATAGAGTCGGAAGATGCCACCAGTGGTTTCCGATGACGGAGCATCAAGCACTGCGATCAGCGACTCGATCTCCTTCATGATGCTCGGCTCAGCACGAATAGTCATGCTGTTGGTGGCCGGGAGCACAGTGACCACCAGTTGCTCACTGGTACCTACCAGTTCGCTACCGCCGCCTTGAGCGGCACCAGGAGTGCGACCGCGATTCTGCCCCGGCTGTTGCGGCTGTCCGCCACCAGCGCGCGGAGTGGACGCTCCGCCCGACGGGCCGCGCGAGGAAAATAGCTCAGTAATGATGCCCTGAATCGTCTGCGCGTCTTGGTAAAGCAGTCGAATGGTCTTGGTGCGCACGTCCACGTAGGCGGCCACATCAAGCAGGTCGATCATGTTCTGAACGCGCTTCGCCAGCGCGATATCGCCTTCCAAGATGATCTGGTTTGAGTTGTTGTCTACTTGCAGCGTGGCGTAACTCGGCAATGAATCTTGCAAGCGTTCAAACACCTGTGAAGCCTTGGTGTTCTTGATGCGGAACACCTTGATGACAATGTTTCCGTTCTCCGGAAGCGGGGAGATGTCAACGTCTGGTCCAAGCACCTTGGCAGGCTGCAACTGATTCAGTTCCGTCAGACTGTCAATCAGAATCATGTCCTCGGTTTCAACAACACCGAGTCCGTTGAGGCGGAATGCTTGGAAGATCAGATTGAGCGCTTCGCTCTTGAGCATCTTGCGATCACTGACAATGGTGATCTTGATCGGCGTCAGTGCAGTTTGCTTCGGGATGACCACCTTGCCGGTCCACAGCGAGATGGTGTCGATGAGCGTCTTGATTTCCTGGTCACGGAATTGGAGTCCGACCAGTTCATCAGTGACTGGCGCCTTGCGGCCTGATCCAGGTCCGCGGTCCGGTCCGGTTGCGGGTGTCGACTCTGCAGCGACTGGTGGCGTGACTGCCTCGACAGCGGGCGTCTCCTCTGGCGGCAGGTCCATCGGCTGATTCATCCCGTCGCCGCCGTTGCTGCCGGGCTCCTGCGGCGAATCTTGGAACGCAGCGGTTGCCGCGTGCCCGACCGGTGACGCAAGCAGGGCAATGAGCAGTGCAAGGGAGGTGGTGTGTCGAGTCTGCAAATGTGGTCTCCAAGCGATGTGCCAGGGTGCTCGGTACGGAGCCATCTGGACGGGGACCAGTTTGAGCTCATTGGAGCCCGAACATGGTCTTGTAGGGTCTATCGGCTGTGTGGGTCAGTTGACTAAGAAACGCCAGTCCCCATTGGTGGATTGCTGGCGAGCCCCGGTTTCTGAGGGGTTTGGGGAGTAAATACTGCCGGTACTGCCGGTACTTCCGGCCGCCCGACCCCCGTCCCCGCCGCCCCGTTAGCGGGTGAGATCCTCAAGGCGCTGGACCAACCACTGCTCCTCGGCCTCCAGGCGCTGGCGAGTGGCATCGTTCAGGTCTGGGCGCGCTCTGGCAGCCGCCACCTGTGCCAGCGCGGTTCGGGCGGGCTCAACCTCCATCCGCGAGACCGCCGCTTGGGTGGTTGCAGCGGGAATAGGCGGCACAGCGGCCGTGGAATTGAGGACAGGTGCAGTTTCGGCTGCCCCGGCAGCGCCACCCGCTCCGGTACTGCCACTCGCCCCGGCAGCGCCAACGGCTCCAGAGCCCCCAGCGGCTCCGGCAGCGCCACCGGCGCCCGCAGCGGCTCCGTTCGCCCCCGTTCCGCTTTGGATGCCACTGGCCCCAGCGCCCGCCACTGCGCCGGGTGGGGTGGCCGTCTTGGTGCTCATGGTTCCTGCGGGACCCGCTCCGCTTCGGATTCCAACCCCGCCGGCGCCCGTGGCTGGTTCGACCGTCACGCCGGACGGCGTACTCGCGCTCGTCAGCGGCTTGAAGTTCGCCTCGTTCATCTTCTGACCAACCGCCACGTCGTATTCCTTGCCCTTGTGTCGGATCTTCACCATCCATGGCGAGATGATCTCGACAAGGGTGATCCCTTCCGCGTCCTTACCGAGCTCAACGGTGCGAGCGCCTTCAAGGTAGAGGGTGCTGCCGAGCATGCCGACCACTTTCGGGCCGCTGTATTCGGTTGGTGCTTGTGGCGGCGGCGGTGGTGGGGACGGCGGCGGCGGTGGTGGCGGCGGCGGAATCTTGCGCTTCCAATCCTGAGGGGCGAAGAACAACGAGCGTCCCGCAAAGCGAGACTCATACGTTCCCTGCGTTGTCTCATGTTGCGCAAGCAGCGGCGTAGTGACATCAACCGCGTCTATCGATGCTGAAGGACGAAAGATGTCAAGCAGCAGCGGGGCAGAGTGTTGCACCAACACCACCGCACCAGCACTTGCGCACAACACCGTGGCTACCAACAGTCCTGACCAACGAATTCCGGATGGAAGTTGAAACTGGAAATTCATCGTGCGGACCTCCCGGTTGCAGCGATCACCCATGTCTCAATGGTTGCCTGCACAGTGACCTTGCGATTCTGGTCATTTTTCTGCAGTCGCAGCGAAGTGATGCCATCGATCATCGGGTGTGATTCCAAGTCTGCCAAGAATTTCGGCAACTCGTCCGCGGTGGTTTCAAATTTCACTTCGGCCTGTAGGCGATCAATGGATGGGCCAAGCAGTGAAGCGTCATTGTCCTTCACGCGCTGGCCGGTCCGTGCTTCGTAACTGTAGCCCGCCACCTTGTGCTTGCGGGCAACTTCGTCAATCGCACGCGCTAGTTCTTCGCGACCAACCGCTGCTGGACCAGGGGGAACCACTGGACCAAACGTCGCCACTGATCGGCGCAGATCAGCACTCACCGTGCTGTTGCGCTTGGCGCCACGATCTAACGCCGCTTCAATGCGCTCGCTTTCGGAAGCCCAACCGCGCGCGTATGACCATAGCAACTCATCAATCGCAAACCACGCAATCACCACAAGCACGGCAATGACGAGCCATTGTTGCCGGCGCGGAAGCGCGTCGTAGCGCATGCGGAGATCAGCAGCTTGATTCCGGAACGAACGGCGCTTCTTGGCACGCACTGGTGCGGGAATGCTGCTCTCGAGGTTGGCGGGAAGATTGGTCATAGTTGCACTGGAGCGTTCGATTTCATTCGTGCTTGCATCGTTCGAGCAGAAGGTCGAACTCGGTCTTCAGGCGAGTCTTGACTGCGTCGTCAAGATCGGCGCGCTGTCGTGCGCGTGAGACCTTCACAAGGGCCTCGCGTGCTTCTTCGCGGCTCATGCGTTTGATTTCATTCTCACTCAATACTGGTGGCGGGGGCTCAACTTCACTGCTTCCGCCAAGGTTGCCGCGTGTGGCCAGCCCACCGCGCGTTGCTGAGCCTGCAGCGCGTGCTCCGCGGGCGGCGGACTTGCTGTCTGCGCCTGCAGCCGCAGTGGAGCCTGCATCGCCGGTAGCGGTATCAGCCGGTTCAGTACTTGCGGCCGCTTCACCGGCACTATCAGTCGTTGATGCGCCGCGGCTGGTTGTGCCCGACGGCGTGGATGTCGTGCCAGCGGAAGACTTCCCACGTCCCGAGCCGCGCGCCTGGCGACCGCTGTCTTTACCGGTGGTTGCTTCCCCGTCGGCATGCTCATCGCCCGACGCGGCGGCAACCGTACCGCCTGACCGTGGCGCAGCTGTAGACGCGGCGCCAGATGTCACATCGGATGAACCAGTTGACCGTGATGCCGAGCTCGGTGCGGGAGTGGTCCGCGCATCCAGTCCCGACGCCACCGCGTCAACATCGTCCGGCGGTGGTCCGTAGCGACGGACTCGCATGGATGTGCGTGCAAAGTCTTGTGCTTCGGGGAAGGCCACGGTGTAGGTTGGCCGCACCGCTGTGGCGTTGATTGCAAACTCTTGATAGCCGCGCGTGTCTGGCGCTTCCGAGTTCCGTAACACTTGTTCAAACGCTCCGCTTTCGCGCAGCTGTTTTTCCATCTGCAACATGATCTCGGTGCCTTGCAGCCCGCCCGCGGCACGAGCCTTGCCACGCACCGTGACCGCTTGGCCTTTGGCCGACTGCGCAATATTGATGAATTCCACCTCAATACCGTCGGGTGCACTGCATGCAATGTCGGAAAGCGTCTTCGTCATGGAAGCGCCTTGGCGTCCAAGCACGCGATACATCGCCTGCTTCTTGCGATCGAGTTCCTCTGCCTTCACGTATCCCTCAAGGTCGGGGAGTTTCCAGCGCAGAAGCAGTAAACGCGCGCCCTCCACAGCAAGGGGCGCAAGTGCGATCGTCAAGATTCCCACCAGCATGATGCGACGCGCGGTGCGTGGTTCGGAGATGCGGTTGATCAATGCGCCAACGCGGTCCGGACGTGCGCTCAAGTCAGTCCATTGCAGTCGGGTCAATGGCATGGCTGGACCGCTTGCGGCAAGCGCGATGCCAACAGCTAGGCCATGCGTGCGCCACCACTGCGGGTCCGAAGCCTCATCGCAATCGCGCACTAATGCTGCAAGCTTTCCGAGGTCGGCATCGGCACAACCGAATCCACCAGACAGCGCGCCGCGGGCCGCTTGCACGGTCCGCTCAATGGTGTTTGGAATTTCGGCACCGGGCACACCAGCATGCACGCACGCTTCACCGACTGCTTGCGCTACCTCAGCAATCTCAATGTCTTCACCGTTCCCACCTGCGCGGATCACTCGTGCTAACAAGCCGCGGGTGGTTGGAACGCACACCGAAAGCACGCCGTTTGCTGAATCAACCCACAACAGCGGAGCATCGGTCACCGAAGCAATGGCTGCGAGACCTGCGATCGCTGGCGCAAAGGAAACCATCGGTCCTTCGCTGAGTCCAATTGGCATGTCGGCGCGGTTGGCGTCTTCTGGCCACTCAGCAACAAGTCCGGTACGGATCCCTTCGCCACGTTCACGTGGGAGCAGGGCGGAAGCCACGCGCCAATCAGAAGTTCGCCCTTGCACAAAGGCGCTGGCATTCAGTTGCAGTGCGCCCTCAAGGCGCGCCTCATCGGCGGGCGGTAGTTGCACCGCACGAACGATGACGTCAGCGCCCGGAAGAGCAACGATGGCACGTGCGGCGCGCTGGGTTTCAATCCACTTGCTCACGCGTTCGTCGTCGGTACCAAAGTGCTGCGCAGCCAACATACTGACGGCTCCATCGCTTGTGCGCAGCGATGTCAGTTCGAACCCATCGCGCGTGGCGCGGATCACTGCCACCACGCGGGGATCGCGCGTGAGGGCGGGGACTACGGGCTTCTTTGGTGACTTCTTCATTCGTGTTTCACTGCTCGCGGTAGGAGATGATCTTGGCGGGAAGCTGAGACTTATCAATGACCGCCTCAATTTCAACTTCGGCACTCGTTGAGGCGGCTCGGCCGCGGCTCGTCACGGTATACACGCTGCTGGTGACATCAAATTGCGTGGCAAGTTGAGTAAGAACCGTGGGATTAATGCCGGACATGTCCGAAAGGTCGGCGAGGCTGGTAATGCCTTCCGGTTTGGCGCGTCGGCGAGCGATGATGGCATCCGCCAAGCGCGGATCAATCTCCAGGACTTCCTTGAGTACCGAGTCCGGTACGGTGTTGATATTCATCCGCCCGGGCACCGGCTTGGTGAAGTCATCCGCGGTGGTTTCGCGTAAGACCGCTCGCAGTTGCGCATTGGTCAGGTCCGCCACAGCGGAGGCGCCGCCGGTACCGCCGCTTGATCGGCCGCTGCTGGAACGGCCGCTCGATCCGCCGCCGGCCGATGATGACCCTCCGGCGCTGGTGGACCCCCGACCGCCCGCTGCTCCGCCTGAAACACTTTGCGCTCCGCCGCCAGTACTGACGGACATTCCGCCACTGCTACCACCGCCACTGCCACCACTACCCGTACCGCGACCGCCGCCCGTGCTGCCGCTGCCGCCCGTGCTGCCGCCGCCCTTGCCTCCGGTGCTGCCACTCCCGCCGCCAGTCCCACCCGTACCACCCGTACCACTCGTGCCACCCGTACCACCAGTCGCGGTCAGTTGACTCAGCGGCGTAGCAATCAGCGCCTCCGGCTTGGCATTTGCCTGGTTGCCATACGTTGCCAACGCTTTCGCTTGATCAGCATCAATTCCCAGTCGCTTAGTGAGCGACTCCGGATCGGCGCCCTTCAGTGGCAATTTTTCTTCACCACTCAGCGACATTGGGCTTTGCACGGAGGTGGCAGTCAGGAACTTTGACCACCCGCCGTCGAGTTTGCCGTCAGGCTTGTCATTCGGAAAGCTCTTGTTTCCATCATTCTCGTTGGGATCAAGGCGACCGTTGAGATTCCAGTCCTCGCCGCGAACGTACTGCGGCCATGCGCCAGCAACCAACTCCAATTCAGCAAAGCTGCGGAAATTGCCATTGCGCGGCTTGTAGCCAAGCGAGCGATTGGAGTAGTAGTCGCTCTCGGCACCCAAGCCTTGGACATTGTCATCCGCATCGCGCCAGTCGACGATGGCGTCGACCACATCGGGCGTCATGTTCGGAATGTTGGTGAGTTGCGTGCTAGTGGCCACGTTGATGTTCAGTTTGGCACCCTCATCAAGAGGGCCAGCCCATTCAAGTCCGTCAAGGAAATGTCGGATGTCCCAACTGCCAGTGGCGGTCGTTCCAGTGGCGTGCTCTTCCATGTCCCGTACGACCGCCATTGGATCATCGGGGTCAGCGTTCTCAAGGTGGAACTCCATGATCGCCACCATTTGCTCCATGCCGGCGCGCGCAGCCCAGCGTGCTTGCACACGCGCGAGCGTTTCGCGTCCGACCACCGCCTGGCGGAACGTCACGATTTGTGTGGCAGAAACCAGCACCGCAGCAACGGCCACTGCCCACACCACCACCACTACCACGCTGCCGCGGTGAGCCGCTGCGCGTTGCGACATTGGTGTGTGCATCGTGGTGCACCGATTACGGGTGGATGCAAACATCATCATTGCGGACCTCCACGACCACCGCCACCACCACCTGGACGGCCGCTGCCCGTCCCAGTTCCGCCGCGTCCGCCACCACTCATGCCTGGACCGCCGCGCCCACCGCCACCCATGCCTTGAACGCCACCCATGCCCTGACCGCCGCCTGGGCCACGCCCGCCGCCCGGGCCACGCCCGCCGGTCGCTGGCGTGCCCCCAGCACCAGT
>Ga0209500_10000613_pt1 | contig 30139 bp, 25 predicted proteins | sample S_140212_EF_Meta_FD_187323 | JGI IMG/M metagenome (GOLD analysis project Ga0209500, IMG submission 187323) | Freshwater microbial communities from Lake Simoncouche, Canada to study carbon cycling - S_140212_EF_MetaG (SPAdes) (version 2) | ecosystem: Environmental > Aquatic > Freshwater > Lake ...
TACACTTTCAGGCGCAGGCGCAGTGACCTTGGGCGCGCAGAACCTGACCTTAAGCAAAGCCAGCTCCACCTTCAGCGGTGCGATTGCTGGCACCGGTGGCCTGGGCGTGAGCGGCGGCACCGAGACACTGACGGGCACCAACACCTTCACCGGAGCCACCACCATTGGCAGCGGCGCCACCTTGGCCCTGAGCGGCACGGGCAGCATCGCGGCATCCAGCGGCGTGGCCAATGCAGGTACTTTGGATGTTTCCGCTACCACCAGTGGGGCGAGTGTTTCCACATTGTCTGGCGCAGGCGCAGTGACCTTGGGCGCGCAGAACCTGACCCTAAGCAAAGCCAGCTCCACCTTTTCTGGTGTGATTGGTGGTACAGGCGGCATGACGTTGGCTGGTGGTACCCAGACATTGTCTGGCAGCAACACTTACTCGGGTAGCACCAACCTCAATGGTGGAACCCTGAAAGTGAGTGCCGACAACAATATGGGCGCGACCTCAGGAGCGCTGAGCTTTAATGGCGGAGCGTTGGAAAACACAGCAACTTTCTCTACTGCGCGCAGCGTGTCAGTGAATAGCGGCGGTGCTACATTCAATATCGCCCCAAGCACCAGAATGACACTGAACGGTTCGATTACGGGTGCTGGTGCGTTTACAAAAACAGGCTTGGGGACCTTGACGCAAACCGGCGTTGCAACATTGTCCAATGGCACATTTGTACGACAAGGCGCACTCTTTACCAATGGCACTTTGAACAGTAATGTGACTGTTGACGACATTGGTAAGTTGGCCGGCTCCGGTGTCATTAACGGAGCCGTTAATGTGTCAGGTATATTGGCCCCAGGCAATTCGCCTGGCATGTTAACCGTCACCTCTACGGTGACGATGCTGAGTGGCAGCACTTTTCAAGAAAACATAGCCGGTTCGGTTGAAGCCAGTGCCACAACACCAATTGGCGCTTATGGCTACTACTCCTATTTGCGCGCAACCGGCAATAGCCAGTTCGTCATTGGACCCAATGTCACACTGGTTCCGATGATGAGAAACATTTTTACCACCACTGAGGCGGGATACACAAGCCCAGCGTTTGTGCCGTCGATTGGGCAGAACTTCCGCATGTTCACGGCTGATGGTGGTGTTACAGGCCGTTTTTCGACTCTCACCCAGCCTGACGGTATGGCTACAGGGACGCGTATGGCGGTGTTTTACAACGTGTTTGAAAGCAAGAGCATTGACATTAGGGCCTTGCCCAGTTCGTATGCGCTGTGGCTGAGTGCTTCCAACGAAAACACGCGCTCTGCTGCCCGGGCACTTGACCAGATCCTCAATGTGGACCAGGCGGGTAATGCCACCACCGCGCAGGACCAGTTGATGTACGTTACTGCAGGTCAAAATGCGACGGACTTGCCCGGTTTTGTGCGCGGCTTGGCAGGGGAGGTGCATGGTGCGCTGGCGGCGGTTCAGCCCCAGGCTGGTCAATGGCTTCAAGGTTCGGTGGCGCGCCACCTTGCCAAAGCGGGCGCAAGTGCAGCGGTTGTAGAAGGTACGGGAAATGTTGCAAATTTGAACCCGGAAAATGGATTCTGGATTGATCTCGGCAATAGTAAAGCAAACTGGAATGGCGATGGCATATCGACCGGCTTCACCAGTGACCGTACCCAGTTCTCTTTGGGGGCAGACGTCCTACGAGAAAAGAATAGCCACCTGGGCATTGGTTTGAGTCATTCCGATACCAATGTGTCCGCAGATAAAGGCGCAGGTTCCGTTGGTGAATCAATGGGCTTCATTTATGGACAGATTGGCTACGATAACTATTGGATAGATGGTTTGTTCGGGTATGGCAGCGGCAAGACCGAATCACAACGAAGCAACCCTACTGGCCTTAGCGGTGTACTGAAAAGCACCCAAGACAATAACAATTCTTTAGTTAGCCTAGGGGTTCGGACTTCTTTTGAAGTTGACGGCAACATATTCGAGCCTTTTGCTCGCGTAATGTGGCAGCAAAATACCCGTGGTGGCCTCAGTGAAGGAAGCGCCGTTGCGGCGCTGAGTTTTGCAAGCCATACAAGTAATGGAATGAGAACCCTTTTGGGCCTCAGTGGTAACTCCAAAATAAATGATCCATTGGCGACTACGAATACCTACCAATTCGGCATCGCGCTGGGACAGGACACTGGAGACTTGACTAATCCATCCACGCAGGCTTCTTTTGGTGGAATGAAAACAATCATTTCGGCGCCAAGTATGGGCCGTACATTCCTGCAAGCCAATGGATCGTTCACGGGGCGCATTGATCGCCATGCGTATGCTTATGCAGGAATATCCGGTGAGTCCCATACCGGTAAGTCGGACCTGGGTGTTAATTTTGGAGTGAAAGTCAAGTTCTAATTTTGAACACCGCCAAGGTCTTGAATCAAGTCTAGTGACTTCCGTGGCATTAACCTTGGCCTTGGCTAACCTGCGAAATAGTAACCTGGGTTCACGAAGCCTCCTTCCTATGGTCCATACGTCGCGGACGCGCTCAATCTCGCGTTGAATCTCCTTGATAGAGGCCGAATTGTGATCGCGCTCGATCACGATCCTATCCGCACCCGTGAGGTTGCCGGTTGTAGACGACTCCTGTCAGCCTTTCGCGGGTCCCCAGCCAGGTCCAGGTTCAGCCATCAACTGGTGTTGGCCCGAACCCGCATCACGGATATAACAATGACATGGTCATTACATAGTGCTTCCTTTGGGTTTTGTAGGGGGAAACTCCATGCCAGCCACAGTCGAAGTTAAACGCGAGACCCTCAACATCCAAATCAAGCCCGAGGAGCGCAATCTGATTGATTGCGCAGCCAAGACGCGGGTAAGAACTGCACGGATTTCATTTTGGACGCGGCCAGGTTGGCTGCGGAAGATGCACTGCTTGACCAGGTCATCATTTCGGTAAGTCCTGAGGCCTACTCGCAATTCTTGGCGCGGCTTGACATGCCGCCAAAACCTAACGAGCGCCTGCGCAAAACGATGCAAACTCCGCCCCCATGGGAGCGTTGATTGCTGAAGTTACTTGCGCCTGTTCTGCTTTCTGAACAGCACCAGACTGAGCAATTTTTTTGCGGCGCGGAAAGTCTGGACGCATGGCTCAAGCGTCGTGCGCTTGAGAATCAAATTCAGGGTGCCTCTAGAACCTACGTGGTTTGCCAAGGTGATCAAGTCGTGGCCTGTTACTCCATCGCTTCTGGTGCCGTGAATTGCAACGAGGCCACTGGCTGCGGGCGCCGCAATGTGCCTGACCCCATTCCTGTTGTGGTTCTGGGCCGTCTGGGCGTCAAGCATGGGCTGGGCTTGGGCCGCGCACTGGTGCGTGATGCTGCTCTACGCATCCTCCAGGCTGCCGACGTCATTGGCATTCGCGGTCTAACTGTTCAAGCATTGTCCGATGATGCCAAGATCTTTTACGAACACATGGGCTTTGAGTCTTCCCCTTTGGATCCCAAACTGCTAATGATTACTTTGACGGATCTCAAAATGTGCAAACCGGGTCACGCGACACGAACATCCTTCAGCTAGTTTGATATCTTTGGAAATCATTCTTCGCATGAGGCTGTGGCTACCGATACCAGCCACTCGCGAATGACCGTACATGGCCCAATCCAGCCCTCAGGCCAACGAAGCTCAAAGCCAGACCGCTAGCGTTCCACCCAGGGGACGCCACCCTTACCCCCGCCGATCTCAACCCCAACGTCGCTCAATGCTCCTGCGCAACCCCATCCTCAGCCAGCCGCCCAATATGCGTCTGCGCCCGGCCCTTGGCCAACAGCCATTGGCGCTGCCGTTCCCGCGCGCTGTCTTTTTGCGCGGCGGTGCTGGTGGCAAAGCAGCGCGGGCAGCTCACGCCTAGTTCAAACTCAGGCGAGTCGAGCGCGCCTTCGGGCAAGGGCTGGCGGCAGCTGCGGCAGAGCTGGTGGGCGCCGGGGTGCAGGCCGTGGCCGACCGAGACGCGTTCGTCAAACACAAAGCATTCGCCCCGCCACAGGCTTTGCGCCTCGGGCACGGTTTCCAGGTATTTCAGGATGCCACCTTGCAGGTGGAACACTTCGTCAAAGCCCTGGGCGCGCAGCAAGGCGGTGGACTTTTCGCAGCGGATGCCGCCGGTGCAAAACATGGCGACTTTGGGTTTTTTGCCGTCGCGCGCTTGCAGTGCGGCGGCTTGCTCTACCCATGCGGGTAACTCAGAAAAGGTCTTGATGCGCGGATCCAGTGCCCCGGCAAAGGTGCCAATGTCCACTTCGTAGTCGTTGCGCGTGTCCACCAGCACCACTTTGGGGTCGCTGATCAGGGCGTTCCAGTGCTCGGGCAAGACGTAGGTACCCGCGCCCGTGGTGGGGCTGATATCGGGCACGCCCATGGTCACGATCTCTTTTTTCAGCCGCACTTTCATGCGGTGAAAGGGCGCTGTGTCCGACCACGACTCCTTGTGCACCAGCGTGGCAAACGCCGGGTCGGCGCGCAGATGGGCCAGCACCGCGTGCACGTCGTCCGGGGCGCCCGCAATGGTGCTGTTGATGCCCTCGCGCGCCAGCAAGACCAAGCCTTTGACCTGGCGCTGCAAGCACAGATCCAGCAAGGGCGCGCGGCGCTCTGCGTAGTCCGGCAAATCTACAAAAAGGTAGAAAGCAGCAGTCAAGTAGCGCGCGGTGGGCAGGGACGAGGTCATAAGGGGCACAGGGAGGTGAGAAGTGAGTATGCCGGTTTGGCGGGGGGGTGGCACAGGTCGCCCACGGGCGTGCCCGCGCCGCCCAGAAAGCTGACTTGCACGCCCATAGCGCTCCTTGTCGGCAAACCCGGCCCGCCACAGAAAACAAAAAAGCCGCCAAGTCCTTTATAGACCGGGCGGCTTGGCTGCGCAGCGCTATTGCGCTAGGCCTTGGCCTGGATCAACTAAAAAAGCCCTTGAGCTTGTCTTTCCAGCTATCGCCCGAAGGCGAATGCTTGCTGCCGCCTTTTTTGAACGAATCTTCCAACTCGCGCAGCAGCTTGCGCTGGGCTTCGTTGAGCTTGACTGGCGTCTCCACCGTGATGTGGCAATACAAATCGCCGGGGTAGCTGGACCGCACGCCCTTGATGCCCTTACCGCGCAGGCGAAACTGCTTGCCGGTTTGGGTGCCTTCGGGCAGGTCAATCGCCGCCTTGCCTTGCAGCGTGGGCACGTCAATCTCGCCGCCCAGCGCGGCTGTGACCATGCCCACGGGCACGGTGCAATGCAGGTCGTCGCCGTCACGCTCAAAGATGTCGTGCTTTTTCAGGCGGATCTCGATGTACAGGTCGCCCGCCGGGCCGCCGTTGGTACCGGCTTCGCCGTTGCCCGCGCTGCGGATGCGCATGCCTGCGTCGATGCCGGCTGGAATTTTGACTTCCAGGGTCTTCTGACGCTTGATCTTGCCCTGGCCCGCGCACGCGGTGCAGGGTTCTGGAATGATCTTGCCCACGCCACGGCAGGTGGGGCAGGGTTGTTGCACGCTGAAGAAGCCCTGGCGCATTTGCACCACACCAGCGCCGCCGCAGGTGCCGCAAGGCTTGATCTGGCTGCCAGGCTTGGCACCCGAGCCCGCGCAGACATCGCAATTGTCCTGGGTCGGAATACGGATTTGTGCGTCTTTGCCATTGGCCGCTTCTTCCAGCGTCATTTCCATGGCGTAGCTCAGGTCACCGCCGCGAAACACCTGGCGTCCACCACCCGCGCGTCCGCGCTGCTGGCCAAACATGTCGCCAAAAATATCGCCAAACGCTTCGGCAAATCCGCCAAAGCCTTCACCGCCTCCAGCGCCGCCGCGCATATTGGGGTCGACCCCGGCGTGGCCGTGCTGGTCGTAGGCCGCGCGCTTTTGCGGGTCCGACAGCATCTCGTAGGCCTCTTTGGCCTCTTTGAATTTGACTTCGGCTTCTTTGGTCGCTTCACCCTGGTTGCGGTCGGGGTGGAACTTCATTGCCAGCTTGCGGTAGGACTTCTTAATTTCCTCGTCTGACGCGTTTTTGGGGACGCCCAGAATCTCGTAAAAATCTCGTTTAGCCATCGTGAATGCGCGCTCCGTAACAACAGAAAAGCCGCGCTGAACTCCAAATGGTGTTCAGCGCGGCAGGTTTTCAAGCAGCCCGTGCTGCCTGGTATTTAAGGCTTTTTAACTTCCTTGACTTCGGCATCGACCACGTTGTCGTCCACTGGCTTGGTCGCGTCGGCTCCACCAGCGGCTGCTGCGCCCTGCGCCGCTTCCTTGGCCTGCATGTCGGCATAGACTTTCTCGCCCAGCTTCTGGCTGGCAGTCATCAGGGCCGCGCTCTTGGCAGCGATGCTGTCCTTGTCTTCGCTCTTGATGACGGCTTCCAGGTCTTTGATGGCGGTCTCAATCTTTTCCTTTTCGCCCGCGTCGAGCTTGTCGCCGTATTCGACCAGGCTCTTCTTGACGCTGTGCACATTGGCGTCAGCTTCGTTTTTGGTCTGGATCAGCTCGAGTTTTTTCTTGTCGTCGGCGGCGTTGAGTTCGGCGTCTTTGACCATTTGCTGGATTTCAGCTTCAGTCAGGCCCGAGTTGGCCTTGATGGTGATCTTGTTTTCCTTGCCCGTGCCCTTGTCTTTTGCGCCCACGTGCAGGATACCGTTGGCGTCAATGTCAAACGACACTTCAATTTGTGGCGTACCGCGCGCGGCTGGCGCGATGCCTTCCAAATTGAACTCACCGAGCGACTTGTTGGCCACGGCCATTTCGCGCTCACCCTGGTAGACCTTGATGGTCACGGCCGGCTGGTTGTCGTCGGCGGTGGAGAAGGTTTGGGCAAACTTGGTCGGGATGGTCGTGTTCTTGGTGATCATCTTGGTCATCACGCCGCCCAGGGTTTCGATGCCCAAAGACAAAGGCGTAACGTCCAGCAGCAACACGTCTTTGCGGTCGCCCGACAGCACCTGGCCCTGGATGGCGGCACCCACGGCGACGGCTTCGTCGGGGTTGACGTCTTTACGGGGCTCTTTGCCAAAAAGTTCTTTGACTTTTTCCTGCACCTTGGGCATGCGGGTCATACCGCCAACCAAAATCACGTCATGGATGTCCGCCACGTTCACCCCGGCGTCCTTGATGGCGGTGCGGCAAGGCGCAATGGTGCGCTCGATCAGCTCTTCAACCAGGCTTTCTAGCTTGGCCCGGGTGAGTTTGATGTTCAGGTGCTTCGGGCCGGTGGCGTCTGCCGTCACGTAAGGCAGGTTGATGTCCGTCTGCGCGCTGCTGGAGAGCTCAATCTTGGCTTTCTCGGCGGCTTCTTTCAGGCGTTGCAGGGCCAGCACGTCTTTGGCCAAATCAACGCCGGACTCTTTCTTGAACTCGGTGATGATGAAGTCGATGATGCGCTGGTCAAAGTCTTCGCCACCCAAGAAGGTGTCGCCGTTGGTGGACAGTACTTCAAACTGTTTTTCGCCATCGACGTCGGCGATTTCGATGATGGACACGTCAAACGTGCCGCCGCCCAAGTCATACACCGCAATCTTGCGGTCGCCTTTTTCGTTCTTGTCCAGGCCAAAGGCCAGGGCTGCGGCGGTGGGCTCGTTGATGATGCGCTTGACGTCCAGACCGGCAATGCGGCCAGCGTCTTTGGTGGCCTGGCGCTGTGCGTCGTTGAAGTAGGCGGGCACGGTAATCACCGCTTCGGTCACTTCTTCGCCCAAGTAGTCTTCGGCGGTTTTCTTCATCTTGCGCAGAATGTCGGCGCTTACTTGCTGGGGTGCCAAGCGGTTGCCGCGCACTTCGACCCAGGCGTCGCCGTTGTCGGCAGCGGCAATCTTGTAGGGCATCAGGTCGATGTCCTTTTGCACTTCTTTTTCCGAGAATTTGCGCCCGATCAGGCGTTTTACGGCGTACAGCGTGTTGCGGGGGTTGGTCACCGACTGGCGTTTGGCGGACGCGCCCACCAGCACTTCGCCGTCTTCTTGGTACGCAATGATGGACGGCGTGGTGCGCGCGCCTTCGGCGTTTTCGATGACCTTGGGCGTGTTGCCCTCCATGACGGCCACGCAACTGTTGGTGGTGCCCAAGTCAATACCGATGATTCTTCCCATGATGGAACTCCTGCTGATTCAAAAATTTAGATAAAAACTAAGTAGGGACGCCCGACCCCTATTTCAAGTGCCAGTGCCCCACCGAAAACGATTATTTTGGGGCCGAAACCGTCACCAAAGCCGGGCGCAGAACGCGCTCGGAGATCAAATAGCCTTTTTGCAGCACCGCCACCACCGTGTTGGCGTCTAGTTCAGACGGCACCACACTGATGGCCTGGTGGTGGTGGGGGTCAAACTTGGCGCCCCCTGCCGGATTGATGGCGATCACTTTGTTGCGCTCAAGCGCGGCGATCAGCTGGCGCAGCGTGGCTTGCGCGCCTTCGTTGATCTGCTCCACCGTGGCGTCCTTGATGGCCAGGCCTGCTTCCAAGCTGTCGGCCACGGGCAGCAGGCTTTCGGCAAAGCTTTCCAGCGCAAATCTGCGGGCTTTGGACACTTCTTCTTCAGCGCGGCGGCGAGCGTTCTCTGCGTCGGCCTTGGCGCGCAAGAACTGGTCGGCCAGGTCGGCGGACTTGGCTTGGAGCAGGGCCAGGTCGGTATGGGCCTGGGCCAGTTGTTCGGCCTCGCTCAGCGGCGCCTGTGCGCCGTGGTCAGGGGATTCTTCGGAACCGGGGGACTGGGGGGATGCGTTGTCGGACATGGAATTTCGAAAATAAACGAAGGGACGGGCAAGACGGCTTATGAACTCTGCGTTGGATTTGGGGCGAACGCGGGCCTTTTCAAGGGCTTGCGTCCACCACTGGCGCATGGCGCTTCAGGTGCCGAGCAGTTCAACGTCAAATTTCAGGGTGGCATTGGGCGCAATCACGCCGCCCGCACCGCGCGCGCCGTAGCCCAGTGACGCCGGAATGATCAGCGTGCGGCTACCGCCCACTTTCATGCCGGCCACGCCTTCGTCCCAGCCTTGGATAACTTGGCCCGCGCCCAGGCGAAACACAAAGGGGTCGTTGCGGTCTTTGCTGGAGTCGAACTTGGCGCCTTGCTCGCCGTCGTTGAACAGCCAGCCGGTGTAATGCACGGTGACGTTTTTGCCGACCACGGCGAGTTCGCCTTCTCCTTCGACGGTATCAATGTATTGCAGGCCAGAGTTGGAGGTTTGCATGGGGAAATCCTTTAAGAGCTAATAAGAAGTGGGGGTAAACGGAAAAAAATCAAACGGCGGACGCCAGGCTGCTGGCCCATTTGTTGGCAAAGCTTTGCAGGTCGCCCAGGCGCTTTAGCAACTCGGCGCCCAGCGCTGTGACGGTATAGCCCTCGCCAGCATGGGTCAGCAGGCCGGCCGCGCGCAATTCCTTGATGCGGGTATTGAGCGTATTGGGAGTAATGCCGCCCACAGAATCTTGCAACAGGCGAAAGGTCTGCGGGTGGCCGTCGCGCAGCGCCCAGAGCACGCGCATGGCGTAGCGCGACTCCAGCAGGCCCAGCAACTGGCCCACGATTGGCGTGGCACTTTGGGATGCATGGGGTTTGGCGGAGCGCATGGGCGGGGTGCGGGCGTGAAAAGGTGGACGAAGAAAGGCGGGCTTGGAAAAAGCGGGCTTACAACGTGGCTTGGACTTCGTGCAGCAGCGCGGGCGTTGGTTCGGGCAGCACACCAAACCAGGCTTCAAACGCAGCTCGCGCCTGGTGGATCAACATGCCCAGGCCATAGGCCACCGGGTTGCCCCGTGCGAGCGCGGCAGCGAGCAAGGGTGTCAGACGCGGCACATACACAATGTCGGACACCAGGGCCTGGGGGGGGAGGGCGTCCAAGGCCAGGTCCAGCGCAGGCTCGCCGTGCATGCCCTGGTTGGTGGTGTTGACCAGCAGGGCTACGTCGGCGAGGGCGGCATTGCGCGCTTCCCAGGCCACTGCGCGCACCTGGGAGCCAAATTCTTGGGCCAGGGCCTGCGCCTTCTCGAAGCTGCGATTGCACAGGCGCACCTCGGGCACGCCGGCGTCCAGCAAGGCGGCGAGTACGGCGCGGGCTGCGCCGCCGGCGCCGATCACCAGGGCTGGGCCCGCGTCAGCGTGCCAGTCGGGTTGCGCCTCGCGTAGGCTGTGCAAGTAGCCAAAGGCGTCGGTGTTTTTGCCGGTGAGGCTGCCGTCGGCCTCTACCACCACGGTGTTGATTGCGCCAATGCGCTGGGCCTGCGGCTCCACGCGGTCTACCAAGGTGAGCGCCGCCACCTTGTGCGGAATGGTCAGGTTGCAGCCGGCAAAACCGAGCTTGGGGAGGCTGCGCAAGGCGACTTCCAAATCTTCGGGGCGCACCGGCAGCTGCACATAAGCGCCCTGCAGGCCGCACTGTGCGATCCAGTGGTTGTGGATCAGCGGCGAGCGCGAATGCGCCACCGGCCAGCCCATGACGCCAGCCAGCACGTATTGCGTTTTGCCTGCAGAGGCTTTTTCAGCCACGGCTTTACAGCGTGTCGGTGAAGCTGCGCAGCTTGTCGCTGCGGCTGGGGTGCTTGAGCTTGCGCAGCGCCTTGGCCTCAATCTGGCGGATACGTTCGCGCGTCACGTCAAATTGCTTACCCACTTCTTCTAAGGTGTGGTCGCTGGCCATCTCGATACCAAAGCGCATACGCAGCACCTTGGCTTCGCGTGGTGTGAGGCTATCCAAGATGTCTTTAACCACATCGCGCAAGCCCGCTTGCATGGCTGCTTCCATGGGCGCGGTGTTGGCGCCGTCTTCAATGAAGTCGCCCAGGTGGCTGTCGTCGTCGTCACCGATCGGGGTTTCCATCGAAATCGGCTCTTTGGCGATCTTCATGATCTTGCGGATTTTGTCCTCGGGAATCTCCATGCGCTCGGCCAACACGCTGGCGTCGGGCTCAAAACCAAACTCTTGCAGGTGCTGGCGGCTGATGCGGTTCATCTTGTTGATGGTTTCGATCATGTGCACCGGAATGCGGATGGTGCGCGCCTGGTCGGCAATCGAGCGGGTAATGGCCTGGCGAATCCACCAGGTGGCATAGGTGGAGAACTTGTAGCCCCGGCGGTATTCGAACTTGTCCACCGCCTTCATCAGGCCGATATTGCCTTCCTGGATCAAGTCGAGGAACTGTAAGCCGCGGTTGGTGTATTTCTTGGCAATCGAGATCACCAGGCGCAAATTGGCCTCGATCATCTCTTTCTTGGCGGCGCGGCTTGATGCCTCGCCCTGGTTCATGCGCTTGTTGATGTCTTTGAGCAAGTCCAGCGGCACCACGACCCGTCTTTGCAGGTCGGTGAGTTTTTGCTGGATGTCTTGCACTGGCGGAATGTTGCGCGCCATGACCGTGCTCCAGGGTTTGCTCGCAGCGGCTTGCTTTTCGATCCATTTCAGGTTGAGCAGCTGGCTGGCCACCTTGTTGCCGTTTTTGTCGCGACCGCTGAAATCAGCAATGAAGTTTTCTTGGCTGTAGCCGCATTTGTCCACAATGATGCGGCGCAGTTCGCGCTCTTTCTTACGGATGTCGTCCACCTGTCCGCGCACCATATCGCACAGCTTCTCAATCGCCTTGGCCGTAAAGCGTATGGTCATAAGCTCTTCGCTGAGCAGCTTTTGCGTCTTCAGGTAACTTGCAGAGCCGTGGCCTTCCTTGTCGTAGATTGCGTGCATCTTTTCGAACAGCTCGCGCAGGTGGTCAAAGCGGATCAGCGCCTCGCGCTTGAGTTCTTCAAGTTTCTTGGTCAGCGCCTTGGAGCCGCCTTTGCCGTCGTCGTCGTCGTCGGCGTCAAACTCGTCAAAGTCTTCTTCGGCCACATAGTCGTCGGCCTCGTTGGGGTTGGAGAAGCCGTCGACGATGGTGGTAATGACCACCTTGCCTTCGCGGATTTCCTCGCCTAATTCCAATATTTTGGCGATCGTGGCGGGCGAGCCGGAGATCGCTTCCATCATCGCCATCAGCCCGCCTTCGATACGCTTGGCAATTTCGATCTCGCCTTCGCGGGTGAGCAACTCAACCGTGCCCATCTCGCGCATGTACATGCGCACCGGGTCGGTGGTGCGGCCAAACTCGCTGTCCACGGTGCTCAAGGCGGCTTCGGCTTCTTCTTCGGCCTCGGCTTCGGTGGCGGCGGTGGCGACGTTGTTGTTAAGTAGCAGGGTCTCGGCGTCTGGCGTTTGTTCGTAAACGGCCACACCCATGTCGTTGAGCATGGAAATCACGACTTCAAGGGTTTCGGCGTCCACCAGTTTGCCGGGTAAGTGGTCAGAAATCTCGCCGTGCGTGAGGTAGCCGCGCGTGCGTCCGAGTTTGATCAGGGCGACAAAGGCCAGACGGCGCTTGGTTTTTTCTTCCTCAGACAGGATGGTTTCTTCCAGTCCAAACTCTTTCATCAAGGCGCGCTCTTTGGCCTTGCTGATCTTCATGCGCAGGGGCTTGACCTTTTCTCCCGTGGCACTCACCACCACCGGTTCGGTTTCCAACTCGGCTTCAATCTCTGACAGGTCGGCGTCGTCAACGCTGGCGACTGGCTTAGCTTTGGCTGCGGTTTTGGCCGCGGGCTTGTTGGTGGGTTTGCCTGCGGCTTTGGCAGGCGCTTTTGCTACGGGTTTGGCTGCGGGTTTTTCCGCTGCCTTTGCAGCGGGCTTGGTAGCTGTTTTGGCTTTGACCGGCTTGGCCTGGTTGAGCAAGGCGTCGGCAGCGGCCTGGAGTTCAGCTTTGGAGAGGGACACAGATTTCACTTTCTTAGGGGGCGCAGCGGGGGCTAGGGCAGCGGGCGCAACTTTGGCGCTGGGCTTGGCTGCCGGTTTCGCAGGTGTTTTTGCAGTCGGTTTAGGCAACGGCTTGGCCAACGTTTTTTCAGTCGGTTTCGGCAACGGTTTAGCTGACGTTTTTGCAGTCGGTTTAGGCAACGGTTTAGCCGACGTTTTTGCAACGGCTTTGGCTGCGGGCTGAACGAGCTTGGCGGATTTGGATGCGGGCATAGTGAACCTTGGAACCACAAAAAAACAAACGGATCAGACAGCAGCCACCGAGATGAAGGGGTATGGCGCCTGGGGCGAAAAACAAATGGGAGCAAAGAAGAGAAATTCAACCGGCAAGGTGTACGGGCGAACATTTGGTTTGCAGTCCTTGCGAAAGGGTGGCCTGGGTGATCGGTGTCACTGCGTGGCCGGGAGTCCGGAGGTGCTGCTGTCGCTCTTGCCGAGAACGGCGGATTATACCTTTTCTGACATTTTTCTAATCAAGGCTTCCAGCCGCCCGGCCAGCGGCGCGCGCCGGTCCTTCATCGCGCGATAGCGCTGGCCCACCTCGGCGTCGGGGGGGGACTCGGCAATTTGCTTCATTTCGGCGTCAATGCGGTCAATGGCCAGGCGCAGCAAAACATCTTGCAGTTCCAAAACCGCCTCTTCAGTGTGCTCGGGCGCGGCGGCTGCTTCCGCCATCAGGCGCAGCGCCAGCGCTTCAAAGGGCTGGTTGGCAGCTTCGGGGCGCAAGGCGCTCCAGGTCAGTGGGCCGTGCTCGTGCAACTGGGTTTCCAGCCAGACAAAGAGCGCGCCGTGGGGCTCGGGCAGTTCGCACAACATGGCGTGGTCTTCGCCGGAGAGCGTCTGCCAAAGCTGGCTTTGCCCCAGCAGGATGCGCGTGGCGTGGTCGGCGCGGCTGGCGGGACGGGCGCGGCCACCGGGTCGGCTGCGTTGGGCGCTGGCCCGGGGGCCGTAGCCACCGCTACGCGCTGCGTCTGGGGCGCCAAAGTTGCCGAAACTGCCAAAACTCTGTGCGGACGCGGCCTCAAAGCCGGCGCCACGCTCAGGCGCGCGGCGGCTGCGGGCGCCGTCTTTGCTGCTGGGGCGGGCCGGGGGCATCCAGAGTTCACCCAGTTCGCGGCTGGTGAGTTGCACCTGGTCGGCCAGTTCGGCCAGCAATTGCAGTTTGAGCGCGCCTTCGGGCAACTGCATCCACATCGGTTTGGCGTTGCTTGACAGGTGGGCGCGGCCTTCGGCAGTGTTCAGGTCACAGCCTTCGCTGGCCGATTCGACCAGAAAGCGGCTCAAAGGCGTGGCTTGTTTGACGTAATCGGCAAAGGCCTCGGCGCCATGGGCGCGGATGAAGCTGTCGGGGTCGTGTTCGGCTGGAAGGAATAAAAACTTGATGCTGCGCACGTCGCTGGCAAAGGCCAGTGCGCCGTCCAGCGCTTTGCGCGCCGCGCGCCGACCGGCGCTGTCCCCGTCAAAGCTGAAAACCACCGCATCGGTAAAGCGAAACAGCTTTTGCACATGGTCGTTGGTGCAGGCGGTGCCCAGCGTGGCCACGGCGTTGGGAAAACCCAGCTGCGCGAGTGCTACCACGTCCATATAGCCTTCGGTGACCAGCACATAACCCTTGTCGCGCAAATGCGCGCGCGCCTCAAACAGGCCGTACAGCTCCCGACCCTTGCTAAACACCGGCGTCTCGGGGGAATTGAGGTATTTGGGCTTTTCGTCGCCCAGCACGCGTCCGCCAAAGCCGATGCATTCGCCCTTGATGTTGCGAATGGGGAACATGATGCGGTCGCGAAAACGGTCGTAGCGCTTTTCTTCGCCGCCTTCTTCGGCATTGCTGATCACCAGGCCGCTTTCGACCAGCAGTGGGTCGTCGTAGCTGGGAAAGATGCCCGCCAGGCTGCGCCAGCCTTCGGGCGCGTAGCCCAGGCCAAATTGTTTGGCAATGTCGCCCGAGAGGCCCCGGCCCTTAAGGTAGGCGACGGCGCCGGGCGCATCTTTGAGTTGGCGGCGGTAGGCCTCAGCGGCTTTTTCGAGCACGCTGGTCAGGGTGTGTTGCTTTTCTTTTTGTTCCTGGGCGCGGGCGCGGTCTTGGGGCGAGGCCTCGTCTTCGGGCACTTGCATGCCGTATTGCTGCGCTAGGTCGTGCACGGCTTCGACAAAACTCATGCCGGCGTGGTCCATCAAAAAGCCGATGGCGTTGCCGTTTTTACCGCAGCCAAAGCAGTGGTAAAACTGTTTGGTGGGGCTGACGGAGAAGGAGGGCGATTTTTCGCCGTGAAACGGGCACAAGCCCATGAAATTGGCGCCGCCTTTTTTGAGCTGTACGTAGCGCCCGACGATGTCGACCACGTCGGCGCGCGCGATCAGGTCTTGGATAAAGGTTTGCGGTATCGCCATGCGACCATTGTAGAAGTCCGCTTTTTTGGGGCGGGCGGCGGCGCCTTTAGTCGCCCAGCACCACGCCCTCGCGCCGGGGGTCGGCGCCGCCAAACCAGCCCTCGGGCGAACGGGCAATGGCTTGCAGGCCGCTGGGCAGCGGCGCTTCCACCACTTTGTGACCACGGGCTTGCAGCGCGCTCACCGTGGCGGGCATGAAGCGGCCTTTTTCCAGAATCAGCAATTCGTCCATGGCACCAAAGTTGGGCAGGTCAATTGCGGCTTGGGCGCTCAGGCCCCAGTGCAACATGCCGTAGAGCGTTTTGGCGGTGAAGTGGATGATGAATGCGCCGCCGGGGCTGCCCGCACTGGCCAGCAGTTGGCCGGTGTCGGCGTCAAACACCAAGGTGGGCGACATGGACGAGCGCGGGCGCTTGCCTGGCTCCACCCGGTTGGCCACGGGTTTGCCGTCCGCGCCGGTGGGCGCAAAGCTGAAGTCGGTGAGCTGGTTGTTGAGCAAAAAGCCGCCCTCTAGCCCCAAGCCCCGGTTGACCATGAGGCGCGCACCCCAGCCGTCTTCGATGGTGGTCGTCATGGCCAGGGCGTTGCCCCAGGCGTCGACCACCGAAATGTGCGACGTGCCGTGCTCGGTTTGCGCGGCCATGGGGGCGTAGCTGCTTTGCTGTGCGCCAGGCGGGCCGGGCAGACCCGGCGGGGCGCTGGGCATGCGAGGGCCGCTGGCGCTGATCAGCGTGGCGCGTTGGGCCAGGTAGCGCGCGTCCAGCAAATAGGCCCAGTCGCCTGCCGGGGCGGCTGTGAACTGCGGGTCGGCGACATATTGGGCGCGGTCGGCAAAGGCCAGGCGCGCGGCTTCGGTGTACAAATGCAGCCAGTCTTCGCCAGGCTGGGCGCTGGCGAGTGACGCAAGCCCTTGCGCGCCAGGGGCGCTGCGCACTTTCGCAAACGTTTGGGCAAGGTCGGCGGCAGACGTATGCGCCAGCGTGCCCAAAATTTGGCCAATTGCCAGCATGCCCGAGCTCGGCGGCGGCATGCCGCACAAACGGTAGTTGCGCGCAGGCGCCTGCGTGACCTGGTAGACCATGCACAAAGGTGTGCGCTCCAGGGGCTGGTAGCTCGCCAGATCGGCCTGCGTCAGTGTGCCGGGGTTGCTAGGGTGGCCTTGCACTTTGGTGGCAATGGCCTGCGCCACCGCGCCGCGTGTGAGCGCACTGGGCCCCTCGGTGGCGATGCGCTGCAGCACGGCGGCCAGTTCGGGGTTGCGCAAGACGTGGCTTGCAGGCCAGGGTTGGCCGCTGGCGTCATAAAAATAGCGGGCGGCTACCGGGTCGGTTTTGAGTGCGGACTCGGCAGCCAGCAGTGTGGCCATGCGCGGGCTGATGGCAAAGCCCTCGTTGGCCAGCGCGATGGCCGGAGCGAACAGCTGCGCCCAGGGCAGCTTGCCGTGCTGGCGGTGGGCCAGCGCCAGCATGGGCACGACGCCCGGAGCGCCCACCGAGCGAGCGCCCACGATAGCCTGGCGCATGGGCATGGGTTGGCCGTTGGCCTGGAGAAATAAATCGGACGTGGCTGCTGCGGGCGCCGTTTCCCGGCCATCAAAGGCCTGCGTGGTTTTGCCGTCAAAGTGCAGCAAAAACGCGCCGCCGCCAATGCCGCTGCTTTGCGGCTCCACCAGCGCCAGCACCATTTGCACCGCAATAGCTGCGTCTACCGCGCTCCCCCCGGCGCGTAACATGGCGTAGCCGGCCTGGGTGGCCAGCGGGTTGGCGGCGGCGACTGCAAATTGGCGCGTGCCCCAGCCGGGTTTGGTCTGTGTGGCGCTGGCGGCTTCGGGCTGGGCGGGCGCGAGGGTGGAGATGGGGATGGGGGTGGGTGTGGGAGCGATTTGTGCCAGGGCTAAAGGCGCTGCGCTGGCCAGCGCCATCGCAATCGCAATCAGAGCGCAAGACCAGCGGCTTGCACTTTTACCGGTCGGGGCGTCCACGGTGCCGTGCGGGCGGACTTCGTCGCAGGCAAGCCCGTCGGGCAGCGCTTGCCAAAGAAGCTGCTGCACTGTGCTTTGGCTGAGGCTAAAGCGCATTATTTTTGCCGTGGCGCGCGCCCCAGCAGGTAAAACTCTGGGTTGGGCATCATGCCGGTGGCGTTTGCCACCCGGTTAGACAGGCCAAAAAACGCGGTGATGCCTGCGATGTCCCAGATGTCCTCGTCGTCAAAGCCGTGGGCGTGCAGGGCATCAAAGTCAGCGTCATTCACAGTGTGGCTCTCTAGGCAGACTTTCATGGCGAAGTCGAGCATGGCGCGTTGGCGTGGCGTGATGTCGGCTTTGCGGTAGTTGATAGCCACCTGGTCGGCCACCAGCGGCTTTTTCTCGTAAATGCGCAATATCGCGCCGTGGGCCACCACGCAATACAGGCAGTGGTTGGCCGCGCTGGTGGTGGTGATGATCATCTCGCGGTCGCCCTTGGTCAGGCTCGATTCTTCGCGCAGCATGAGTGCGTCGTGGTAGGCAAAAAATGCGCGCCACTCGGCGGGGCGGCGTGCTAGCGCCAGAAAAACGTTGGGAACAAAGCCAGATTTCTCTTGCACTTCCAAAATTTTGGTGCGCAGGTCTTCGGGCAGGGTGTTGAGGTCGGGCAGGGGAAAGCGGCTCATGGGGACTCCGGGGCAGGTTTTGATGCGGGTTTGGATCAAGTTTCATTATGCGTGTAGCCCTGTTTTTGACGCCGCCTTTGCGGCTCCATAATGGTGTGTGACTTCCACGCCCCCCAGCACCGCGCCCGCCGAACCGACCCTCGCTCCCCGCGCTGGGGGAGTCGATTCGCCCTACGCTTGGTTTCGTTTGATGGTGTGTTTGCTTCTCATGACCATCGGCAATGGCGGCATGTGGACGGTGCCGGTTATTCTGCCCGTGGTGCAGGCTGAGTTCGGCATCGGCCGTGCTGAGGCGGCTTTGCCCTACACCTTATTGATGGTCGGGTTTGGTTTTGGTGGAATTTTGATGGGACGCTTGGTTGACCGGTTTGGCTTGTTTCGTCCCTTGCTGGGGGCGGCGCTTTCTTTGGGGCTGGGTTTCGTGCTGGCGGGCCTGTCCACCGGAATTCTTGGGTTTGCGCTGGCCCACGGGCTTTTCATTGGTTTGCTTGGCAGCTCGATTGCCTTCGTTCCGCTCATGGCCGATACCGCGCTGTGGTTTGCGCGGCGACGTGGCATTGCGGTGGCTATTTGCGCCAGCGGCAATTACCTCTCGGGCGCCATTTGGCCGCCCTTGATTCAGCACTTCATCGAAACCGTTGGCTGGCGCAACACCTACATGGGTGCGGGTATTTTTTGCGCTCTGAGTATGGCTGCGTTGGCGCCTTTGCTGCGTCGGCGTGCGCCGCAGCCGGTGGCAGCCGGGCCCGCCAACAGTTTGCCCGCCGCAGGTGGTCTGCCTTTTAACTTGCCGCCCAACAAGGCCGCCGCCTTGCTCTGTGTGGCGGGCTTGAGTTGTTGCATTGCCATGGCCATGCCGCAGGTGCACATCGTGGCCTATTGCAGCGATCTGGGCTTTGGCGCAGCGCGCGGGGCCGAAATGCTGTCGGTGATGTTGGTTTGCGGCATTTTCAGCCGCCTGATTTCAGGCGCTATTTGCGACCGTATTGGGGGCCTGCGCACGCTGTTGCTGGGGTCTGTCTTGCAAGGCACTGCGCTTTTGATGTTTCTGCCCTTCGACGGACTGGTGTCCCTGTACCTTGTGTCGGCCATGTTCGGGCTGTTCCAGGGCGGCATCGTGCCGTCTTACACCATCATCGTCAGGGAGCATTTCGCCACTGAGAAGATCGGCATGCGGGTGGGCACCGTCATCATGTTCACCATGGTGGGGATGGCACTGGGGGGCTGGATGTCGGGCAAGGTGTTTGACCTTACCGGGTCTTACCACGCGGCGTTTCTCAACGGTGTGGCCTGGAACCTGCTCAACACCGGCGTCGTGATTTTTTTGCTGCGGCGTACGCGCCACATGGCCCGGATCACGCCACGTGTCTAGGAACTGCCGATCTGCACGTTGTGATGAAGGCGCCGGTGCGTGGCGGTCCCTAGCAGGGCCCCACCGGGGTGCGATGCGGGTGTGGCTTGGTTATGCTTTGGCTCTTTTGTTTGAGCCTGAAAGGACCCACCATGCAATCTGCCTACGATAAAGGTTTGGCCACCCGCAAAGCCGTGATGGGTGAAGACTTTGTGGCCAATGCCCTTGGCAACGCCACGCCGTTTACCCAGCCCATTCAAGACCACATCACCCGCGCGGCCTGGGGCGACGTGTGGCAGCGCGCCGGCCTGGACCTGAAAACCCGCAGCCTGATCACTGTGGCCATGCTCACGGCCCTGGGCAAGCAAAACGAACTCAAAGGCCATGTGCGCGGCGCCCTGAACAACGGCGCCACTCCGACCGAAATCCAGGAGGTGCTGCTGCACGCCGCCGTGTACTGTGGCGTGCCCACGGCGGTGGAGGCGTTTCGCAGTGCGAATGAGGTGGTGGCGGGCTTGGCGCCAGCGTAAGCCAAACACCGCCCTGGTAACTCAATAGTGCGGCGGCAACTCGTCTCGCACATTACGCGGCCCCTGCCCCTGGGGGTCGGACGATTGCTGGCGCAGGTGCAGCACTTCGCTGATCAGCGCGTTGATTTGGGTTTGCTGGCGGATAACGATTTGGTCGAGTTTGTCGATCAGGTCTTCAGCAAAGCTGGCCTTGATTTCGAGTGCGGTCAGGCGCTGGTCCGTCTCTGCTGCGGTGTTGGTGGGTAGCGGGATCATGGTCTTGGCTTGGTGCGAGGCCTCAATTGTCACCCCTTATGCATGGAGCCCAAGCCGTCACAGGGGCAACCTTAGAATCAGCGCGGCTCAGTCCACCCTAATTCCTCACTCTCTGGAGATTCACGCAGTGAATAAAATTTTCCCCAGCGCCGCCGCCGCGCTTGAAGGCATCGTGCATGACAACCAGTTGATCGCCGTGGGCGGTTTTGGCCTGTGCGGCATTCCTGAAGCCTTGATTGACGCGCTGCGCGACAGCGGCGCGCAAAACCTGACCGCTATTTCCAATAACGCCGGCGTGGACGGTTTTGGCCTGGGCAAACTCTTGGAGACGCGCCAGATCAAGAAAATGATTTCCAGCTACGTAGGAGAAAACAAAGAGTTCGAACGTCAGTACCTGGCCGGTGAATTGGCCCTTGAATTCACGCCTCAGGGCACGCTGGCTGAGAAGCTGCGCGCCGGCGGCGCGGGCATTCCGGCGTTTTTCACCAAAACCGGCGTGGGCACCATCGTGGCCGACGGCAAAGAGCTGCGTGAATTTGACGGCGAAACCTATGTGATGGAACACGCCTTGGTGCCCGACGTGGCGCTGGTGAAGGCGCACCGGGCCGACAAGTCCGGCAATTTGCAGTTCCGCTTTACTGCGCGCAACTTCAACCCGGCGGTGGCCATGGCCGGCAAGATCACGGTGGTGGAAGTCGAAGAGATTGTGGAGACCGGCGAAATTGCCCCCGACCAAGTGCATTTGCCCGGCATTTATGTGCACCGCATCGTGCTCAATGCCACGCCGGAAAAGCGGATCGAAAAACGCACCATCACCGAAACCTCAGGAGTTTGACCATGAGCTGGAACCAAGACCAAATGGCCGCACGCGCCGCACAAGAGCTGGAAGACGGTTTTTATGTGAACCTCGGCATCGGCATTCCCACCCTGGTGGCCAACCACGTACCCGCCGACAAAGAGGTGTGGTTGCAAAGCGAGAACGGCATGCTCGGCATCGGCCCGTTTCCCATTGACTCGGAGGTGGACGCCGACCTGATTAACGCGGGCAAGCAAACCGTGACCACCATCAAGGGCTCGAGCATCTTTGGCAGCCACGAGAGTTTTGCCATGATTCGCGGCGGCAAGATCAACCTGAGCATTTTGGGCGCAATGCAGGTGAGCGAACACGGTGACCTGGCCAACTGGATGATTCCGGGCAAGATGGTCAAAGGCATGGGCGGTGCGATGGACCTGGTGGCGGGCGTGAAGCGCGTCATCGTGCTGATGGAGCACGTGGCCAAAAAGAAAGACGGCACCATCGACCTGAAAATTTTGCCCCAATGCACCTTGCCGCTGACCGGCGTGGGCGTGGTGGACCGCATCATCACCGACTTGGCGGTGATGGACGTGACGCCCCAGGGTCTCAAAGTGGTGGAGATGGCACCCGGCGTCACCTTGAAAGCGCTGCAGGAAAAGACGGGCGTGAAGTTGGTTTAAGCGCCGGCGGGGGCGGGCGCTTTACGCCCAAAAAGGCTTGTTTGCCCCCCCTATCCCCCCAGCCCCCTTTCCACCCCGGCGGGGTAGAAAGGGGGAGCCAACAGCCACATTGGGTTACGTCGCCCCGGCTGGGGCACCAATGGTCACTGCTTGTTTTCAGCGGGAGCGGCGCCCTCGCCGCGAATCTGCGCTTCGCTGGAAATGACAAGGGCCCTGAAGTCATTCGCGGCGAGGGCGCCGCTCCTACGGTGTAGGACAGTTGGCCCCCCTTTCTCGCCCGCTGGGCGAGAGAGGGGTTGGGGGAGAGAGTGGGCAAACACGCCAGGCATGCACCTGCCAAACACCTACCGAGCCCAGGGCGTGCGCCTAATGCGCCCCTGCCGCTGCGTCGACCGCGCTGGGTTCCTGAGGCCCATTGCCGGTTGCAGCAGGCGGCACCATGCGCACCCGCTTGGCAAACCAGATGGTAGGGATCAAGAGCATGAATATCACCGCCGAGCCCATGAAGATGTCATTGGCTGCCAGCATGAAAGCTTGCTGATCGACCAACCGGTTGATGGTGGCCAGGCTTTGCGTGTTGCTGAGCCCCAAGGATGACAAACCGCCCAGCGCGCTGAGAGTGGCTTGGCTGCCCAGGTTGACCGACTCGATGATTTGCGCGTGGTGCACCGCCGCCCGGTCTTGCCAGAGCGTGATGGTGATCGAGGTACCAAAGGCGCCGCCCACAATCCGCATGAAGTTGGACAAGCCTGATGCCGAGGCCATTTGCGACGGTGCGATACCGCCCAGCGTAATGCTGCTCAAAGGGATAAAGAAAAACGCCACCGCCACGCCCTGGACGATGGTCGGGATCATGATGGTGAAGAAGTCGGCCTGCGTGTTGAAGTGAGCACGCATCAGCAGCACCAGCGCAAACATCACAAACGCAAACGTGGCCAGCATGCGCGGGTCGGTCTTTTGCACGTTTTTTCCAACAATGGGAGACAGCAAAATGGCAAACAAGCCCACAGGCGCCAGCAGCATGCCGGCCTGGGTGGAGGTGTAGCCCATGAACTGCTGCAGCCACAGCGGCAGCAGCACCAGGTTGCCGATGAACAGGCTGTAAGCAATGGCAAGACAGATGGAGCCGACGGCAAAGTTGCGTTGTTTGAGCAGCCGCAAGTCCACAACCGGGTGCTTGTCGGTCAGCTCCCAGGCGATAAAAAACGCCCCGCCAATCAGTGCCACCAGCCCCAAGGTGATGATTTCGCCCGAGTGGAACCAGTCCAGTTCTTTGCCTCGGTCCAGCATGATTTGCAAGGCGGCCACAGCCAGCACCAGCAGGGTCAGGCCCATGGTGTCAATGGGCAGCTTGTTCGTGGGCGTTTCGCGCTTTTTGTAAATGGTCCAAGTAATGAACGCGGCCAAAACTCCCACGGGAATGTTGATGTAGAAAATCCAACCCCAGTGCATATTGTCCGTAATCCAACCGCCCAAGAGCGGCCCCATCACGGGTGCAACCAGCGTGGTCATGGCCCATAGTGCCATGGCCAGCCCAGCCATGGCGGGCGGGTAACTCGACAACAAAAGCGTTTGCGCCAGTGGCATCATGGGCCCGGCGACGAAGCCTTGCAGCGCCCGCATGGCGATCAGTGTGGACATATTGGGCGCTAAGCCGCACAGCCAAGACGCAATGACAAAGAGCAGCACGCTGGCAGTAAACAAGCGCACCTGGCCAAAGCGCTGCGACAGCCAACCGGTCAGCGGCACTGCAATCGCATTGGCCACGCCAAAGCTGGTGACTACCCAGGTGCCCTGGTTGGGGCTTACGCCCAGGTCACCCGCAATGGCTGGCAGGGACACATTGGCAATCGACGAGTCCAGCACGTTCATGAAAGTGGCTGCTGACAGCGCAATCGTGCCCCACATGCGCGCTGCGCCTTGCAGAGGTTGCGCTTGCGAAAACGAAGGCGCCGTCGGTGCCGGTGCCGTTACCGGCGCAGGCGCGCTGTCGGCGCTTGGATTGGCTGCGCTCATGGGGCGGTGCCGCTGCGGCCCCGGCCCGCGTTGGCGGCAATCGTGCGGCTGATCTCAGCCGTGGCTTGTTCGTCGAGCATGGAGTACACATCGGTCTGCACGCTGGACGCTGCGCGGGGCGCATCCGACAGCGCTTTGCCGTCTTGCTGGCTTACGTCGACGGTGGCCTCCATGGACAAGCCCACGCGCAGCGGCTTGGCCGCCACTTCTTTGGCGTCCAGCGCCACCCGCACCGGTACCCGCTGCACTACCTTAATCCAGTTGCCGGTGGCGTTTTGCGCGGGCAAGAGCGAAAACGCAGCGCCTGTGCCAGCGCCCAGACCGGCCACAGTGCCTTTGTATTCCACCTGCTTTCCGTACACGTCGGCAGTCAGGGTCACGGGCTGACCGATGCGGATATTGCGCAGCTGCACTTCCTTGAAGTTGGCGTCCACCCACAGGGTGTTGAGCGCGATCACCGACATCAGCGGCGTGCCTGCGGCGACGCGCTGGCCGAGTTGCACAGTGCGCTTGGCCACAAAACCGTCCACCGGGGCGGGCAGGGCCGCGCGCTGCAGCGCCAGATAGGCCTCGCGCATCTTGGCAGCAGCAGCTTGCACGCTGGGGTGGTTTTCCAGTTGGGTGCCGTCGGTCAGTGTCTGGTTGCTGCCCAACTGGTCGCGGGCGGTGGTCACTGCGGCTTTGGCAGCAGCCAGTGCGTTTTGGGCTTGCGCTAGCTGCGATTGGCTGTGCGCCAGCTCTTCCTTGGACACCGCGCCGTTGCCCACCAGCGACTGGCGCCGCGCCAGGTCGTCGCTGGCGCGGGTGACTTCGGTTTGGGCCTTGGCCACGTCGATGTCGCGCACGCTGATTTGCGCCTCTAGGGTCAGGTTATTGGCATACAGGCCGCGCACCTGGCGCACCGTTTGGGCCAAGTTGGCCTGGGCCAGTTGCAGCGCCACTTTGGCGTCTGCTGAGTCCAACTGCACCAGGGGCTGGCCGGCTTTGACGAAGTCGGTGTCGTCGGCCAGGATGGCCGTGACTGTGCCGCCGATTTGCGGCGTGATCTGGATGACATTGCCTTGCACGTATGCGTTGTCGGTGGACTCTTGGTGGCGGCCCGCGTACCAGGTGTAGCCGCCGTAGGCCAGGCCGATCAGTACGACCAGACCGACCACGGTCAGTGCTTTTTGGCGCGCGCCGGGTGCTTGTGCGGCAGGGGTCTTGGGGGCTGTGCTCATAGGGTGTGCTCTTGAATCGTAAAAATGGGGTAGGAACTAAAGGATGCGATGGGGCTTAGGGCACTGCCACGCTGCCGCCAGTGGCGCGCAGCAGCAGGGCTTGGACGTCCAGGGTGCGGGCGGCCAGTTCAATGGCTTGTCGATCTTGGGCAAGCACTGTCGACTGGGCGTTAAGCACACTGGCGCGGCTGCTTAAGCCCGCTGCAAAGCGCTGCGCGGCAATGTCTTGCAGGGTTTGGGCGGCGGCCAGGCCGGCCTTTTGCTCCTGGCCTTGGCCGGCAATGGACTGCAGCGCAGTGACCTGGTCGGCCACTTCGCGCACCGCGTCAATCACCAGTGCGTTGTAGGACTCGATGGCCACGTCGACGTCGGCAGCGCGCCCTTTGAGCTGCGCGCGCAAGCGCCCGCCGTCAAAAATCGGCAGGCGCACCGCCGGACCCACGCCCCACTGTTCGCTGCCGGCCTTGGAAATGTTGCCAAAGCCAATGCTGTTGAAGCCGGCAAAAGCCACCAGGTTGATGTTGGGGTAGAACTGCGCTTTGGCCACTTCCACATCGTTTAAAGCCGCCTCCACGCGAGCCCGGGCGGCGGCCACATCGGGCCGGTTGGCCAGCAAATCTAAGGGCACGGTTTGGGGCGCTGCCTGGGGATTTATCTGCGCCAGCGTGCCAGCTTTGAGATCTTGCAAGCCCAGGGGTTGGCCGGTCAGCGCAGCCAAGGCGTTGCGGGCGGACGCAGCCTGTTCGCGCAGACTTTCTGCGTATTGGCGAATCTCGGGCAGGCTGGCTTCGCTGCTGCGTAGCTCGGTGGGGCTGTCCAGACCTGCACTCAGGCGCGACTGCACCAGGGTCAGCAGCTGTTCGCGCTGGGCCAGGTTGCGCTGGGCCAGCGCTTGCAGCGCATTGACGCGCAGCAGCGTGAAATAGCTGCGGGTCACCTGCGTGGCCAGCAGCAGTTCGGCCGCTTGCGCATCGGCCTGCGCGGCGCGCACTTGGCCAAGTGCGGCGTCCAGCGCGGCGCGGTTTTTGCCAAACAGGTCGAACTCGTAGCCCGCGTTGATCTGGGCGTTGGCCGTCTCATAGACGCCTCCGGCCAGCGGGGGCGGGTAAATGCCGTTGGCGCTAAAGCGCTGGCGCGTGGCGTCCACTGCACCGTTCACATTGGGCAGCTCGGTGCCGGCGACGCTGTCCGTCAGCGCCTGTGCGCGCGCCACGCGGGCTTGGGCGATGCGCAGATTAGGGTGGTTTTGCAGCGCTTGCTGCACCAGCGCGTCGAGTTGCGCATCGCCAAAACGAGTCCACCATGTCGGTTTGGCCACCGCAGGTACGGCGGCCACAGTGGATGCGGCTTGCCCTGCGGTGCTGCCCAAGCCCAAAGCCTGAGGCTCGGTTATTCGCGCCTTGGGACCGATGCCACCAAAGTTGGCGCAACCGCCCAGGCCAAGCGCCATGGCGACCAGGGCCGCGTTGCGGCACCAGGGCGCAGGCACGGTGGAAGAAAGACTAAAGGGCATCGGAGTTTCCTGTGGCAAGAGATGAAAGAGGGGCAGGTGCGCAGTCGGCGTCCTGGGATAACAAGGCCAGTGGCGTGTGCGCGGCGCCTGCCCGGCTGGTATTCGAGAGCACGCGTTGAAGCAGGTTTTTGAGGTTGGAAAATTCATCGACGTTCAAGCCTGTGAGGTGCTGGTTCAGCACCGAACACAGCACCTGGGGAATGCCGTGCGCCACCTCGCGTCCGTTTTCGGTAAGCGCAATATTGACCACTCGGCGGTCAGTCTCGGAGCGGATGCGCTTGCACAGGCCCTTGGCTTCCAAGCGGTCGAGCAGCCGGGTCATGGCGCCGGTGTCCAGATTGCAGGCCCGCGCCAGTTCGGCGACGGTGGACGCGTGGCCCTGGTGCAGCTTGAGCATCGGCAGCCACTGGGCGTTGGTCAGGTCCGAGCCCGCCAGCTGCGCATCTATGTCATGGGCCATGCTGCTCAAAATCAGGCGCATGAGGTAGCCCACGTTGTCGTCGGGCCGGTAGTTGTCCAAGTCGTAAAAGACGGGGTAATCAGGGTTAACCATGAGGCGGATTGTATTCCATGCCTAGGCAAATACTGGCCTGGCATGTAATTTATCTCCCTACTTTCAGGGCTTTTAGGGCGCGCGCTGGTTACTGGCCGTCAATCCGACATACACCCGCTTGGCAGACCGGGCGCAGGGCACGCATGGGGGCAGGTGCGGGTGCGCGCTCCATTGCCAGCGTTTGGCCGATGCGAATCTCGCAATTGCCAGGCACGCTTGCACAAAGCTGAGCGTCGCTCAGGCCGGTTGACTTTTGAATTTTGCGAAAGCTTTTTAAAAATTCGTGGGCGATCGGTTCCACCCCCGCTTGGCTCACGCGCATGTAACTCAAAGCGCCCACAAAGCCGAAATAAAGGAAACCGAGCTGTTCCATCGGCTGTTCAGCGTGCGTCCTTGCCAGCTCGCGGATGCACAAAGCATATGCGTTGGTGTCGCGGTAAATCTGGGTGAAGCACTGTTCTTGGCCTTGCCTTGCGGCCTGGCGCAGGGCGTCGAATTGAGCGGTGCTGGGCTGGCCCGCCATAGCACCCGTGCCCATTGCCCCCAACAGCAAGCAAACAAGGTGTCGAAGGATGCTTTTTTGCATAAAAAAACCCTCCCGAAGGAGGGTGAAAGTTCTCAAGGACGAAAGCGTTGAATCAGTTCAGGCGGGTGACGCGGGGCGTCGGCGAACTGAGGTTGGCATTGGCTTTGAAGTAGGCAACAAAGGCGTCCAAGTCGATGATTTTGGTGTCTAGTTTGTTAGCGCCCTGCAAAGTCAGGGTGGTGAAGTTGTCGGGCGCGCTGCCGGTGGCCAGGTAGCTGTTGGTGACGATCTTGTAAGTTTTGGCAGCGTCGAGTGTTATACCGTTGAGCATCACGCTGCCGCTTACCACCCGCGCGCCAGAACCTTTGGCTGCGCCCGATGCAGCGTTGTTGTCATAGGTGTACGTGAATCCCTTTGAGACGCCCAGTATGCGCCCGACGGTTTTGGTGGCGGGGTTGGTTTTGGCGGTGTTGTTGGGCGTTTCCCACTGTTCTTCCAATAGGCGGATGATTTGCGCACCAGTCAAATTCAGGACCATCAAGTTGTTGGCAAAAGGCTCAATGGTTGCCAATTCGGAGTACAGCACGGCGCCATCGGCTTTGCCTGCGGCAGTTTTCAGCAGGTCCTGACGCACAGCGCCGGGGTTCACAAAGGCCACATCGGCGGTATATCCCGGAACTCCAGACAAATAGCTGTCTGCCATCACATTCGCCAAGGCGCTTTCATTGGTCTCGTCTCGGCCGACATTGTCCAAGGCGCGTTTGATGTCCGTGGCCACAGAGCCCACGACCACTTTGCCGGCGTCGATGGACAAGCTGACGTAAGTCTTTACCAGGGCGTCGATAGTGGCGTCTTTTTCAACAGCCGCAAAGCCCGTTGGCACCTTGTTTGAGCTGATGGACCGGATTACAGGCACCGTGTTGGCGCTTGCACTGACAAGGCCGACGCCAGGCTTCAAGGTCAGATCAATCTCACTGACTGCCTGGCCATAGAAGCCGGTCGAGGTCAGCAAAATCGACTTGCCACTGGGCGTGGGGTAGTTGCAAACGTACTCTTGGTGGGTGTGGCCGCTAACGACCAGGTCCACGCTGCCGTTGAGCTTGTCGAGAATGCTTTTGATGTCACCGGAAAAGCCCGGGCAGGTCTTGTCGTTCACGGTGGTGGCCGTCGTTTGGCCACCTTGGTGAATGAGCACGGCAACCGCTGTCACGCCCTGGGCCTTGAGCTGGCTGGCGTATTTGTTGATGACGGTGACCTCGTCGTCAAAGCGCAATCCGGACACGCCATCGGCGCTTACCGAATTGGGCGTCGCCTTTAAAGTCAAACCAATAAATCCGACGCTGACGGTGCCGAAGCGCTTGATATACGTGGCAGGCAGCGTAGGTTTGCCGGTGCTGGTGTCGATCACGTTGGCGGCCAGGTATTTGTACTTGGCGCCAGAAAAGGTGCCGCCGGGCATCAAACAAGTGTCCACGCCCACAACGCCTTGCCCATTGCCCGCTGGGTAGCAGCCGCCGTTTTGAATGCGTTTGAGCTCGGTAATGCCACGGTCAAACTCGTGGTTACCGACCGATGAAACCTCGACTCCAATTTGGTTCAGGATGTCCACCGTGGACTCGTCGTGGTTGATCGCTGACGCAAACGGAGAGGCGGCCATCAAATCGCCCGCACCCACCATGATGTTGTTGGCGTTCTTGGCGCGTATGTTTTTCACTACCGTAGCCAAGTAGGCGGCACCACCTACGTTCAGCTTGCTGGTAGCGCTGCCGTCGGGCAGCACCATGCTGCCGCCACTCGAGGTGAAACTTAGCTCTTGAAAGTTGCCGTGAAAATCGTTGATTGCGATGATTTTTACCGGCACCGCCGTAGACGCTACGGTGTCGAGCACCTGGTCGTGGTTGTTTCCGGTTTGCGTGCTGGTTTTGGCCACCAGAGGTGCTTTCAACACATCGGTCAGCCCATTCGTTGCAATGCCAGCGCTCGACAAAGAGGCGAACACTGCAGCCTGTGCTTTGCTGATGTTGTCGGCGGACAGCAGCGCGGCGCTGGAGCTGCCAAAGCCTGCAAAAAACGCAGTGGTATCCACACTGTCGGCCGAGAGGTTGGCAACCAGTTGTTCCGTCAGAGGAGTTATGTTGGCCGTGTTCCCACTGACAACGACCGAATGTAGTTTGTTGCTGCCGGTGTCGGCCTCCAGCATGCAGGGAGCAGTGCCACCCTCGGCAAAGACGGTGTAGCTGCCATCGGTGCCAGTTTTGGCAGTACCTGTGCCGCCAATGCAGCGTAAGTTGATGTCAGCGTTGGCGAGCGCAGCACCGGTTGCGGCGGTTCCGCTCACCGACAGGCCGCTGGTGCTACCGCCACAGGCAACTATGCATGCGGCGATAAGGACGACAAGCAGGCCGGCGCTCACGGCGCGTTGCAAGTTCCTGTTTTGTGTAAAAAAAGCCTGACGTTGGTGTGGCATGGGCATCCCTGGAAATTTGTAGGAGCCCCAGCGTAATTTCAGAACGTGACAAATTGATTAAAAAAATAACAATAATAAAAAAAGAAAATACTATTTCTGAGGCCATTTGGATTCCGGCAGCGTCTGGCGCTGGCCAGCAATATTCACGCCTTCGGCGCCCAGTCCTGAGGAAAAGAAATGCCGCCTAGGGATTGCTCCTTAGGCGGCATTGCGTCCTATCTAGACTGGGATACGGACTTACTTCAGCACGTCCCCAATGCACAAGTACTTCATTTCCAAGTAGTCGTCCATGCCCCAGTGCGAGCCCTCGCGGCCCAGGCCGGACTGTTTAACGCCGCCAAAGGGCACGTGCTCGGTGGCCAAGATGCCCACGTTGATGCCGACCATGCCGTACTCCAGCGCCTCAGCCACGCGGTAAATGCGGCCAATG
>Ga0209500_10000618_pt1 | contig 30053 bp, 39 predicted proteins | sample S_140212_EF_Meta_FD_187323 | JGI IMG/M metagenome (GOLD analysis project Ga0209500, IMG submission 187323) | Freshwater microbial communities from Lake Simoncouche, Canada to study carbon cycling - S_140212_EF_MetaG (SPAdes) (version 2) | ecosystem: Environmental > Aquatic > Freshwater > Lake ...
AGGTGTCAAATAAATACATGATATGAGATACGATCAGTTCAAAATTAACCTACTAGAAGCTATCTTAGATGAAGCGGAAATGACGCCTAAAGCGTTCCAAGACTTCCTGGCCAGTCCTTTGGTCACAGGTATGAAGATGGGCTTTGAACTAGAGTCAGTGATCCATAATGTGCGTTCGGAATCAGACGGTGAAACAGAAAACGACATGGGCTATGATGAACGTGTTACTGATATAGACGGCATCGTAGGGTTTTTTGGTGAGGGTGATGATCCCAATGGAGAGCGAACTCTTAACACATTACGCAATAATCTCTATGATGATTTCATGCAGTGGCAAGATGCTGAGTTTGATGAATACTTTAGAACTGATGAAGCACAGACTGATTTGAAAGAGTTTATCCGTGAATACCTAGAAGATAAAGACTACAATGATCGTCAAATGAAATTAGCATTTGACGACGCAGAAGAAGGCAAAGTCAGCGATGATTACGCAGAAGCTGAAATGTCAGGTATAGAAAAACTGCGTGATGAATGGAACGACAATGACAGTGCCGGCTGGGAAAAATATTGTGATGTTATGGACATGAACTACATGAGTGATGTTCTAAACAAATACGAACACTACTTGTATTGGCCTTATACCACATACAGTGACGACAACGACAGCTATTTGAACTTAGAATATGTAGCAGATGAACTTAAAACTGAAACAGGTATAGATGCCAGCTATGATGACAGCTATCATAGTGTTAGTCGTGCCCGTGCCCAAGAAAAAGGACAGTGGATCATTGAGCCCGACTCCAGCATCGACGCAGATGAAAGTGAAGACGCTGGACTAGAGTTCATCAGTCCAGCATTGGAAATCAACGAAGCACTTAAACAGATGCAACAGGTCCTAGAGTTTATACGTGAGCATGGGTATACTAACACTTCAACTGGCCTACACATCAATATCTCAGTTCCAGACTATAATGTAGATAAACTAGACTATGTTAAACTAGCCATATTCCTAGGTGACAAATATGTGTTAGAGCAGTTTGATCGACTCAGCAATCACTACTGTGATGGTGCGTTTAAGAAAATTGGCAATAAAGTTAGTCAGATGAAAGGCGATGAACTCAAAGCTGTGATGAACAAGATGAAAGAAGGACTAACACTAGCCGCAAGTAAGATCATACACACAGGTTATACCAGCAAATATACCAGTATAAACACCAAAGAAGGTTATATTGAATTCCGCAGTCCAGGTGGCAACTACCTAGATGATCCTGTAGAAAAATTAACCAATACAGCATTACGCATGGCCCTGGCCTTACGCATCGCTACTGATGAGAATATGTATAAGAAAGAATATCAAAAACGCCTATACAAGGTCCTAAATGATTCTGGCGAGCAAGATGACCTAGTTAAGTTCAAAGACTATGTGTCTAAATTCCAAACTGCTGACAAGGAAACAAGAAGCTATATCATACAGACTATACAAGCAGAACGTGAAGCACGCAAGGCCAAGAAGAAAAAGCCAGAAGGTGAGTCACGCCCTTATTGGATGGTCCGTCGCCGTGGACAAAACAATGCAGGTGGCATGGCAGTGTTTGCCGACACTGCTTATGATGCTATCAAAGATGTTGCCAAGTCATGGGACTTAGATCCTATCTACTTAGTAGCAACACCAATGGCAGATGAAAAGCCCGATGATAGTTACTATAGTGATCTCGATAATCGCATACGTGGTAGTGAGGGCGGTGGTGTGACTGTAGATGGCAATGCCAGAGGTAATTATCACCTAGTAAACAGTAACCGTAGTATTGATACCAGGATGACCGGGGTTAGCAGAGAAGATGCACACAGCACAGCACGTCGTATGGAACAAGAATACGGACTAGAAAGTGGTAGCATACACGTGACAAGAATAAATGATCAATCACAATCAACTACAGGTGTAGCCGGACACAACTGGCGCATCTATGATGTCCAAAATCCAGATTTATTCACGGTGGTAGCATCAGACAGTCGCACCAATGCTGTAGAACGTTGGGCTTATGTAAATCCAGAACGCCCAGCTGATATGGTTGATGCTGTGCCAGATGAAGGTGCTATGAAGTATGAATTTACCATTGCGCAACAGGCAGTAAATCCAGATTCATTAAGCGACGGCGATAGATTCATCTACCCAGCAGAGCTATATCGCCAAAGAACGGGCCGTGAAATACCCGTCCGTAAAGTATGGGCAACTAGCAAGGAACAAGCGATCAGCAAAGCTCGCACATTCTTCCCAAGAGACTTTGATACTATCCCAGAAGATTGGCTAAAGATCAACGTGGTAGGAATATAAATACATAATGCTGACAATAGACTTATTTGAAGAACTCGAAGGGCCACCAGAGCCTACATTAATTGACGCCTTGCGTGATTTCTTACCTATAGCTGTCAAGCATCTCAAAATTAAAGAATTACCTAAGATCAAACTAGTAGATGAAGTTGAAACAGATCACATGCCATCATTTGGTAAGTTTAGCAACGACGATCGCACAGTGCATCTAGGCATTAAAAACCGCCACCCAAATGACGTCCTACGCACCTTGGCACATGAAATGGTGCACTATGCCCAAGGGTGTCGTGATGAATTAGGTGCAGACAGCTGGCACACAGGAAGTCCTGAAGAAGATCAAGCCAATGCTGAAGCTGGTGTGATCATGCGTGAATTCAACGAACAATTTCCACAGTATATGGAGCTCAAACCCATCATGCTTGAGAAATGGAGCAAAAAATACAAAAAGAGTATCAACTGTAGTAACCCCAAAGGTTTCAGCCAAAAGGCACACTGTGCTGGTCGCAAAAAACATACCAACGAAGCAGAAGATTCATGTCCACCAGCTACACAGGATATCACGCTTAATCTAAAGAATCGTCAAAAAGCCATCGATGAATATGGTTATGGTCCATTAAATCCCGACTTGCCTAATCGTAAGTTCTGGATGGCCAAAGTAGATGAGTGGAACCTAGATTCAGCTGAAGAAGCCAAATCTAGCCTATGCGGCAACTGTGCGGCATTTGACCAGCGCAAGGCTACACTGGACTGTATAGCGCAAGGTATAGGCTCAGAGCAGGGAGCAGATGATCCTACTATTGATGCTGGTGATCTAGGCTACTGTCGTTTCTTAAAATTCAAATGTGCTAGCCGTAGGACCTGCGATGCCTGGGTCACGGGTGGACCGTTAGTTGACAAACCAGAAGTAACAGAAAATCTACGTGATTGGTTTGGTAAAGAAAAATGGGTGCGTATGGATACCAAAGGCAATATCAAAGGTGATTGTGCTAGAGGCAGTGCCAAAGAAGGTAAGCCCAAATGCTTGCCACAGGCCAAAGCACACGCACTAGGCAAGAAAGGTCGTGCAGCTGCTGCACAGAAAAAACGCAGAGAAGATCCTGATCCCAATCGCCGTGGTCCTGCTAAAAATGTAGCTACTAAAGTTCGTGAACAATCCACACGCAGAGATCCTAAAGATCTAACTGCCCCAACTGATCAAGAACTGGATAAACTACATCATAAATTCATACCCACCTGGAGCATGCTGGATCATGATCTATTAGCTACTGCTTATGATTTCCAAGATGATGACACCGCTTTATCTTATGTAAATCAGCTAGACGATATCGAACAAAGCATGGATCATAATGCAGTAATCACCATTGACAATGCCAGGGTTAGTATCAAAGTAAGGACCGGTGACATAGATGGCTTATCGCGTCTAGACTTTGAATTCGCACTAAGAGCAAATGATCTAGCTAAACAATTACAGGCCGATCAACTGCCACATGCCACTAATGCCATCAATGAACAGCAATTTGATGAAAACTGCTGGAAAGGCTACCACAAAGAAGGTAACAAGAAAATGTTTGGCAAGACTGTACCTAACTGTGTCAAGAATGAAAATGTCTTAGAAGGCATACCATTTGATCAGTGCCCACAGTGCGGTGGAGAGATTGTTCATGAAAGTATGCTTAACGAAAAACAAGATGCCTGCTACCACAAAGTAAAAAGCCGTTACAAAGTATGGCCCAGTGCTTATGCATCAGGAGCACTAGTACAGTGCCGTAAGAAAGGTGCGGCCAATTGGGGCAACAAAAGTGAAAGTGTTAAAGAAAACTTTGCTGATGGTGAAATCAAAGAAAGCAAAGAAACTAGACAGACATTATTAGATCAACATTTTGAATTTCCCCAGCAAGGGCAATATGGTTATAGAACTGGTTATCAAGGGCGTGGAGTATTAGAAGTAGCCGATGGACGCACAGGCAAAATAATCAATCTTGGAGAGTTTGGTGACTTTGACGATGAATATAAACCTAACCAAAAATGGTTAAGGATTGTATTTACTAACCCCAATATGGATGACGATGCTTGGAATGAGTTAGAAGATATGTTATGGTCTGATGATCAAGTTTCTGAAAACTTTGCTGATGGTAAGGGTCCGGGACGAGCAGGTGATAGCCAACGCCACGGTATACCCAAAGGTGCTACAATAGCACAACTAGAAAAAGCAGCCAAAGCACCAGGACGTAAAGGACAGCTAGCACGTTGGCAGATAAATATGCGTAGAGGTAAGAAAAAATGAGAATTAATGAAATCCTATTAGAATCAAAATTATCGGAAGAAACCTACGAGGGAGATGAATTTTACGAAGCCTATGGCGACATTGAAGAAACCTTGGAAGAAGCAAAGTACCATGGTCGCACAGTATCTCTTGGTAAGCCTATGCGTGGCGACGTTAAGAAGTTTAAGGTTTATGTTAAGGATCCTAAGACTGGCAACATCAAAAAAGTAAACTTTGGTGATCCTAACATGCGTATCAAGAAATCAAACCCAGCACGACGTAAGAGTTTCAGAGCAAGACATCGCTGTGATACTAATCCTGGACCTCGTACCAAAGCACGCTATTGGTCATGCCGTAACTGGTAATATAGATGACCAATTGGGATATCTACGTAAGAGAGTCGTATGATATCGTTCGCAGAGCAGAGTGCGAACTAACAATTAATTTGGCGCACGAAGTAGAAGCATACATAGTACATCTATTCGCACACTATCTAGATAAACCCTTGGTCAACACAGTTCCAGTAGGCGTTAAACTACTAACCAGTGTTAATCTCCCAGTTAAAGCCAAAAAAGAAATGCTGAAAAATGTAGGCGATGAATGCTTGTTGATCAACAGCATGGAGTGGGGTCGTCCACGTTGGCCCACTGAAATATATTATAGTGATATAGGTCAGATGGCCTATGTATCACGAGCCTATGCTGAACGCCCTCCAGAAGATCTATACGATGATCTAGCATTAGAATTCCAAACAGTTACCAAAATACTTAGAAAATGCAGAATAAATTGAGCAAATCGTAGACACGCATATATAATTGTAGTATAATATATTTTTCAACCAAGGAGAGCCACATCATGGCATCAAAAATGTTTTCAGGCGAGCAAAAAGCCAAACTAACACAGTTAATTAACGAAGGTATTGCTGTATTACAAGAAGTAGAAGATTTGAGCGCAGGATTGAATGATACTGTAAAAGCAGTAGCAGAAGAATTAGAAATCAAACCTAGTTTGCTCAAAAAAGCAATTAAGATCGCTCAAAAATCAAAACTAACTGAAACCAATGCTGATCACGAAACAGTCACAGACATTCTTGAAACAGTTGGTCGCACGGTTTGATCGATTGGCACGCGACATGGAATTTTGTCAAAAGGGATTGGCATAGCCATCCGGTAAGATTATGTTTAGAAGTATGTAATTGGTTATTAAACATAGTAATAGCATTGTCGGTTAGTCTAACAGTGCCCTATACCGATTGGTTGATAGTATATCCAATCATATTTGTGGCATTAACTATTAGCATGTTTACAAGTATCAGTCGTGGCAGTTTTGGGCTATTGATGACTACCATGACTCTTTTTATCATTGATGGTATAGGATTTTACAGAGTATTAGTGTTATAATTAATAAAACGCCCACCCGGGCATGAAGAGTGTGTGTGAGCTAGAAGTCGCACAAAAAGGAAAAAGATGAGCTACGTAGACGCATTGTTCGATAGAACAAAAGATCGCATTTATATCGTTGAGCGTGTAAATGGACAAAGAGAATACAAAGAGTATCCTGCCAACTATACTTTTTATTACGATGATCCCCGCGGCAAATTCCGCACTATATATGATACCCCTGTAAGCCGTTTTAGTACACGTGTGGGCAAAGAATTCCATATGGAGGTACGTATTAATTCTGGCAAACGTATCTGGGAAAGTGACATCAATCCCGTGTTCCGTTGTCTTGAAGATAATTATCTGGGACAAAAATCTCCCAAATTACAAACAGCATTCTTTGACATTGAAGTAGACTTTGACCCTGTCAGAGGATTCAGCCGTCCAGAAGATCCATTCAATCCCATAACTGCTGTATCAGTATATCTAGATTGGTTAGACAAACTAGTTACTATGGTTATTCCACCTAAGAGCATGAGTTGGGAAACTGCTGAAGAGATCTGTCGTCAGTATGACAACTGTTTCTTGATGGAACGTGAAGAAGACCTACTTAAAACATTCTTAGACTTGATCGATGACGCTGATATATTATCAGGTTGGAACTCAGAGGGCTTTGATATTCCTTATATGGTACAACGTACCAATCGTGTCCTAAGCAAAGATGACACCAGACGTTTTTGTTTATGGGGACAGTTCCCTAAGCAACGTGAGTTTGAACGCTTTGGTGCAGCTAACATGACCTTTGATTTGATTGGTCGGGTGCATATGGACTATATGCAACTATATAGAAAATATACCTATGAAGAACGTCACAGCTATAGTCTAGATGCTATATCAGAATATGAACTAGGCGAAAGTAAAACACAGTATGAAGGCACATTAGATCAACTATACAACAAAGACTTTGCTAAATTTATCGAATACAATCGACAAGACACGGCATTGTTACATAAATTAGATACAAAACTACGCTTCTTGGACTTGGCTAACGAACTAGCACATGATAATACTGTATTACTACAGACTACCATGGGTGCCGTGGCAGTTACTGAACAGGCCATCATCAATGAAGCACATCAACTAGGTATGGTAGTACCAAATCGTAACCGTGATGAGCAGTTTGACACACAGGCAGCAGGTGCGTATGTAGCGACTCCTAAAGCAGGCATGCATGACTACATTGGTGCTATTGACATTAACTCACTATATCCTTCAGCGATTCGTGCGTTGAACATGGGTCCAGAAACTATCGTAGGGCAACTTCGTCAGACCATGACCGAACACTATATCAAAGAAAAACAAACATCGGGTAGCAGTTTTGCAGACGCATGGGAAAACTTGTTTGGGTCATTAGAATATACCGCAGTCATGAATGGTGAAGTTGGTACTGAGATTACTATCGATTGGGCCAACGGCTCTAGTGATGTTCTAAGTGCCGCAGACTGTTGGCGCCTAATCTTTGACAGCAACAAACCTTGGATCTTATCAGCCAACGGCACTATCTTTAATAATGAGCGCAAAGGTGTTATTCCAGGATTACTAGAACGTTGGTATGCTGAACGTCAAGACATGCAGATTAAGAAAAAAGATGCAACTACCGATGAAGATACAGCATTCTGGGATAAACGACAGTTGGTTAAAAAGATTAACCTAAACTCATTGTATGGTGCTATCTTAAATCCAGGTTGCAGGTTCTTTGATAAACGTATCGGACAGTCAACTACATTAACTGGTAGAGCTATCGCCCGTCACATGGATGCGTATATTAACGAGTGCATCACTGGTGTGTATGATCATACTGGTGAAGCGATCATCTATGGTGATACTGACTCATGTTATTTTAGTGCTTACCCAATGGTTAAGAAAGACGTAGAAGAAGGTAAGATGGAATGGAACAAAGACATAGCGGTAGGATTATATGACAGCATCGCAGATCAAGTCAATGAAAGTTTCCCAGCATTCTGTGAAAAGGCTTTCCATACTCCACGACGTCAAGGTGAACTGATCAAAGGTGGACGAGAAAGTGTATCACTCAAAGGTCTGTTTATTAAAAAGAAACGTTATGCTATCCTGATATATGACATGGAAGGCCATCGTTTAGATAGTCACGGCACTCCAGGCAAAGTAAAAGCCATGGGACTAGACTTAAAGAGATCAGACACTCCAAAAGTAATCCAAGACTTCTTAAGTGATATTTTATTATCTGTATTAACAGGTGCTGATCGTGATACTATTATTACTAAAGTGCGTGACTTTAAATTGATCTTTACAGAGCGTCCAGCCTGGGAAAAGGGCACACCTAAACGTGTAAACAATTTGACCAAATATAGCAAGGAAGAAGAACGCCTAGGCAAGGCTAATATGCCAGGGCATGTGCGTGCGGCAATGAATTGGAACAACTTAAAACGTATGATGGGTGATCAATACAGCATGAGTATTGTTGACGGTATGAAAACTGTAGTGTGTAAACTCAAAGACAATCCCCTGGGCTATAGTAGTGTTGGGTATCCCACAGATGAAACACACATTCCTGCATGGTTTAAAGAGTTACCATTTGATGATGCTAGTATGGAAACAGGAATTGTAGATCAAAAGGTAGAAAACTTATTAGGTGTGTTGAAATGGCAAATCGCCGAGAACACACAGATCGCAACAACATTTGATAACTTGTTTACGTTTGAATGATGAGTAAGTTATACGACTTGATTACATTTAGGAATTATCTATTAGATAATTTAGATAATTTTAATTTAAATTCTTCTATAGAATATAAAATTGAATCAGTTAATAAAACAAAAAATATATTTCCTGAACACTCTGGGTATCTTGATGGAAAAATCAATGACTATTTAAAAGTGCTTACAGAGAGTAAAAAAATCATTGACGAAATTAATACTAAAATATCTCAAATAAACATAGAGATAGATAATACAGCTGATTTAAAGTTTGATAACGAAGAGTATCGTAACCAATTTAGTGAAAATCATATCTATCGCAACATACCACTGTCTATAGAATTACAAAGCTGGATTGAATCTAAAATAACACGTCATAGTGATTGGCATTACCCAGCACTGCAAATAACTCCAAGATCTAAAAAATGGATAGATCCAATGGTGGCCGCTGATCCGTTATATCTAACACATATTAGTATTCCTACAATTATGGATCTGATAAAAGATTATCCAGAATTATATCAACGTAGGTTAAGAATTTATGCGATCGAAGATAGAAATTTCTCAATATTACCCCAAGGACAATTTAGTTTTGTGTTGTGTTGGGACACATTTAATTATCTCAGCATAGACAAAATTGAACAATATTTAAAAGAAGTTTTTCAATTACTACGACCCGGCGGACATTTTATATTCAGTTATAATAATTGTGATCTACCAGGTCCAGCATTGGCGGCAGAAGTGAATGCAGCAAGTTTTGTTACTGCTAGATGGTTAGTAAAATTAAGTGATAAAGTTGGATATGAGATCGTTGAGTCGCACGACGTTGAAACTGGCGACGCATTTACTACTCATGTCAGTTGGATCGAAGTTAAAAAACCTGGCAATCTAAGAACGGTTAAGGCCGCTCAGGCAATAGCACAAATAATTGTAAAATAATTTTATCAAACCGCTTGCAAGATCTAAATAAACCATATACAATATATTATCAAAGGAGAAATAAATGCGTGATTATCTATTAGACATCGTAAAAAACACTTATGGCTTGGGTATTATCGACCTAGTTAAAGTAGCAGGAACAGATACAGAAACCAATATTGAGGCACTAGCAGAGGACCGTAGTGTTATTGTACAGGCTAAACTAAATGGCCCAGTACCAGAATTCATTGGTACATTTGGTATGCCTAACTTAGGTAAATTAAATACTATCTTAGGTATCAGCGAATATAAAGACAATGCTAAAATTAGTTTAACCAAACAAGATCGAAACGGTGAACAAGTTCCAGTAGGCTTACATTTCGAAAATGCCGCTGGCGACTTTAAGAACGACTATCGTTTTATGAGCCAGGAGATTGTCAACGACAAACTCAAAACAGTTAAGATGCGATCAGTAACATGGCATGTTGAATTTGAGCCAACAGTTGCAAATATTCAAAGACTTAAATTTCAAGCAAGTGCCAATGCAGAAGAATTAAACTTTACTGCTAAAACGGAAGGTAGTGATCTTAAACTATTCTTTGGTGATCATAGTAGTCATGCAGGTAATTTTGTATTTCAAAGTGGTATAACAGGTACACTAACTAAAGGTTGGTCATGGCCAGTTAATGCTGTTATGGCTATTTTAAGTCTGGCAGGCGATAAGACCTTACGTATCAGCGACGAAGGTGCAGCTCAGATTACTGTTAATTCGGGTCTTGCTACTTACAACTATATATTACCAGCACAGAGCAAGTAATGGATAAATGGGCACACCTAGGGCATACCTTAGGTGAATGTTGGAATGATCAAAACAAATCAATTACCTTTGTTCATATTCCAAAAAATGCCAGTAGTTTCGTTAAAGGGTGTTTGATCAGCAGTGACCGCTTTACGCATAGCGATAGTCTAGTCACTGCTGATCATTACCTTATTACCTTACGTGATCCAATTGAACGTTGGATAAGTGGTATTGCTCAATTTATGGATGTGGAATTAAATCAGCAATTTACACTACGTGAATTAGTTGAACTAGTAACTGTTGATGATCATACAGAATTACAAACTTATTTTTTACAAGATGTTGATATAGATAGATGCACATTTCTAAAAGTCAATCAAAATTTAAGAACAAATATTAAACTTTGGGCCAAAGAACAAGGGTATGTTATCGACATAGATAATATATCAACTCTCAACGAAGGTAACCGATTACCCAAAGATAGGTTTGCCGCAATGGTTGACGGCAACAGCCAAATTAAGTTAAAATTAGCTAAACACTACGAACAAGACTACGCACTAATTAATCGAGTAAAATTTTATGGAAATTGATAATTTAACCGCAAAGCAGCTAGACTATGCTGTATTCTTACCGGCACTAAGTGGCTTTTATGCTACCTATGTAGGTAAACAACGGCATGATCCTGCGTATGTAGATCCAGCACGTATACCAACAGATTTTGAAAACGGTATTGAGGGCTTAAACTGGCTTAATCCAGATGCCGCATATTTTCCGTATCATTGGGCATTATACTCAGCAGGGCATGCAGAATTAGACACTAATAAAGTCAGCCCAAAAGAAGATATGATCCGTAATCGTGATCGTAGCCGTAGTTTTGTCTTAGGCGATTCGGGTGGATTCCAGATTGGTAAGGGTGTGTGGGAAGGTGATTGGAAGAATCCCGCATGTCCTAAAGCGCAGAAGAAACGCGAACTAGTATTAGCATGGATGGATGCTTATATGGATTATGGTATGATACTGGATATACCAGCATGGGTGTGTCGTAGTCCAGCAGGTCGTGAAGCTACCGGCATTACCACTTACATGGAAGCTGTCGAAGGCACATATATTAACAATGATTACTTTATGAATAATCGTACAGGTGCTTGTAAGTTCTTAAACGTCCTACAAGGTGAAAACCATGGAGAGGCAGAAGATTGGTATCAACGCATGAAAAAGTACTGCGATCCTACTCAATATGAACGTCCATTCAATGGCTGGGCCATGGGTGGGCAGAACATGTGTGATGTACATTTGATCCTTAAACGGCTAGTAGCATTACGCTTTGACGGATTGCTTGAAGAAGGCTTACATGATTGGATGCACTTTTTGGGTACAAGTAAATTAGAATGGGCATGCTTATTAACTGACATTCAACGTGCTGTACGTAGATACCATAATCCAAACTTTACCGTGAGCTTTGACTGTGCTAGTCCATTCTTGGCCAGTGCAAATGGACAAATTTATATCCAAACAGAAATTGAAAATAAAAGCAAATGGACTTATCGCATGGTGCCAAGCGTAGATGATAAGAAATACGCCACAGACACACGTCGTTTCCGTGATGCAGTATTACAAGATAATTTGTTTAAAGCATTTACAGAAAGTCCAATAAGTCAACGTTGTACTATTAAAGATATTTGTATCTATAAAGATGGTGTACGTAAGACACAGGCAGAACTAGGTGAAGGTGTAAAGTTTGATGTGACCAATTTAGATCACTATACTAGTCCGCCGGACCTGAATAAAATTAACAAAGTAGGTAAAACTTCATGGGATAGTTTCAGTTATGCTATACAGATGGGGCATAACGTTTGGAGTCATTTAACAGCAGTGCAGTCTGCTAACAGAGAATATGATCTTGGTATTATGCCAGCTATGATGCACAGTGAAACTGCTGATAAGAAAACTCCTAGAAACTACGGAACAAACACTTTCCGTGAGATTGTTGACTTAATATTTGCTGTAGATAATAGAGAAGATGCACTAGCATTGATTGAATATTACAGCGCATACTTCCAAGATATCAGAGGAACACGTGGCGCTACAGGTGACAAAGCCGTTAATGCTGGTACTATGTTTAACAGTCTATTCGAAAGTGATGAGCCAGAAGAACACCATGTAGATGACAGTGGATTAGATGAAACCAAATTGGATGAATTAGAGCAAGATGTCTAAATTCTTTTGTCCGTTGCCTTGGATACATCAATTTATCCAAGCAGACGGAATTAAAATGTGTTGTAGCAGCGGTACAAAACTTAATATAACCCCCACAGAATTTGCTGATTCGGATTATATAAAAACAGTTAAAGAAACTATTACCAATGGCGATATACCTTCTGATTGCCAATCGTGTGTTCGATTAGAAAATCAAGGATATAATAGTACCAGAACACTGGCACTAAATGATTGGGATTATGATATAGATACAGTCCCTAATAAAACAGAGTATTTAGATCTAAGACATAGTAATCTATGTAATTTTAGTTGCAGAACCTGTGAGCCGGCATTTAGCAGCGAAATATCCAGAGAATTATCAGAACATGAAGAACTAAAAACATATCATGGTATTATATCTGACATACACATAGAAAATACATTAGTAAGATCTGATTTAATTAATTTCCTTCCAACTGTAAAAAGGATTAATTTTACCGGTGGCGAACCATTGTTAATTAAAGAAAATATTAGCGTATTTGAAGAATTAATTGCATTAGGTAATACTGATTGTGAAATATTAATCACTACCAATGGTTCAGTTATTAATAATAAAATATTAGAATTGGTTAGAAAATTCAATAATGTACACTGGACTATAAGTATCGACGGTGTTGGACCTACTGCCGAATACGTACGAAATGGTACTATCTGGGAAAGATTACAAGATAACATCGATCAAATATTATTATTAGGGCATAGTGTTGCATTTAATACTGTATTAAGTGCGTACAGCGTTTTAGATTTAAGTAATTTGGCAAGATTTTTTAAGGCGCAGAAAGAAAAATTTTCCAACCAACCATTGGAGATATGGTGTACTATTTGTGATACCCCCGATTTTTTAAATCCACAAGTACTTACTAACAAATTAAAAGATAGGGCACTTATAGAAATTAACCAAACGTTAATGATACTAACAGATATAGAAAAAACAGTTCATGTCAGTAGCTTAGGTACATTAAATTCATTGCAAAAAAATCTAAATGATAGTATAATAAACGAAACACTATCAACTAAATTTATAGAATACACATCGACTATGGATAAAATAAGAAATCAAAATTTTAATCAGACATTTGGGATAGATTTATTATCATAAAGAAAGGATTGGGGTATGAATAAAGAAAAACTTGAACATCATCTTATCCATTTACAAGAACGTCACGCAGAATTGGAAAAGAAAATCAATGATGGGTATAGTCATTATTTGGATGACATGCACCTTGGTAAAATCAAACATGAAAAATTAGGCCTTAAACGTGACATCAGCAAAACCCTTAAACAACTAGAAGAATATAAATGAAGCGTGATTATACTGATGGCGTAAAAGAAAATACAACATACTTTACTGGTGTAGAGATTGAACATACTCCTGCTTACGACATGAAAACACTATTTGTGGTAGGTACACAACGTGCTGAAGAGATCATTGATCTAGCCAAAGAAAAACAGTGTAATCATATCTATTTTGGTGCTAATCAAAGTTTTCCAAAGATCGATGTCAATGATGCCAGAGTTTGGAAACAGTGGGAAGTTATGATACAAGCATGTCTTAATGCAGACTATTGGTGTACTTTGGATTTAGATATAGCCTGTGTAGAAGGACTATTAGAAGGATCTCTAGTAGAGTATCGTAGATTTATTCCGCAGTTGAGTGTAAAAATTCCATACTTGACACAGCTAGGATATAATGCTACACTTAAGATAGACGATAAAGATTTTGATGCAACAAACCCTGGTGTTTGGTGTCATCGCTTGCATGATTTAACAACAACAGAGAGCTTTACTGATTGGGATCAATACGGTAAAGATGAGATTATTAAATGAAACTACTAGTCAGCGGATGTTCTGCCAGTTCAGGATATGGATTTCCAGAAGGAATCAATGATCCAGACTCTTGGCCAATGCAACTTAGTAAAAAATTAGGTGCGGAATTAACTAATGTTAGTAAAGCCGGGCATAACAATCCCGCTATTTTTTTACATGCTCTTAAAGAATTTACCACAGATCATTATGATATAATCCTGTTACAAATGACAGAATTTAAACGGGTATCCTTCAGCATTAATTTTCATCTACAAACAGTCAATGATTGGAATATTAGCAACGGACTAGTAGACGATAAAAATTATCAGACATTCCGCAAAGTATTTTACCTGTTAAATCAAGGGTGGAAACATTGGAATGAATTGATGTCAATCATTATTAGCGTTCAAAATTTAGTAAAGCAGGGATATAATATTCGTTTTATAAATGCGGCAGTGGATTGGGAAAAAGACTTTTTTGATAATAGGCATTCAGATTTTTCACGGTATATTATTGAGTATGATAATCTTCCTGATGACATGATCAATGAAGCACTAGATAAGATAGAAGAAGATAAAAAGAAAATAGATTTAGATTTATGGGTTGGTGCTTACCCAAACCTTTTCAAACAACATATAGATAACGTAGCAGAGGGTGATATGCACCCAGGGAAAAATAGTGCGACTATGTATGCTGATATTATCCATGATTATCTAACCAAGCAAGGACTTGTTAAATGATATTAGAAGAACGTGAAAAGATAGATAGAGTAATTAAAGCCAGTCAAAAGAAAATTTGGGTTACTTTCCAACGTGAAGGTATCCATTGCTTTCCTGCGGCAGCCACAGATCCTAAACTAGCAGATGTTGCATTCTTAGCCAGTCCGCATCGACATATATTCCACTTCCGTGTGGCTATAGATGTATTCCACGATGATCGTGAACTAGAGTTTATACAATTTAAACGCTGGTTGGAAGCATTATATGTAAATACAGTATTACAACTAGATTATAAAAGTTGTGAGATGATCGCAGATGATTTGTACACACAGATCGCTGCCAAGTATCCCAATCGTGATGTTTGGATAGAAGTATCTGAAGATGGCGAAAATGGGTGTTATGTTGAGTACAACTGTACTCGTCCTTATCAATCTGTCACTGTATAGGAGATTTAATCGTGGCAAATCCAAATTGGGTAAACAAGTATCTACGTATGACCTCAGAAGTACGTCAGATTTTCAATGACTTAGACGCATGGTGCAACTACTGTCGTTTCCGTATGATCAAGTATGATCCTGCTGATTTATATCGTAGTCCAGAGTATAAAGAATGGCAAGAGCGTCGTAAGAAACGCCAACAATGGCAGGCCCGTAATGGCATTGTCTACAACAAACAAAATCGAGGACAATAATGGCTGTATTTCTAGTTGATCTAGAAGCAGTAGAAACAAGGTATACGGGTCAATGGAAGACTCATGTACCTAGTCTATTAGAGGAGGCAGGACATGCTGTTACAGTTATCCAAGGACCTACCGACATACCTAATGCTACTACTCCTGGCGCTTTTCTTAACTTTGGTGGCACAAATATTTATAAAGCCAGACAAGTGGAAGAAATTGCCAGATTGTTTACAGGCGGCAAAGTTGTTGATGGCGATCACTTTCTTTTTACTGATGCTTGGCATCCTGGTATTATTAACCTTAAGTATATGGCAGAACTCCTTAATGTAAAAATTAAGATACACGCATTATGGCACGCTGGTAGTTATGATCCACAAGACTTCCTAGGTAGATTGATAGGTGATGCTGATTGGGTCCGTCATAGTGAAAAAGCATTCTTTCATGCTATAGACTACAACTATTTTGCCACAGACTTCCATATACACATGTTCTGTTTTAATTTATTCAAATGTCCTCGTTGGATGTTTGAGGGCAGGATCTTTCGCACAGGTTGGCCTATGGAATATATGCCCAAGGTATTAGGCCCATATAAAAACTTACCCAAGCGTGATCTAATATTATTTCCACATCGTCTAGCACCAGAGAAACAAGTAGAAATATTCCGTGATCTGGCACAGGCACTTCCACAATATGAATGGATCGTTTGCCAAGATCAGACGTTAACTAAAGAAGAATATCACACCTTGCTTGGTGAATCTAAGATAGTGTTTAGTGCTAACTTGCAAGAAACACTAGGCATTAGTTGTTATGAAGGTGCAGTAGTCGATGCGATTCCGTTGGTCCCAAATCGTCTAAGTTATGCAGAAATGTATGATGATGTATTCAAGTATCCAAGTGAATGGACTGAAAGTTGGGAACACTACCTTGAACACAAGAACGAATTAGTGGCATTAATAATCAATCATATGGAAAATTATAATCAGAACTTACCTAAGATAAAAGAACAAGCAGATAGTCTATACGACGACTTCTTCTCTGCAACTACATTATTAGAAAATATCAAGTAATGGGTTTTGAAAAGATCACAGAGTTTGAATCTGCACTAGCCAAGTTCACAGGTGCACCTTACGCAGTCATGACTGATTGTTGTACCCATGCTATCGAAATGTGTTTACGATTTGATCGTGTAAAGCGTTGCTCCATTCCGTCCCATACATATCTTAGTGTGCCAATGACCTTACATAAATTAGATATTGCGTTTGATTATACCGATATTGATTGGTTAGGTGAATACCAACTTACTAGTACACGAGTTTGGGATAGTGCCCGTCTATTAAAGCAAGGTATGTATCGTACAGGTATGTTACAGTGTTTGAGCTTTGGGCACGATAAACCATTATCAATTGGGCGTGGCGGTGCTATACTTACCGATGACGTAGAAGTTTATGATGTACTCAAACATCAATGCTATGATGGACGAGATCTAACTATTAGCCCTTGGGAAAATCAAAAGATATTCCGTATTGGATATCATTATCGTCCAACCATCGAAGAAGCAGTTCGAGCATTAGAACTATTACCAAACATAGATCAAGAACCCAAATCAAAACAATATCCCGATCTACGTGAAATCATTATTATCAAATAGTTTGACAACGACCTAAATAACCTATATACTAATAACATATCCCAATCCACTGGGTTAACATCGGAGACAAGAATGAACGATAAAGTAATAAGCGAACGCATCCGCGAACGTATTCAAGCAGGTAATACTAGATTTTGGGCAGGAGATAATATCTCAGCGCATATCTTGGACAGTGAAAAAGATGAGTTAATCAATGAACTAACAACCAAATTTGAAGGTGTGTTAGACAGTTTGATCATCGATCGCGAGAATGATCCAAATTCACGTGGCACAGCACACAGACTAGCAAAAATGTACATCCATGAGATCATGGCAGGTAGATATGACCCAGCACCAGATGCTACAGCTTTTCCAAATGACAGCGAGGATCGTTATGAAGGTATGCTAGTAGTTCGCAGTGAATTACGTAGTATGTGTAGTCACCATCACCAACCAGTCGCAGGTGTAGCATATATTGGTATTATTGCCGCGCAGAAACTAATCGGATTATCAAAATACACACGCATAGCACAATGGTGCGCCCGTCGTGGCACCTTACAAGAAGAATTATGTAACGACATCGCCAGAGAAATCATGAAGGCTACTGGCAGTGAAAACGTAGCAGTCTACATCCAAGCAACACATGGATGTTGTGAGAATAGAGGCATCATGGCACATAGTTCATTAACTCAAACTACGGTACTCAAAGGAGCATAATATACTGATCCTGGTACTAAGAAAGAGTTTATGGATAATGTGAAACTTCAACAAGAATTTGCTCCAAGATAAGGGGAAGGAAATGAAACTTAGAAAAATATTATTAGGATTAACCTTAGCAGGATCGTTAATCAGTTATCAGGCATTTGCCTTAACACCAGAAGAAGAGGTCGTACAGGCTAAAGCTGCCGCAACAGCAAGGGCAGACGCGGCCAGGGCCGCAATACTAGCTGAACAGGCAAGACAAATGTTGATCGTATACGGGCCGGCACCAACAGTAATAGTAACAACACCCGCGCCAGTGACCACTCCCGTAGTCACTACGCCAGCACCAACTAGTCCAGGGATTAACCTGGCACCGTATGCTACAGCAGAATACACAGCAAACGGAATCAGTGCAGGCAACACCAATGATGACTATCTACGTGTAGTTAACGCTAGTTCAGCGTGGAGCAGAGGTTATACTGGTTTAGGGTCTAAGATTTTAATCATTGACAGTGGTATCAATGCCAATCATAGTGAGTTTTTAAACAGTATCACTGATACTAAAGACTTCGTTAGATCTAAATTTGGAATCAATGATAACGTTGGTCACGGTACTAGAATGGCCAGTATCGCTGCTGCCAATTGGGATGGAGTTGGTGTAGCAGGTGTAGCACCAGATGCTATGCTGGCTATCGCCAAGGTCACTGACACTACCTCTTATGGCTTTAGCCAAGCTCGTCAGGCCATAGCTTGGGGAGTTACTATTGGCGCAGATGTAGCTAATATCAGTGCTAACAGTGTATATGATAATGCGTCTAGGAAAACTTTTTATCAATTAAACGATGGATCTTGGGCTAACAGCAGTGCCGCTTATAAGACAAACTATTACACTGGTAGTCGTGCAACTGGATTTTATAATAATGAAGATCCAAAAGCCTGGGCGGCAGCTTTGGGCTCAAGTGAAATGGTCATCGTTAACTCAGCTGGTAATAGTGGGTTGAGATATCCAGAAAATCCTGCACCAATGGCCTATGCTACTCGTCCAGATGGATCATTATACTTAAATGGACAGATGCTAGTTGTTGGCGCATACGACATCGGCAGTAATAGTATTGCTAGTTATAGTAATCAAGCTGGACACTTATGCCAGGGATTTAATATTGTTGCTGGTACATGTAATGACAAATATCGTATGAGTGACTTTTATATCCTGGCGCCAGGCAACGCATTCTCTGCTGGTAAAACTGGTACCGATGTATATAATAGTTCAACAGGTACTAGTGAAGCGGCCGCGGTGGTTTCAGGTGCTGTGGCTATTATCCATCAACAATGGCCATTGATGACTGGTAGCAATATCGTTAAACTTTTAACAGCTACCGCTAATAAAGATCTAGTAAATTATGATAAAAACGTGATGGGTGCAGGACTATTAGATTTAGAAAAAGCAACACGTCCATATGGTGTAGTGGGTATCCCTACAGATGGACGGAATGGTGTTAAAACATCACTCGGTGGTGGGTTTTCAACTAGTACATCAGGTGGATTAAGTTCAGTCGGTGCACTAAGTTCAGTGATGGTAACAGATGAGTTTGGTCGTGATTATTATGTTAACATGGCATCGACCGCTAATACTAAACGAGCTACAGGCAATTTTAATCCTATCAGCAAGGCCAACTTCTATGAAGACTACAATCCCTATAACAAGTTGAACTACTATACCAATGGTGGTAAAGTTGCTCTAGGGCAGTATGATGTTAAAATGTCAATGAATGAGTATACTCAAACAGGACTAGTTGAGACGGGATATACTACTAAGTTCAATGACAAGACAAACTATCGTCTAGGTGTTGGCATGTTGAATGAACGTAATGCTTGGATGGGTAATCAGATCTCAGGTATGATGGGAGAAGTCAATGGTAGTTATACACAGTTTATGAACTTTACTGGTGCATATAACTTAAATAAAAACTTGAGTTTGTTTGGCAGTGCATGGGTAGGTTACACACAGGCTAACTTACAGACTAGTGGATTGATTACTAACGTGGGTGCTACACAATCATACAGCTGGAACATGGGAGTAGATTATACTAAAGAAAAACACAGTTTTGGTGCTACTGTAAGCCAACCAGTAACAGTAAGTAAAGGTACTGTTGATGTTAGCGTGCCAATTGGTTACTATGCAAATGGTAGTATTGCCTACGATCGATCAACTGTAAGCATTACTCCAACTGTAAGTCAATATGACATGGGTGTATATTACAAATATAAAACTAAAAACTTAAACTTGATTACCTACGGGGAACATCAGACAAACTATCTTAATCAAGCAGGTGTAACTAATCAACAATTTGGCTTTGCACTTAACAAGGAATTTTAAGATGGATTTAAAATCACTTTGTTTAGAATATTTTTATAATTTCTCACTTAAAGATATAGATAGTTTATCTAAGATGTTTGCTTCTGGTTGTAAGTTGCGTGATTGGGAAAACTCAGCAGTAGGTAAAGAAGATGTCGTAGCTATTTATGAAAAGATTTTTAACAGCGTAGACACTATCGTAGTTACTCCTAGGGCTGTATACGAAGATAGTGATACTATCATAGCTGAACTATTGATCACTATCAATGGTAAGGAACAGATTTTAGTTACAGACATTATTACATTTAATGAAGCAGGCAAAATTATCAGTGTTAGAGCATACAAAGGATAAGCAATGAAAAAGTTATACGTAGATGACCAACAGATCCGTGAATATGTTAATAAAATCTCATATCAGATGTATAAGGATAATTGGCGTCCAGACTATATCGTTGGACTTACCCGCGGAGGACTTGTTCCCGCGGTATATATGAGTCATATGTTAGATATTCCGATGGAAACATTAAAAGTAGCCCTGCGTGATGGTGCTGGTGGTGAAAGCAACTGCTGGATGGCCGAAGACGCATTTGGTTATTTAAGTGCTAGTAGTGTGCCTAGACCAGCAGGTGAGCCAACTACAGACCCTAGTCTACGTAAAAATATTCTTATCTTAGACGACATTAATGATACTGGTGCCACATTGAATTGGATCATTGAAGATTGGCAAGGTATAAACCTACCAAACGATCCAGCCTGGGCAGATATCTGGGGCAACAATGTTCGCTTCGCTGTGCTATTTGATAATCTAAGCAGCGAGTTTAGCCGTAAGGTCGACTACCATGCTGTAGAGATAAACAAAGCTGAAGAAGATGTTTGGATTGTTTATCCGTGGGAAAGATAGGTTGCATTTTTTTATAAAACATAGTAAACTAATAGGATGGTTAGCGAATATCATTACCGTTGTTGGAGTGATATTTACTAGTCTCGATGTGTATCCACTCAACATTGCCATATTATCATTGGCATGTGTATTTTGGGTGCTAACAGGAATACTATGGAAGAAACCAGAGTTATGGTCATTGAATGCCATAATATTATTCATATATCTTTATGGGTTAATTAGATGAGTAAACTTAAAGTCAGTGAAATATTCTATTCAGCGCAAGGCGAAGGACGCTTCATTGGTGTCCCTAGTGTGTTCTTAAGAACCTTTGGCTGTAACTTTACCTGTGGTGGATTTGGTATGAAGGATCGCACACAGATGAGCACAGAGCGTGAGTTCATTGATCCTACAAAATATCGTATATATGAAGAACTACCGTTGGTCAATACCGGCTGTGATAGTTATGCAAGTTGGGATCCTAAATTTAAACATTTAAGTCCGTTATTAGAAATTGATGCTGTGGTTAAACGTATGTTAGACCTAGTACCTAGCAACAGTTGGATCATGCCCAATGGCAATGATACACATTTGGTTATCACGGGTGGTGAACCTTTGCTAGGTTGGCAACGTGCTTATCCAGAATTACTAAGTCATAAAGACATGTATAATTTGAAGAATCTAACATTTGAAACTAATGGCACCCAAGAACTACATGAAGACTTTGCCAAGTATTTGAAACTATGGAATCGCGGTAGCCGTGAAATCACATTCAGTGTCAGTGCTAAACTAAGCGCAAGTGGTGAAGCATGGGCCGATGCAGTCAAACCTGAGATTGTTCGTAGTTATGAAAAGATCGGTACAACATATCTCAAGTTTGTAGTTGAGAAGCCTAGTGACTTTGACGAAGTTGATCAGGCAGTATCAGAATACAGGAAGGCCAAGTTCAAAGGTGTTATATACATTATGCCAGTGGGCGGCGTGGTTAAGGTCTACGATGGTAATAAATTTAATGTAGCTGATGAAGCCATGCGCAGAGGGTATTATTACAGTCCAAGATTACATGTGGACTTATGGGGAAATTCATGGGGCAAATAAAAGAAACACAAAAACGGACTGTAGTCCGTATGATAACTTATCGCATCACGGCGTGGTTATTTACAATCTTTTGGACTTGGCTACTACTAGGTGATATAGCACGTTCAACAGGATTCGCTACAACCTTACATCTATTATTAAGTATTGATTATTATATACACGAACGTATATGGTTAAAAATTAAATGGGGAACTGAATGAGTTATTTGTTTACAAGTGAAAGTGTCAGTGAGGGACATCCAGATAAGGTAGCAGATGCTATCAGTGATGCTGTTTTAGATTTGATGATGCGTGAGGGAAATACTGCCTATCGTTGCGCATGTGAAACATTAGTAACTACTAATCAAGTAGTTATAGCTGGTGAATACAAAGGTATTTACAATCATCTAGAAGTTGAAAATGCTGTGCGTCGTGTTATACGTGATATTGGATATGAGCAAGATGGATTCCATTGGGAAACTGTGGACATTAAAAATCTCATGCATGGACAATCAGCTGATATCGCTCTAGGTACTGACTCATTTGGTGCAGGTGACCAAGGACTTATGTTTGGCTATGCTATCAATGAAACTCCGGACTTGATGCCTAGTGCTATTTACTATAGTCACAAAATTGTTGAACGTTTAACAGCAGTTCGCAAGAGCGGAGTAGTATGGTTAGGCCCCGACGCTAAGAGCCAAGTGACCATGGAATATAATGATGATGGCACTGTTAGTCGTATCGCCAAGGTAGTGTGTTCAACGCAACATTCAGCTGATATAGATATCAATGATTTGCGTGAGCAAGTTAAAACTATTATCGATACAGTGCTACCGCCAGACCTAGTTGATGCTGATACAGAATACTTAATCAATCCAACTGGAAGATTTGTTATCGGTGGGCCTGATGGTGATACTGGATTGACAGGACGTAAGATTATTGTTGATACTTATGGTGGTTATAGTCCACACGGTGGCGGCGCTTTCTCCGGCAAGGATCCTACTAAAGTAGATCGTAGTGCGGCTTATATGGCTCGCTACCTAGCTAAGAATATCGTAGCAACTAAAGGTGCACACAAAGCCACTGTTCAAATTAGCTATGCGATCGGTGTTAAAGAACCTACTAGCTTGTTTGTTAAAACTGATCTGGGTATTGAATTTGATAATACGATTACTCAGTGGATACGTGAAAATGTTGATCTTACACCAGTAGGCATCATAAATAAATTTGAGTTGTTCCGTCCTATATATAGTGAAACAACTAACTATGGCCACTTTGGTAAAGCTAATTTACCCTGGGAAACTGTAGATTTATTCAAGGACTAATATGTGGAAATTAATTAAAGGTTGGTGGGATGAATATGTTGATCTGATGGCACATTCTTATCTATTAGATGAAGCGTATATGGAATTAAACATGGATGAAGAATTTGGTCACGGAGAATGGTAATGATAAAGAAATTAATCAATAAGTTATTTGGTACTAAACCAGAACCCGCGGTTATCAAAGAACAAAAAATTAAAAAGACTCCCAAAGAGTTGGCTACCGAACGTGATGAACCTTGGGTAGAAGTATTAAGTATGGATATTGATAAAAATAATCCAGGTAATGGTGCGTTTGAATTAGATTGGAATGACAAATTTTTGTCCAATTTAATCCGTGCTGGATATCAAGGTAAAACAGATCAGGACATAGTAGACAATTGGTTCAAAGCTGTATGTCGCAATGTCATACAAGAAAACTTTGAACAAGAACAAGCCGATCCAGAAATACGTGCAAGTAATCGTAGAGATCTAGGAGATGGCAGAACGGAAGTAAGTTGATCCTATATGTCAATGGTGATAGTCATAGCTTAGGCGTTGATGCCGGGGGTATTCCGTTTAGTTACGGTAAGCACCTATCAGATAGACTAAATGCCACATTCATTTGTCATGCGTATGCCGGCGGTAGTAATGATCGAATAATTAGAACAACTAAAAACTATTTAAAAAACAATACCCCCAATCTAATTATCATTGGATGGAGTACCTGGGATCGAGAAGAATGGTTCTATGATAATCAGTACTATCAAATAAATAGTTCAGGACATTCAAAACTTCCACAAGAATTAGTCCAAAAATACAAACAATGGGTAATTGACGAACCTTCTACCAGATTTGATGCTGAATGCCGCAATCATCAAAAAATATGGGATTTACATCTAGAATTATCTAATAAGGAAATTCCCCACGTATTCTTTAATACATATCAATATTTTTTTAACACAGTAGCATACCAGCGTCCAAAATTTGATTGGGGCACAAATTTCATTAATCCATATACAGAAGAATTTACCTATTATTATTGGTTGCAACATCAAAAATTCAAAACAGTTAGTTTAGAAAATTATCATTATGGTGCCGATGCCCAAAAAGCCTGGGCAGATTTTTTGGTTCCCTACTTGACAACTGTACTCAAAGATAGTATAATAACTAAATGAGATATCTATTAGTTGACACCGCAAACACATTCTTTAGAGCAAGACATTCAGCACATCGCCAAAGTGATACTTGGGACAAGCTGGGGTTTGCTATCCACGTAACCCTAGCTAGTGTTAATAAAGCATTCCGTGATCAAAAGGCCGATCATGTTATATTCTGTTTAGAAGGGCGTAGTTGGCGCAAAGACTTCTATGAACCCTATAAGAAAAACCGTAGCGTAGCACGTGCGGCACTTACTGAAAGCGAAGCAGAAGAAGACAAGTTATTTTGGGAAACATTTGATACATTAAAAACATTCGTCGCAGAAAAAAGTAATTGCACAGTACTCCAACACAGTGAATTAGAAGCAGATGATCTTATCGCTGGATTCATACAAGCCCATCCTGGTGATCATCATACTATCGTTAGTAGTGACACTGATTTCTATCAGCTACTGAGTGATAATGTTAATCAGTATAACGGGATAAGTGACGAGCTCCATACTATCGAAGGCATATTTGATAAGAAGGGCAAACCTGTTATAGATAAGAAAACTAAAGAAGCTAAAAAGATTCCTGATCCTAAGTTTATACTTTTTGAAAAATGTATGCGTGGTGATCCTACAGACAACGTATTTTCCGCATTTCCAGGCGTGCGCACCAAAGGTAGTAAAAACAAAGTAGGTCTTGAAGAAGCCTACAGTGACAAAGACAAGAAAGGTTACAATTGGAACAACATGATGCTACAGCGTTGGGTTGATCACAACGGAGTTGAACATCGTGTGTTGGATGACTATGAACGCAATCGTATTCTAGTTGATCTAACAGCACAACCAGATGCGATAAAAGTTAAGATAGCAGAAACAATAGCCAACGGACAAGTACCTAAAAATGTTCCAATGGTTGGCGCTCAGTTCTTAAAGTTCTGTGGCAAATATGATCTAGTTAAATTAAGTGAAAATGCTAGTAGCATGGCCGAATGGCTTACTGCTAGTTACCCGCAGAAAGAACATGCATGATAGCAGATGGAAAGTTCCTAGCATTAGATCTAGAGCTCAATCAACCGTCGGGTAAGATCATACAGGTTGGTGTTGCTATAGGTGATAAGAACACACGCTTTGAAGACTATGTTGTCCGTAAATGGTATATAGATCCACAAGAGCCCATCAGTGAATTCATCAATGATCTAACAGGTATAACCGATGCGGACATACGTGCCAATGCTTATAGTCACGAGCATGTTGCCCGTGAGCTCAGTGAGCTAATAAAGGAACATAAGGTCTTTGTCAACCCAGTGACCTGGGGTGGTGGTGATAGTGTGGAATTATTGGCAGAATTCTGCAAAAACCATGCAGATTTTCCGCATTTTGGCCGTCGTTGGATCGATGTTAAGACCTGGTACACATACTTGATGCTGACTAAAGGTAAACAGCCTAGCGGCGGACTAAGTTCAGCTATGGGATATTTCAAGTTACATTTTAAAGGTGCGGCACATAGGGCAGATGTAGATGCGGCTAATACCTTGGCATTATTTTTCAAACTGCTAGATCGTCAGGCACAATTAGAAAGTATATTGGATTTAGCAAAGAACATATAATGATATTTGAAGCGATCACAGCACTGTTACTAGCATATCAAACTACAGCACCAGAGTTTCGACATAACAGCCTATACACATTTAATGTTGATCCAAAAACCAGTGAAGTTGTTATCATGAATACTCAAACAGGACACCTATATCGTTGTGCTACAGAAGAAGAATGCAACGAACGATTAAAGAACGAAAAATAGTTGACTTCTATCAAAAATCTAAATATAATATAGTATGACTAAAGAATTAGATCGATTAGCAGCTCAAGCAGGATTACCCGTAACAGATAATCTTGAACATTTCTATCGTCTAGTTGGTGAACGTTGTGCTGACATCTGTGGTAGTCAAGGTGATCAAAAGAACATCAGGCGCCATTTTGGATTAGAATACTATGATGGCCCTAGCCATTATCAAAACAAAACATATCAGGAAACACAGTATGATTGGAATAAACATTATGTTGAGGAAAAGAAATAAATGGCACATATCATAGATAAAACTTTCGAATTTTGCTACGGTCACAGAGTTTGGACACAGAAACTAAATGGTGAATACGCGGCAGACTTAAAGTGTGCTTGTCGTCACCTACATGGACATGAAGGTAAGATGCAGGTCTATCTGAAGAGTCCAGAGGGTAAATTAGACCCAACTGGTATGGTAACTGACTTCCGACATTTGGAATGGTTAAAGAAATGGATTAACACTTATATTGATCATCAGTTTATACTAGATCGTAGCGATCCATTATATAATCAGCTCATTGGAGATCGTAAATTAATCCCAGCCCTTATTCCAGATACAACACATGTAGCAGGGTATAACATCTACTTAGGTGATCTAGAACCTAATACACCAGAGTATGAATATTATGAAGGTTTCTTTATCGTAGACTTTGTTCCAACAAGCGAAAACTTATCTAGTTGGATGGCAGAACTAGTCGAAGTTAAAATGAATAAATTAAATGTAACCGTTGATCATATTGATTGGTGGGAAACTCCTAAGAGCCGTAGCGTATATTACAAATGACAGCAACAGTATTCGTCTTATTAGCATTATTTGGTATCAAGCATTTCATCGCTGATTTCTTGATGCAGTATGACTACATGCTCCGTGAAAAAGGTATCTATGGTGCTACTGGTGGGGTACATCACGCCATAGTCCATGCTAGTTTTACATTCCTAATTCTAGTGTTCTTTTGCTCTAACGTAAATACAATTATCGCACTTTCTTTCGCGGACTTTGTCTTACACTATCATATAGATTATTTTAAACAGAAATTGAATAAGGGACTTACACCAGCAGATCGTAAGTTTTGGATTTGGCTTGGTGCAGATCAAGCACTGCATTATTTAACTTATATAGGGATTATTACCTATGCCACAGCACTATGATAAAAAAGAATGTAAATTACACGCAACTTGTCAGGACTCAGACTCCTGCGGAGGTCCAATGAGCATGTTACTAGCCAAGGCAATCGTTAAAAATAAATGTTGGATTGTTGAAGATGATAACAACAATAAAATTGGTACTATCATGACAAACCCACAAGGGGTAGTTTATCAGCATGAAAATAAACGTGAGCAGTTTGCTAGTTTAAAAATGCTCAGTGACAAGTACAATATCGTTGTAGATAAAGCACCACCACGTAAAATCATCACAGAAAGCAATAATGTCTATGGATTTCCATGTGAGCATAAAGCGAATAATATCCTATGGGATGTCAAGCACAAATTGCCTATCTTTACTAAAGGCACTAAAAGTAAGAGCTTTTTCTGTGCTGGATATTATATTGTTAAGTTCAACAACGGTTGGGTTAAATCCTACTGTCCTAAACTAATCACACTTAATCGCTATGCTTATGCTGGTCCATATGAGTCAGCAGAAGAAATGCAAGAACATTTACGTATCGCCAACGGAGCCCTATATGGAACAACAGTTAAGCCTGCATCTGAAGAAATTTAACGATCGTGTTAAAGTTATGAATCAGACCAGTGCCAAAGAGCTTAATCTTTCAGCATTAGAAGCACGTAATATACACAGTGAGATTTTTGAACTACTGGCGAAGATCAATGATCTGACAGAAATTAAACGAGCCGCAGAAACAGAAGCAGTAGTGTCAGTTGAATTTGATGGTGGTAATTTCTAATTATATATGTAGTTAATGGCATAAATAATACATAAGGAGGATCGTCTAGTGAGTCGACCAAAACCAAATGTATTATTAGAACATGTAAATAAGACAACATATAAGAGTGATCAGATCCTCAGCAGTGAAGGTATTTGGGCAGTGTTCTATGATAACCAACCTATCAATCTAAAAACACAGAATATCCTAGTAGCTTATCCTGGTCCTAAATACAAAAAAGTATCATTTAGTAATCCAGGTCATGCACACAATCTGGCTAAAAAGCTAAACACCTTGTTTAAATCAGATAAATTCACTGTGGTATTACTAAGTGCTGGGACTCCAGTACTTGCTTAATATATGGCACGCACTGCTGAATCATTGCAAAATGTATGGCAGGCTCGGTTCCAAGAACACACCCTAAATCCTTTTACCTCAGATCCCAAACTTGGTATACGATATCAACGCTACGATAACCCTGCTAGTTGGTGGCATAATCCAGTTAATCCTGATAGCCTACGCTTGACCCGTCCGGCATTTAACATGCTGAATAAAAATAAAGAAATAAAGAATTGGCAGTTCAAACTGCCCACAGAACTAGTTAATCGCAGTTATATCCAATTAGAAAAACACTTTACTAGCCCATACTACATATCCGGTCCAAAATCCATTTATGTGTTCAGCGAGCAGGATAGTATCATGTTGGCCCTACATGGTAGCAATCTACAACAATATCTTGACAATCTATCCAGTTGATGCTATACTAGTTTTATGTTTGAATATCTAGGCGCACTGTTGGGCATGCATCAAGCTGATGGAATCATATCATCTGCCCAAGCAGAAGAAACTTCACAAAAACCTCAAGTAGTGCAAATGGGCCCACCTAGGCCTGTTTATCGTGTTCCACGTGATCAACGTTTTGAAGCGATCCGTAAGCGTTTTGAACGGCAATTAGAAGAAGATAAAAACACCCCCGATCCCCACGCAGATATGTGGGATAAAGATTGGATTAAAAAGCCCTAAAATGCACTGAAAAAGTGCATTTTTTTTGGCTATTTTTCATTGATTTTGGTTGACATTTTGGTAAAATGACTGTATAATGTTTACATACAATAAGAAAACGGAGCAAAATATGACAACGAAAACAACAGATTTACAGTGGGAAATTCAAGCCTACGGTATGACAAAAGCAGAGTTAAACCGTATGGTAAAAACGCAGGCTTTTCCAGGGCAAGAACTTATGTTTGCCGCAGGTATGTTAAGTGATGCGCAACAGGTTTTAGACCCAGAGTTTAATGCTGATGGTTGGGTTAGTCCTGAAACTGCTAACCAAGCACGTCAATATGTCAACTGTG